>Ga0164290_1000130_pt1 | contig 283802 bp, 280 predicted proteins | sample Micstemetagenome_FD_108782 | JGI IMG/M metagenome (GOLD analysis project Ga0164290, IMG submission 108782) | Contaminated culture microbial community from soil near Moab, Utah, USA - Microcoleus steenstrupii SON62 (Illumina Assembly) | ecosystem: Environmental > Terrestrial > Soil > Soil crust... | reverse complement strand
CGGTCCCCCTCCCCACGCCGGCGGGGGCACCGCGCCCCGTGGCGGGCGGCGGCCCTGCCCCCGCCGCCGGCGGCGGGACGCCCGCCGCGCGGCCGGCCCCCGCGCGCCCGCCCGGCCGTGCGCCGCGCGCCGACGGCGGGCAGCCGGCTCCGGCCACGCCGCGCCGGGCGCCCGTCGCCCCCGCCGGCCCCCCGGCCGCCGCGGCGGCCACCGTCCCCGCCACCCCGGCACCGCCCGCGGCCCCCGCGCGCCCGGCGACCCCGCCGCGCACGGCCCCTTCCCCGGCCCCGCGCCCGCCGTCCCCCACGGCGCCGGCGCCCCCGGTGCCGCCGCCGGCACCGCCGCAGACCCCGCCGCCCACGGGTCCCGCGCCGCCCTCGCCCGTGCGGGTGGAGGTGCGCGTGCCGGTGGCGCCGCCGGTCACGGTGACCGTGCCGGTGCCCCCGGCTGCCCTGCCCGAGGTGCGGGTTCAGGTCGGCCCCTAGGGCCGCCGTCCCGGTCGCCCGGCGCCGGGGGCGCCGGGCTCAGCCCTCCTCGACCCGCCGGCGCAGCCGCTCGAGCCGTCCGTCCCAGGCCGCCTCGGCCTCGCGGATCCACGCCGCCGCCGGTGCGATCGCACCCGGGGCGAGCCGGTAGCGGATCTCGCGGCCGGTGCCGCGGTCGCCGGTCACCAGGCCCGCGGCACCGAGCGTCGCCATGTGCTTGGCGACCGCCTGGCGGCTCATCGGCAGGCGGGCGGTGAGCGCGGGCACGGTGGTCGCGCCCTCGGCGATCAGGGTGGACAGCACCAGGCGCCGCGTGGGGTCGGCCAGGGCGGCGAACACCGCCCCCAGGGCGTCCCCGCCCGCCCCTACCGGCATGCCGCGGCCGGTGGGAGACGCCGGGCCACCGCTCCCACGAGCCGCGGCGCGCACGCCGCCGCGGTGGGGCCGCGGCCGGCGAGGGGCCCGGCGGCGAGGAGCCCCCCGGCGACGGGACCCACCACCTCGGTCACCAGCACACGGGTGCGGGCACCGCCGGCCACCACGAGGACCTCGACGCGCGTCGCGTCCTCGCCCTCCCGCCACCACCACCACTCCAGGCGTCCGGGCCGGTCGCCGCGCGGCGGCTCGCTGAGCAGCACCCGCCCGCGCCGCCGCACCCCGTCCTCCTCCACGCTGAAGTCGCGGCCCGTGACGAGGCCCTCGGGCGCCTCGGCGGCGTCGCCCAGCCAGGCCTCCGGGTCGCGCACCGCGTCCCAGACCTCCTCGGGGGTCCCCGCGATCTCGACCTCCCGCCGCGCCGCGCCGCCCCCGATGCCGTCCACCGCGTCCCCCTTTGACAACTGATTGGTTGCTACTGTGCTGCACAACCCAGTGGTTGTCGACTATAGGAGGTCCACATGCCCCTCGTCCCGATGGTCGTCGAGCAGACCGCCCGCGGCGAGCGCTCGTTCGACATCTACTCCCGGCTCCTGAACGAGCGGATCGTCTTCATCGGCACGGCCATCGACGACGCGGTGGCCAACGTCGCGGTCGCCCAGCTGCTGCACCTGGAGAGCGAGGACCCGGACCGGGACGTCTCCATCTACGTGAACTCGCCCGGCGGCTCGGTGTACGCGGGCCTCGCCATCTACGACACGATGCAGTTCATCCGCCCGGACGTCCGGACCATCTGCTTCGGCATGGCGATGTCGGCGGGGTCCCTGATCCTCGCCGGGGGGGCGCCCGGCAAGCGGATGGCGCTCCCCCACAGCCGCATCCTGATCCACCAGCCCTCGGGGGGGTTCCAGGGGCAGTCGGCCGACATCGCCATCCACGCCCGGGAGATCCTCGACCTGCGCGAGCTGGTGGAGGGCATCTACTCCCGCCACACCGGACGGCCGCGCGAGCGCGTGCACGCCGACATGGACCGCGACCGTTTCTTCACGCCCCCGGAGGCGGCCGACTACGGCCTGATCGACCGCGTGATCGCGGCGCACGAGCTGGAGCGCACCCCGACCGGATTCGCGCGTGCGACGGCCCCCGAGGGGCGGGCCCTGGCGGGCGGGGTCAGGGCATCAGGTGCGTGACCCGCCGGCCGGTGAGGCGGGCCAGCTCCGCCGCGGCGAGGGCGCGGTGGCAGGCGGCCGGCGCGCGCTCGACGCACAGCAGGCAGGGCCTCCGCGCCGCCGCCGCCACGGCGACGAGCGCCTCCCGGGCACCGGGACGCGCGAGCACCGCGGCGTACTCCGCCCGGAACCCGTCACCCAGGTCGTGGCGCATGCGGCGGGCGACGCCGGCGGCGCGGTCGGCGGCGTCCTGCCGCGCGATCGCCTCGCGCGACGGGGCCAGCTCGGGCAGGTGCCGGTACGGGACGCCGGCCTCCACGAGCAGCGCCTGCAGGCGGCGGGCGTTCGCGAAGGCGTAGCGCGGCCCGCGCACGCCGCGTCGTCGGCGCAGATCGCAGAGCAGGTCGACGCCGGCCTCCACCAGGGCCGCCGCGAACCGCTCTTCGGTGGTGTCGTAGACCCCGATCGTGAGGATCTCCGCCCGCATCCCGCCTCTACCTCCCCGGCCCCCGCCCGTCGGCCACGTGGCGGGCGGGGAGCCACTCGCCGCCGTGCCAGGTCTCCTCCTCCCCCGCCGGCACCCACAGCGGCGCGTGACGGGGACGGTCGCCGGGCACCGCGGGGGCACCCGCGGGACGTGGTGGTGTCGCGACGTCGTCCTCGTCCAGGCCGGCCCGCACGTCGGCGATCATCTCCCGCAGGTGCACCGGCCCCCAGCGTCCGACGGCGATGTCGTGCTGCACGCAGATCGGGCAGCAGGGCAGATCCTCGACGGGCACGCCGTCCCACGGCGGCCGGGCCGGGCGGCCGCCACCGGCACCGCCCCCGCCGAGCGCGAGCATCCCGCCCACGGTCAGCGCGACGATCAGACCGGTCACGACGACCTGCTCCACGGCGCTCCCCTCGGACGATCCTGCCGGGACGACCCGGGCATCGGCAGGCGCGCCGGGGTCATGACCGCCGGGACGCGCCCGCGGCGCACCTCGTCCGCCGGCTCAACCCGCGTCCTGCGGGACCGATCAGGTGGAGGTGGGATGTGATCTCGGCGTGCCGGCACGCCCCCCCGGGGGGCGCCCGCACCCCGTCCGCACGCGGCGGGCGGGGGCGCTCGCCATGCCCCGGATGCCCCGCACCCGGCGCCTGGTGCTTGTGCCCGTGGCCGTCGTCGCCCTCGGGACGACGGGCCCCGCGGCGGGGGCCGGCCCGGACGTGACGCCCCCCGTGGTCGTGGTGTCGGGCGCGACGGGCGCGTGGAGCGGCGCGGCCTCGGTCACGGTGACCGCGACGCCCGACGACGCCGACTCGGGCGTCGCCTCGGTCGAGCACCGCACCTCGGTGGACGGAGGGTCCACCTGGACCGTGCCCGCCCTGGGCACCTCCGTGCTCGTGAGCGCGGAGGGCACGACCCTGGTCCAGTTCCGCGCCACCGACAACGCCGGCAACGTGTCCGCGTGGACCCCGGCGGCGGCGGGCGCCGGGGGCAGCGTCCGCCTGGACCGCACGGGACCCACCGCGCCCGGCGCGCCCCCCGATCAGGCACCCGGGGTCGTGGCGTGGTTCGACGCGGCCGACGGCTCGACGGTGACGCAGTCGGGCGGCGGCGTCAGCCGCTGGGCCGACCGCAGCGGGAACGGCAACGACGCCACCCAGACCACGCCGCTCAACCGGCCCACCTCCGTCGCCGGGGTGCAGAACGGCCGGGCGGTCGTGCGCTTCGCCGCCGGCGGCGCGCAGTGGCTGAGCCTCCCCACCCTCGCGCCCCGCGCCATCCTGGTGGCGGGCCGCAAGCAGGCCACCGGCGACGCCAACGTGGTGATCGGCGCGGCGGGCACGGGCGACTCCTACCTGGCGTTCGGCACCTCGAGCGGGCTCGGGAACGCCATCGCCCAGAACGGCCCCGGCGCCGCGCTGGCCCCCAGCGGCAGCGAGGTGGCCTGGCAGGTGCTGGGGGGCGTCGACGACGGCTCGTCGATCACCGCCTACCGCAACGGCACCGCGGGGACGCCCGCCGCCACCGGCGGGGCCACCTGGACGGTCGACGGGATCGCCGTGAACCCCACCAGCGGGTTCCGGCTCGCCGGCGACCTCGGCGAGGTGGTGGTGTTCGACCGGGTGCCGTCCACGGCGAACCGGCAGCTGATGGAGGGGTACCTGGCCTGGAAGTGGGGCACGCAGGGCGCCCTGCCCGGCGCCCACCCCTACGCCGCGGCCGCCCCGGGCGCCTCGGGGGGCTCGTCGTCCTGGGTGACCAGCGGGCCGCGGGCCGTCTCGGTGAGCGGCGGCTCGGACGCCCTCTCCGGGGTCGCGTCGTACGACCACCGCACCAGCACGGACGGGGGCGTCACCTGGAGCGCGCCGGCGGCCGGCCCGAGCGTGTCCGTGGACACGGACGGCGAGACGCTGGTGCAGTTCCGGGCGGTGGACGACGCGGGCAACGTGTCGGCGTGGTCGCCCGCCGCCGGCACGGCGGCCGCGACGATCCGCATCGACCGCGCGGCGCCGTCGGTGTCGGTGGGCGGCGCGGACGGCACCTGGACCGGCGCCGCCTCCGTGACGGTCACCGGCACGGCCACGGACGCCGCCTCGGGCGTCGCCGCCACGCAGTACCGCACCTCCACCAACGGCGGCGCATGGACCTCCCCGGCCACCGGCACGTCGGTTGCCGTGAGCACCGAGGGCGAGACGCTGGTGCAGTTCCGCGCGGTCGACGTGGCGGGCAACGTCAGCGCCTGGACCTCCGCCACCAACGGCGGCACGGGGAGCGTCCGCATCGACCGGAGCCCGCCGGTGGGCGCCCCCACCGTGGCGGGCGCCACGGGCGCGTGGAGCGCCGCCGCGTCCCGGACCGTCACCGCCAGCGGGTCCAGCGACGCCGGGTCGGGGATCGCCGGCTACGAGTCGCGGCGGTCCACGGACGGCGGCGCCACCTGGACGACGCCCGCGACGGGCGCCTCCGTGGGCGTCAGCGCCGAGGGCGAGACCCTGGTGCAGTTCCGCGCGGTCGACGGGCTGGGCAACGCCGGGCCCTGGAGCACGGCCGTCACGGGCGGCGCCGGCTCCGTCCGCCTGGACCGCACCGCCCCGGCCCCGCCGTCCACCTCCGGCGGGTCCACCGCCTGGGTGAACGCGCCCTCCGCGACGGTCACGGCGACCGGCGGCGCCGACGCCGGCGCGGGCACCGCCGGGCACCAGTGGGCGTCGAGCACCGACGGCGGGGCGAACTGGGGCACCCCGCAGGCCGGCTCCAGCGCCGTCGTGTCGGCGCAGGGCGAGACCCTGGTCCGGTTCCGCGCGGTGGACGGGGTGGGCAACATCTCGGCCTGGGCGGCGCCCGAGACCGTCCGCCTGGACCGGGGCACGCCCACGGTGACCGTGGCCGGCGCCACCGGCGCCTGGACGAACGCGGGCACGGTGACGGTCACGGCCACGCCCGCCGACGCGGCCTCGTCGGTGACCTCCACCGAGCACCGCACCTCCACCGACGGCGGCGCCAGCTGGTCGACGCCGAGCGCCGGCACCTCCGTGGCGGTGACGGCGGAGGGCGTCACCCTGGTCCAGTTCCGCGCGACGGACGCGGCGGGCAACGTCAGCGCGTGGACCGCCGCCGGCGCCGGGGGCGGCGGCAGCGTGCGCATCGACCGGACGGCGCCCGAGGTGACGCAGTCCGGGGCGGACGGCGCGTGGTCGTCGGCTCCCTCCCGGCTGGTCACCGCCGCTCCCACCGATCCCGCCTCGGGCGTCGCCGCGACCCAGCACCGGGTGTCCGAGGACGGCGGCCTCACGTGGGGTGCCGTGACCCCGGGCACCTCGACGAGCGTGAGCCGCGAGGGCACGACGCTGGTCCAGTTCCGGTCGACCGACACGGCGGGCAACACCTCCGGGTGGACGGCGGCCTCGCCGGGGGGCCCGGGGTCGGTGCGCCTCGATAACACCTCGCCGGCGGTCGCCGTCTCCGGGGCGACGGGGGCCTGGACGGCCGCGGCGACCGTGACGGCGGAGGCGACGGCGTCCGACGCGGCCTCCGGGGTGGCCGGGTACCAGTCCCGGACGTCCACCGACGGCGGCGCCACCTGGGACGCCCCGCAGGCGGGCCCCGCGGCCGCGGTGTCCGGCGAGGGGACCACGCTCGTGCAGTTCCGGGCCACCGACCACGCGGGCAACACCTCGGCGTGGAGCGCGGCGGCCCCCGGCGGGGCGGGCTCGGTGCGCATCGACCGCACCGCCCCCGTCGTCACGGTCAGCGGCGCCGACGGCGAGTGGAGCAACGCGGCGTCGGTGACCGTGTCGGCGGCGGCGAGCGACGCGGGCGCGGGGGTCGCCGGTCGCGAGTACCGGACCTCGGCCGACGGCGGCGGCTCGTGGACGCCCCCGGCGGGCGGCGCGTCGGTGGCGGTGACGGACGAGGGCGAGACCCTGGTGCAGTTCCGCGCCACGGACGCGGTGGGCAACGTCAGCGGCTGGACCGGCGCGAGCCCGGGCGGCGCGGGCAGCGTCCGGATCGACCGCGCGCCCCCCGGCGCGCCCCTCATGATCGCGACGCCCGACCGCTCGGTGGCCGCCAACTCCAGCCGCGGCGCCGTGAGCATCAGCACCGCCGCGGCCCCGGGGGACACCCGCTCGGTGCGCGTGGTCGTCACCCAGGAGGGCCGGCTCGTGCACGACGGCGCCTTCGGCACCGTGCGCGACGAGGGCCTGGCCGACGGCCGGGCGTACCGCTACCAGGCGGTGGCCTACGACCGGCTGGGCAACGTCTCCCCGGTCAACGAGGTGGTCGTCACCACCCCGGACCGGACGCCGCCCAGCCAGCCCGTCGCCCTCGACGCGACGGGCAGCCCGCCGCGGGTGACGTGGCGCGCGGCGGCCGGATCCACCCTCTACCGCGTGCTCCGTGACGGCGTGCCGGTGGGTTCCGCCCCGGGCGCGGCCTTCACCGACCCCGACGCCCGCGACATCGCCCCGCCCGTGCCCCCCGGCGCCATCGCGACCGAGGCGACCGCCGACGGCGTGCTGCTGCGCTGGATGCCGGCCGCGGACCGCGGGACGCTGTACCGCTACCGGGTGCTGGCGACCGACGACGAGGGCAACACGACCTCGTCGCCCGAGGTGCTGCTGGAGACCCGGGCCGACGGCGTGACGTACGAGATCGCGCGGAACGGGTCCCCCGTCGCGCGGGCCACGGGGGCGGTCGCCGCGGTGGCGCCAGGCGGGGCCCTGACGGCGTCCGTGCCGCTCGGCCCCGGCATGCACGAGCTGACCGTGACCGCCGTCGACGCGGCGGGCAACCGGTCGGCCGTCGCCCGGGTGACCGCCCCCGGGCCGGAGCCGGGGGCCGCCACGCTCACCGCACGCGCCTCGAGCGCGTTCGCCCGACCGGGCGAGTCCGTGACGTTCACGGCCGCCGCACCGGCGGGCGCCCACATCCGGTGGACGTTCCCCGACGGCCGCACCCTCACGGGCGCGCGGGTGACGCGGCGGTTCCGCCCGGGCGCGGTGACGGCGCGGGTGTCGGCGCGCACCGCCGACGGCCGCGAGCTGCGCACGCAGGTGACCGTGATCGTGGACGGCAGCGCCCCGGCGCTCGACGCCCAGATGCGCGGGCACACGCTGCGCGTCGTGCCGCAGGACCTCACGGGGCTCGCCTCGCTGTCGGCCCGCATCGGCCAGGGCCCCACGCGGCGGGTGCGGGGGACGAGCCTGCGCATCCCCGAGGGGCGCCACCGGGTGACGCTGCTCGCCGCCGACGCGGCCGGCAACACACGGCGCCTGGTGGTGACCGCGACCGTGGACACGCGGGGCCCCACGGTGACCGCCCGCGCCAGCGCCCGCCCCGCCGCGGCCGCCGGGCGGCTGGAGTGGGCGGCGCGCGACGGGGCCTCGGGGGTCGCCGGGGTGCAGGTCGAGGCCCGGCGCGGGGGCGCCCGGGGCGTCGTCGCGGTGCCCGCCGGGCGCGTCGCGGTGCTCACCGCCACTGACCGCCACGGCAACACCACGCGGCTCGCGGCGCCCGTCCCGGCCCCCATGCGCCTGGCGGGCCTGCGCGACCGGGGACTGCAGGGACGCCGCGGCGACCGGCTGCTGCCCGGCGGCGGAGCGCTGACGGGAATCCGCGCGGTGGTCCTCACCGAGGCGCGGTCGCGCCTGGTGTGGGCGGGCGTGCTCCGCGAGGGGCGCGGCTCCGGCCGCTACGACGGGGCGTTCCGGGCGGCGGTGGTGCGCTTCCAGCGGTTGCGGCACGTCCGCGAGCCCGCCGGGCGCGGCGTCCTGGGCCCGGCGACGCTGCGCGCCATGGACCGCCTCGCCCGCTGGGGCGGCTGGGGGGCCTCCGCCGGCCGGGGCTGACGCGCCGCTAGGGTCGGGGCCCGCCACCGTCCCAGAGCACGGAGCCCATGTCCTCGCACATCCACAGCAGCCACGAGTCCGTCGCCGGCGGATTCACGGAGACCGCGTCCGACTACGAGGACGCCGTCCGCTTCAACATCGAGGGCGCCCAGCGCCTCGTGCTGTCGATCCCGCCCGGCCGCTACGACGAGGTCCTGGACGTCGGTTGCGGCACCGGCTGGGCCACCCAGGCGGTGATCGACCGATTCCACCCGGCGCGGATCACGGGCGTCGACCCGGCCGAGGGGATGCTCTCCGAGTTCCAGGCCAAGCTCGGCGGCATCGAGGGCGTCGAGATCACGCTCGCCCAGGCGGACGTGGAGAACATGCCGGTCGCCGAGGCCTCGTTCGACCTGGTGATCTGCTCGATGGCCTACCACTGGTTCCCGCGCAAGTGGGAGGCGGCGGCGGCCATGGCGCGCGCCCTGCGGCCCGGCGGTGTGGTGGCGATCCTGATGTCCGGGCGCGGCGGCGAGCAGGCGTACCGCGACGTGATCTCCAACATCGAGCCCATCAACTACCGCTGGGTGGGCGCGTTCGACGGCAACCTGCGCGGCGGCCCGGAGATGGAGGACTACCTGGTGCAGGCCGGCCTGGAGCCGGTGGACATCTGGATGGAGACGCGGGTGCGCCACACCTCGGTGGAGGCGTACATGGAGCGCATGCGGGTGGTGGCGGGGCACATGATCGGCGACCAGTCCGAGGCCGAGGTGGCCGAGTACGTCGCCAAGATCGAGGCCGAGCTCCGCCGGCGCTCCGGTCCCCGCGGCTGGCGGTACGAGTTCGCCAAGCTCTTCGCGATCGCCCGCAAGCCGGTCTGAGCGGGGAGGACCCGCCGCCCCGCCGCGCGCCGCGCCCCCCGGGTCGCCGCGCCGGATGAGCCCTCGCGTGCGCGCGCCCTCCCCCGCCCTCCCGTCGCCGGTGCGCCGCGCCACCGCGGCGGTCGCCGCCGTGTTCGTGCTGTCCGGCTTCGCGTTCGCCAGCTGGGCGTCGCGCATCCCCCAGGTCCGCGACGCCCTCGGGCTCTCCACGGGCGAGCTCGGGCTCGTGCTGCTGGCGATCGCCCTGGGGTCGGTCACCGCGATGCCGCTGTCCGGCCTCGTCGTGGCGCGGCTCGGCACCGCCCGCACCGTCGCCCTGACCGCCCTGGTGGCCGCCGCCGGGCTCGCCGCCACCGGCCTGGGGTACCGCGTGGGCGTCGTGCCCGTGGTCGCGGGCCTGTTCGCGCTCGGGGTGGGCAACGGCACGTGGGACGTCGCGATGAACGTCGAGGGGTCGGCCGTGGAGCGGGCCCGGCGGCGGGCGATCATGCCGCGGCTCCACGCGGGCTTCAGCCTGGGGACCGTGGCGGGCGCGCTGCTCGGCGCCGCCATGGTGGCGGTGGAGGTGTCCGTCGCGGTCCACCTGGTCGCCGTGGCGGTGATCGTGGCCGTCGCCGGGCCGCTCGCCGTCCGCGGCTTCCTGCCCGGCGCGGGCCCACCGCCCCCCGGGGGCCGGCGACGCAATCCGCTCAGGGCGTGGACGGAGCGGCGCACGCTGCTGATCGGCGCGTTCGTGTTCGCGGCGGCCTTCACCGAGGGCACGGGCAACGACTGGCTCGGGGTCGCGGTGATCGACGGCTACGGGGCGGACGCCGCCCTGGGCGCGCTGACGTTCGCCGTGTTCCTGGCGGCGATGACGCTCGGCAGGTGGTTCGGCCCGGCGCTGATCGACCGCCACGGCCGCGTCCCCGTCGTGCGGGTCCTCGGCGCACTCGCGCTGGCCGGGCTGGCCCTGGTCGTGTGGGGCGGGGTCCTGGCCGTGGCCGTCGCCGGAGCGGGGCTGTGGGGTCTCGGCACGGCGCTCGGCTTCCCGGCCGGCATGAGCGCCGCCGGCGACGACCCCGCCCACGCCGCCGCCCGCGTGAGCGTCGTGGCGACGATCGGCTACCTCGCCTTCCTCGCGGGGCCACCGCTGATCGGCGCCCTCGGCGCCCGCACGGGGACGCTGCACGCGCTCACGCTCACCGGCGGGCTCGTCGCGCTGGGGCTCCTCGTCTCCGGCGTGCTGCGGCCCACCGCGGACCCCGGCTCCGGCGGCGATCGGGGGCGGGAGGCGGCCGCCGGGTGAGCGGTGTCGGCGCGACGCCGCGCGCGCGGGGCGCCGTACATGGGAGCATCGGGGGATGGGCGACGCCACCGACCGGGCCACCGTGGGGGGCATCGCGCTCGACCGGCTCCCCGAGGCCGGCTCCCCGCTGGAGGTCCTCACCCTGGAGGACGCGCGGTTCGGCGTGGACTCCGCGTGCGGGCCGCGCCGCCCGCACCGGCACGACTACCACGAGCTGGTGTGGACCCGTGCGGGCAGCGGCCGGCACCTGATCGACGGCGAGGTCTCCCCCGTCGAGCCGAACACGGTCACGCTGATCGGGCGGGGGCAGGTGCACGTCTTCGAGCGGGCACGCGGTCTGCACGGGGCGGTCGTGCGCTTCGGCGACGAACTGCTGCAGGGCGACCGCACCGACGCCGCGAACCCGGCCTGGCTGGTGCGCGGCCGGGCCGTGCAGACGGTGTCCGTGCCGCCGGGCGAGGTGCGCCGCCTGGAGGCGGCGATCGGGCTGCTCGCGGCCGAGGCGCGCCGCCCGCCGGACTCGCGCACCGCGGACCTCCAGCGCCACCTCCTGGCGACCCTGCTGCTGTGGACCGAGCGCTGGCACGGGGACGCCCGGGTCGCCCACCCCGACGCCGACGACCCGCACCTCGGGCTGTACCGCCGCTTCGGGGAGCTGCTGGAGCGCGACTACGCGCGCCACCACGACGCGCCGCACTACGCCGACGCGCTCGGCGTCCCGCAGGCGGCGCTCTCCCGGGCCCTGATGCACGTGACCGGGCGGACCACCAAGGAGCTCATCACCGACCGGCGCATGCTGGAGGCCGCGCGGCTGTTGCGCTTCAGCGAGATCACCGTGGGCGAGGCGGCCCACCGGTCCGGCTACGGCGACCCGCTGTACTTCTCCCGCGCCTTCAAGCGCCGGTTCGGCGAGGCGCCCTCCGCGTACCGGGAGCGGGTGCGCGGGCGCGCCCCGGAGCCCCAGGCCCCGGGGCCCGCGCACGAGGGCGGCTAGGCGACGACCGCCAGGGCCGTCGCGTAGGTGCCGCCGAGGCCCGGCTGGACGGCCATGTGCAGGTACCCCGCCCCCTCCAGCTGCCGGGCGTGCGCGAGGGGACCCGCGTCCAGCACGCGCAGTCCGCCGCCCTCGGCGAGCCGGCGGACCGCGTCCTTGGCCTCCTCGTGGTCGGACGCGACGAAGACGTCCAGGGGACGGCCGTCGGCCAGGGCGCCCGCGAACGTGGTGTTGAACGCCTTGACGACCCTGGCGCCGGGCGCCCTCGCCGCGATCTCCTGGGCCGCCGAGCCGGCCGCCACCGTGAGCGGCGCGTACGTCCCCGGGTCGACCGGGTTCGTGATGTCCACCACGGTCCTCCCGGCCAGCTGGTCGGCGTAGCGCCCGAGCACGTCGTCGAGCGCCTGGTACCAGACGGCGAGCACGACCACGTCGCCCGTGAGCGGGTCGCCCACGCGGCCCGCGCGCACCTCGCCCGGCAGCTCGTCCGCGAGCGCCCGTGCCTTCTCGGTGGCGGTGCCGAGCAGGGTCACGGTCGTGCCGCCCGCCAGCGCGCGGGTGGCGATGCCACGCGCCATGTTCCCCGTGCCGATGATCGTGATGTCCACGGTGTGCCTCCTCGCAGGATGTGGTGACGGAGCAGTCGAGGGGAAGCGTGGACGCCCCGCGTCCCCGTCGGCATGGGGCGATCGGGCACATGCATGGACGTCCTGGGCCGGATCGGCAGGAGATCCATGAACCGGTGCAGGTGGTCCATCCGGTGGTGGCGATGAATACGCCCGCCCCCCGCCGTCGGGATGGTCGACGCCACATGGGGAGGATCGATGCGCGAGGTGCGGATGCAGCTGACGATGTCGCTGGACGGCTACGTGGCCGGACCCGACCAGAGCCTGGAGCACCCCCTCGGGGTGGGCGGCGAGCGCCTGCACGAGTGGTTCGTCCGCACCCGGGCCTTCCGCGAGGCGCACGGCGGGACGGGTGGCGAGACCGGCCCGGACGACGACGCGGCGCGCGAGTCGCTGGAGGGCATCGGCGCCACGGTCATGGGGCGCAACATGTTCGGCCCGGTGCGGGGACCGTGGGACGGGTCCGCCTGGCGCGGGTGGTGGGGCGACGAACCGCCCTTCCGCGGCCCGGTGTTCGTGCTGACGCACCACGCCCGGGACCCGCTCCCGATGGCGGGCGGGACGACGTTCCACTTCGTCACCGACGGCATCGAGGCCGCACTGGAGCGGGCGCGGGACGCGGCGGGCGACCGGGACGTCGCCATCGGCGGCGGCGCGGCGACCGCGCGCCAGTACCTGCGGGCCGGGCTCGTCGACCGCCTCGACCTGCACGTGGTGCCCCTGCTGCTCGGGCGCGGGGAGCCGCTGTTCACCGACGGCACCGGGCAGGAGCGGCTCGCCGTCGAGCGCGTCGCCGGATCGGAGGTGGTGACGCACTACCGCTACCGCCGGATGCGCTGACCCCGCGACGCCGGCGCCGGCCGCCGCGTCACGTCCCGGCGGCCGGGGCGGGGCGGGACCCGCCGCCGGCCCCCGCCTACTGCACCAGCTCGAACACCTTGAACATCGGCAGGTACATCGCGATCACCACGAGGCCCACGATGAGGCCCACCACGATCATCATCAGCGGCTCGATGATGGAGGTGAGCGCCTTCAGCATCGCCGACACCTCGTCGTCGTAGAAGTCGGCCAGCTTGTGCAGCATCGTGTCGAGCGCGCCGGTCTCCTCGCCCACGGCGAGCATCTGGGTGACCATGGTCGGGAACACGCCCACCCGGGCGAGCGGCCCGGCCAGCGACTGCCCCTCCTTGACCCGCTCGGCGACCTCGCGCATCGGGTCGCCCACCACGCGGTTGCCGGCGGTCTGGGCGGTGATGTCGAGGGCCTGCAGGATCGGCACGCCCGAGGCGGTGAGCGTGCCCAGCGTGCGGGCGAACCGGGCGACGGCGATCTTGCGGGTGATGTCGCCGATCTTCATCGGCAGGCGCAGCTTGATGCGGTCCCAGGTCACCTCGCCGGCGTCCGTGCGCTTCCACCACCGGAAGGCGTAGATCAGCGCGACGGGCGCCAACAGGAACGCGTACCAGTAGGCGCGCATCGCGTCGGAGACGCCGATCATGAAGGCGGTCAGCGCCGGCAGCTGCCCGCCCAGGTCGGCGAACATCTCGGCGAAGATCGGGATGATGAAGGCGACCATCGCCACCAGCACGCCCAGGGCGAAGCAGCCGATCAGCGTCGGGTAGACCATCGCGGAACGGACGGTGCGGCGCAGGTGGTCGTCCTTCTCCAGCTGCACGGCGACCCGGTCGAGCACCTCCTCCAGGTTGCCGCCCGTCTCCCCCGCCTGCACCATCGAGACGAAGAGGCGGTTGAACACCCGGGGGTGCTTCGCCATCGCCTGCGACAGCGACAGCCCGGCCTCCACGTCCTGACGCACCTGGGCGATCACGGCGCGCAGGCGCGGGTTCGGGGTCTGGTCCTCCAGCACGTACAGCGCCCGCAGCAGCGACAGGCCGCTGGACACCATGGTCGCGAGCTGCCGCGCGAGCACGGTCATCTCGCGCGCCTTCACCCGGCGGTACCGGTCGAGGAGGTCGTCGACGGTCATGGAGGTGCGCTTCTGCTGCACGTCCACCACGGTGAGCCCGCGCAGGCGCAGCTGCGCGGCGACCGCGCTCATGGAGTCGCCCTGGATCTCGCCGACCGTGGTCGCGCCCGCACGGTCGAGCGCCTTGTAGCTGAACGTGGTGGCGCTCATCAGGCCGCCTTCGGGGTCGCGGTCGCGGTCGCCGCCGCGGCGCCCGTCGCCCCCGGCACCGGCTCGCCGAGCAGGCGCCGCAGCTCCGCGGCGCTGCCCGCGCGCTGCAGGGCGGTCTGCCGGCTGACGAGGTTGCGCCGCACCAGGTCGGCCAGGCATGCGTCCATCGACTGCATGCCGTGCTGCGAGCCGGTCTGCAGCATCGAGTAGATCTGGTGGGTCTTGCCCTCGCGGATGAGGTTGCGCACCGCCGGGGTGGCCATCAGCACCTCCACCGCGGCCACGCGCTGGCCGTCCGCGGTGGGCACCAGCTGCTGGCACACGACGCCCTGCAGGGCGTTGGCGAGCATCACCCGCACCTGCTCCTGCTGGTGTGGCGGGAACACGTCGATCACGCGGTCCACGGTCTGGGGCGCGTCGGACGTGTGCAGCGTGCCGAAGACCAGGTGACCGGTCTCCGCGGCCGTCAGCGCGATCTGGATCGTCTCCAGGTCGCGCATCTCACCCACGAGGATCACGTCGGGGTCCTGCCGCAGGGCGCTCCGCAGGGCGCGGGCGAAGGAGTGCGTGTCGCCGCCGATCTCGCGCTGGTTGATCAGCGAGCGCTTGTTGCGGTGCAGGAACTCGATCGGGTCCTCGATCGTGACGATGTGGCAGGCCCGCGCGGTGTTGATCTCGTCGATGAGCGCCGCGAGCGTGGTGGACTTGCCGGAGCCCGTGGGCCCGGTCACCAGCACCAGCCCGCGCGGCTTGGTGGTCCACTCGCGGATCGACGCCGGCAGGCGCAGCTCCTCCAGCGAGCGCAGGGAGGTGGGCACCACGCGGAAGGCGGCGCCCAGCGCGGCGCGCTGGAAGTAGGCGTTCACGCGGAACCGCACCCGGTTGGGGACCTGGTAGGAGAAGTCGATCTCCAGGTCGGTCTCCAGCCGCTGGCGCTGGTCCTGGGTGAGGATCCCGTAGATGAGCTCGCGCGTGTCCTGCGGGGTCAGCACCTCGCGCCCCAGGGGCACCAGCTCGCCCCCGCGCCGGATCACCGGCGGCGCGCCCGCGGCCAGGTGCAGGTCGCTGGCGCCGCTCCGCAGGACGGCGAGCACGAGTTCCGCGAAGTCGATCACGCGCACCTCTGGGATCGGCGTGTGGTGTGGGGGCGCGGGGCCCGGCCGGGCGGCGGCGGGTCCCCCACCTTCGGTATCGGCCCGCCCGCCCGGGGCCTCAAGGGGCCCGGGAGCGGCTCAGCCGACGGCGCGGGCGACCTCGTCCAGGCTGGTCTCGCCCCGCATCACCTTCATCACGCCGTCCTCGCGGAGCGTGCGCATGCCGCGCTGCATCGCGGCGCGGGTGATGGCCTCCGTGGACGCGCCCTCCACGATCAGCCGCTGGATCTCGTCGTCCACCACCAGCATCTCGTAGACACCCGTGCGCCCGCGGTAGCCGGTGCCCGCGCAGCGCGAGCAGCCGATCGGCCGGTGCACCTGCATGCGCTCCGGCAGCGACGGGGGCAGGCGGTCGGCCTGCAGCATGTCGCGGAGCACCTGCGCCGGGATCATGTGCGGCTGGCGGCAGTGGGTGCACAGGCGCCGCGCCAGGCGCTGGGCCAGGATGCCGGTGACCGCGCTGGCCGACAGGAACGGCTCGACGCCCATCTCCACGAGGCGCGACAGTGCCCCGGCGGCGTCGTTGGTGTGCAGCGTGGCCAGCACCAGGTGACCGGTGAGCGCCGACTCGACCGCGATCTTGGCGGTCTCCCGGTCGCGCACCTCGCCGATCATCACGACGTCCGGGTCGCATCGCAGGATCGACCGCAGGCCCGCGGCGAACGACAGGCCGGCCTTCGGGTTCACCTGCACCTGGTTGATGCCGTTGAGCCGGTACTCGACCGGGTCCTCGACGGTGATGATGTTCTTGTCGACGCTGTTGAGCTGGTTGAGCGTCCCGTACAGCGTGGTCGACTTGCCGGAGCCCGTGGGCCCCGTCACCAGCACCGCGCCGTAGGGGCGGCGGTAGCAGGCTGCGTAGCGCTCCAGGACGTCGGGCGCGAAGCCGAGGTCGCTCAGGCCCAGCAGCACGTTGGACTTGTCGAGGATGCGGATCACGATCTTCTCGCCGTAGACCGTGGGCAGGGTGGCGACCCGCAGGTCGAGGTTGCGACCGCCCACCGACAGGCCCACGCGGCCGTCCTGCGGCACGCGGCGCTCGGCGATGTCGAGCTCGCTCATGATCTTGATGCGGCTCGCCACGCCGTTCGCGAAGCGGAACGGCACCGAGGTGACCGTGCGCAGGACGCCGTCCACGCGGAACCGCACCACCACCTCGCGCGCCTGGGGCTCGAAGTGGATGTCCGAGGCGCCGTCCTGCACCCCGCGGGCGATGATCGAGTTCACCAGGCGCACCACGGGCGCGTCGTCCAGCGCCTCGGTGATGTCGTCGAGGGTGCCGTGCTCGGCGGCCTCGGGGATGTCGCTGCCCTCGACGACCTGGGCCACGACCTGGTCCAGGCGGCCCGCCTGGGCGATGAGCTTGCCGATCTCCTCCGCCGGCGCCAGCACCGGCCGCACCTCGCGGCGCACCAGGATGCGCAGGTCGTCGACCGCGAACACGTTGGACGGGTCGGCCATGGCGACCACCACGGCGCCGTCCGGGTCCACGCGCACGGGCACGGCCTGGTACCGGCGCGCCGCGCGCTCGTCCAGCAGCTCCAGGGCGGCGGGGTCCACCGGCTGGCTCGGGTCGTACACCCCGATGCCCATCCGCACCGCCTGCGCCTGCGCCAGCTGCTCACGGGTCAGCACCCCGTCCGCCACCAGGATCTCGGCCACGCGGGCGCCGTTGCCGGCCGCCTTGGCCATCGCGGCCTTCAGCTGGTCGGCGCGGGCGTACCCCAGGCGCAGCAGCACCTGCCCGAGCGGCTCCCCCCGCGGCGACGGCGCCACCGCCGCGCCCCGCGCCGCCGGCCGGGCGGGCGCGGGCGGTGCGCCGCGGGGCGGCGCCGGTGGCGCGCCCACGCGCAGCATCCCCGCCGGCGGGGGGGCCGGTGACGCGGCGGGACGATGGGCGGGCGCGGCCGGCGGCGCGGCCGGGGGGCCGGAGGGGGGCTGGGGCATCGGGTCCTCCCGTGGGGGCACCTCTAGGGTCGGCCCGTCCCCCCGATCCGATAACCCCCGCCCGGCCGCGCCCCCGTCAGTCGCGCGCGCTGAGCCGCGCCACCAGCTCGGCGCGGGAGCGCACGCCGAGCTTGGCGTACACCGTGGACAGGTGCCGCTCCACGGTCTTCTCGGACACGAACAGGCGCGAGGCGACGTCCTGGTTGCGCAGGCCGTCCACCACCGCGAGCGCCACCTGCAGCTCGCGCGGGGTGAGCTCGGCCCGGTGGGCCGGCCCCGGGCCGCTGCCACCCCCCGCCGCGTCCAGCTCGTCGCGGGCCTGGGCGGCCCAGGGTGCGGCGCCCAGGCGCTCGAACACGGCCAGCGCGGGCTCCAGGTGTGCGCGGGACTCCGCGCGGCGCCGCGCCCGCCGGAGCCGCTCCCCGTACAGCAGCTGGGTGCGGGCGCGGTCGAAGGGCACCTCGGTGCGCGCGTGCAGCGCGAGCGCCTCCCGGAAGTGCCGGTCGAAGTCGGGGTCCAGCAGCCCCCGGCACCGGGCGGTGACGGCCCGTGACCAGGTGTCGCCGGTGCGCATCGCCTGCTCGGCGAGCACCGACAGCACCCGGCGCGCCTCGGGCAGGCGCCGGGTGCGCACCAGCGCCTCCACCAGGTCGGGCTGCCAGGGCACCACGGCCGGGTGACGCAGCCCGTGCTCCCGGGTGTAGGCCTGCAGCGGCGCCAGCGCCTCGACGGCCTCCGGCGCGCGGCGCTGGCTCGTTGCGACCAGGCCGAGGGCCGCCTGCTTGTAGGTGCGCAGTGATCCGACGCCGGCCCGGATGGCCGGCTCCACGTCCGCGAGCAGGGCGCGCACCTGGTCCTCGCGACCCCGCCCCGCCTCGATCATCGCCAGGTTGCACGCCGCGAAGGAGGCCGTCCCCAGCTGGCCCGCCTCGCGCAGCAGCACCATCGCCTCCTCGCCGTCGGCCATCCCCCGGTCCCATTCGCCGGAGCGGAACGCCGCCTCGCAGCGGAAGGCGACCGCCAGGCCGAGGAAGCCGACGGCGCCGGCCGTGCGCGCCCGCTCCACCCAGCCGTCGAGCAGCGCCCGCGCGCGGCCCAGGTGCCCTCGCCACTCGAGGGCCTGGGCGGCCACCAGGAACACATGCCCGCCGGGCGCGAGCGGGTCGACGGGCGCCGACGACCCGAGCAGCGCGTGCAGCGCCTCGTCCGCCGGGGCGACCTCCCCGGCCAGCAGGTGGGCCACCGCCAGGTAGGCCCACACCGACGGCGGCGCCGGCGCGCCCGGGCCGATCAGGGCCCGCGCCCGGCGCGCGAGGGCGGCGGCGCGCTCGCACTGGCCCGCCATCGTGCGCGTGAAGACGGCGTCGGCCATCATCGCGGCCGCGGTGGCCGGGTCGGCGTCGCGGGCGCGCGTCGCCTCCCGCACCAGGTGCGCCATCACCTGGTCGAGGGGCTCGTTCAGCAGGCCGGCCAGACCGCGGGCGTGCGCGATCCCGGCGCGCAGCCGCGCGTCGGTGACGAGGGCGAGGGCCTGGTCCAGCAGGGTCGCGGCCCGCGCGGGACGGCCGCTGGCGAAGGCGGCCTCCGCCGCCGCCAGCAGGCGCAGGGCGCGTGCCGCCGGGTCCGGCGACAGCGCCGCTGCGCGCTCCAGCAGGTCGGCGGCCGTGCTGTACGCCGTGCGGCCGGCCGCCTCACCCGCGGCCTGCGCGAGGGCCTCCGCCGCCTCCTCGTCGGGGCCGATGGCCGCCGCGGCCAGGTGGCCGGCCCGCTCGCCGCGGTCCGCGACGGGGTCCAGCACGGCGGCGAGGATGCGGTGCGCGGCGCGCGCCTCCGCGGGTGACGCCCGCGCCCGCACGACCTCCCGCAGCACCGGGTGCCGGAACCCCTCCCCCCCGGGCGCGAGCACGCCCGCCCGCACCGCGGGCGCCAGGTCCTCCGGGTCGAGGCCGGCCGTCCCGAGTGCGGCGGCCAGGGGCTCGGGGCGGTCGGCCGGCGCCAGCGCCGCGAGCAGCAGCGCCTGCCGGGTGGGGCCGGGCAGCGCGGCGAGCGTGCGTCCGAACGACTCCGCGAGCGGTCCGTCGCCGGGCACCCCGGGCAGGGGCTGCCGGCCGGCCCGCTGGTCGGCGTCCAGGGCGCGCCCCAGCTCGGCGAGGGCCAGGGGGTTCCCCGCCGCCAGCCCGAGCACCCGGCCGCGCACGTCGGGGGCGGCGCCGGGGGCCGCCGCGTCCAGCAGGGCTGTTGCCGCCGCGGGGTGGAGCGGCCCCAGCGTCAGCACCGGAGCCTCCAGCGCCCCCACCCACTGCGGCAGCGGGGGGCGCGTCGCCACCAGCAGGCCCACCGGATCGTCCGCGAGCCGGGCGGCGGAGAACGCCAGGGCCTCGGCGCTGGGCGGGTCGACCCAGTGGGCGTCGTCCACCAGCACCAGCAGCGGCGTCCGGGCCGCGGCCCGCGACAGCAGCGCGAGCAGGCCGGCGTACGCGGCGAAGCGGTCGGCGGCCACGGGCGGCCCCAGCGCCAGGGCCGCGCGCAGCGCGGCGGCGTGCTCGCCCTCGCCCTCGCCCAGGTCGGCCGCGAGCGGCGCCATCAGCTGGCTGAGGGCGGCGAACGCCAGCTGCTGCTCCGCGTCGACGCCCGTGACGGCGAGGACGCGGGCGCGCGACACCGACGCCCGCGCGTGCCGCAGGAGGACCGTCTTCCCCATCCCCGCCTCTCCCACCACCGCGAGGCGCCCCGGGCGACCGCCGTCCAGGTGCCGCACGAGCTCCTCCACCCGCGCCAGCTCCCGGTCCCGCCCGAGGATCATCACGACGGGACGCTAGGCGCGGACGGGGGATTCATGCAATGCCTTTCGCGCGAGCGGCTCAGGGGCTCACGCGGACCGGAGCGCGCGGCGCATGACGTCCACCGGCGGCTCCCGCCCCGTCCACTGCACGGAGGCCGCGGCACCCTGGTGCAGCAGCATCCCGAGCCCGTCGACGGTCCGCGCGCCCGTCGCCGCCACGGCCGCCAGCCAGGGGGTTCCGCCCGGGCGGTAGACCACGTCCGCCACCACGTGCCCGGGCCCCAGCGCCCCCAGCGGCAGCTCGGGCGGGGCGTCGTCGCCGTGCAGCCCGAGGCTGGTGCAGTTGACCACCAGCGCCGCGTCGGCACACGCCTCCTCCACCGCCGCGCGGTCCCAGGGCACCGGCGTGCCCAGGTCCCGTGCCCGGGACGCGGTGCGGTTGGCCACGCGGATGCGGGCGCCGCGTCCGCGCAGGGCGACGGCGAGGGCGCGCGCCGCACCGCCGGCCCCCAGCAGCAGGGCCGTGCGGCCGCCGAGGTCTAGGGGCGCGGCCTCGTCCAGGGCGCGCAGGAACCCCGGGGCATCGGTGTTGTCGGCGCGCCACCCGCCGGCGCCGTCCGGGACGAGCGTGTTGGCGGCGCCGATCGCCTCGACGGCGGGGGACACCGACGAGCAGGCCGCGAGCACGGCCGCCTTGTGCGGGATGGTGACGTTGAGCCCGGCGACGCCCGCGGCCGCCAGGCCGCGCACGGCCTCCACGACGCGCGCGGGGTGCACCGGGAACGCGACGTAGCGCCAGTCGAGGCCCATCGCCGCGAACGCGGCGTTGTGCATGGCGGGCGACAGCGAGTGCTCCACCGGCCAGCCGATGATGCCCGTCACGCGCGTGCGACCCGAGACCGGGGTGCCGCTCACCCGCCCCCGTTGGCCGCCGCGCGCGCGATGTTGGCGTCGTGCTCCGCCGCCGTGCGCCCGAAGTAGTGGCGGCCGGTGCCGTCGTTGCGCGCCACGTAGTAGAGGTAGCCGACCCGCGCCGGCCGTGCGGCGGCGGCGATGCTGGCGCTGCCGGGGTTGCAGATCGGCCCCGGGGGGAGGCCCGTGTAGCGGCGGGTGTTGTACGGGGAGTCGATCTCGAGGTCGCTCTGCGTGAGCTCGGCCTTCCACTCGCCGAGCGCGTACTGGACCGTGGCGTCGATGTCGAGCCGCATGTCGGCGCGCAGGCGGTTGTAGATCACCGCCGCCACGAGGGGCCGCTCGGCGGGCACACGCACCTCACGCTCCACCAGCGACGCGATGATCAGCACGTCGTACCGGGTGAGGTTGCGGCTGCGGGCGTAGGAGAAGTCGATCCCGTCGGTGCGGTCGCGATAGGCCTGCAGCTGCTGGTCGACGATCTGGTCAGCGGTGGTGTCGGGGAACAGGTCGTATGTGGCCGGGAAGAGGAAACCCTCGAGCGAGCGGTCGCGGTCGGCGCCGGCCAGGCGCCGACCGCGCGCGCCCGGACCGGTGAGCTCCAGGTAGCGCTCGCGCGAGCCGCCGAGCTCGTCGGCCACCAGCTGGGCCATCTCCTCGCGGCGCAGCCCCTCGGGGAAGGTGATGCGGCCCGTCGGCTCCGCGGCCGTGGTGGCCGCGACCGGGGCCGGGTCGTCCCCGCCCCCGTCGCCGACCGCGCGGAGGGCGGCCACCACGAACAGGCCGCCGACCAGCAGGATCAGCGCGAGCCACACGAGCGTCCGGCCCGGGTGCGCGTGCCGCGGTCGCCGCCCATAGGTGCGCCGCGACGCGCCGGTGCGCGGCGGTCGCGCCGCCTCGCGGCCCGTGCCCCGTCGCCCGCCCCGCGACCCGCCCGCGCCGCCGCGGCGGTCCCGCCCCCCGCGGGCGCTCACCCGTCGCGTCCGCGCAGGTACGCCTCCAGCAGGATGCAGGCGGCGAGGCTGTCCAGGTCGGGGCCCCGGCCCCGCCGGAGGCCCGCCTCCGACCGCCGCCGCGTCGCCTCGGCGGTGGTGAGGCGCTCGTCGAGCAGCTCCACGGGCACCTGCACGGTCTGCCGCAGCCGCTTGGCGAAGCCGCGGGCGGCGCGCGCCTGCTCCCCGCGCCGCCCCGACATCAGCCGCGGCTCGCCCACCACGATCCGCTGTGGTGCCTCCTCCTGCACCACCCGCACCAGTGCCTCCATGCCCTCGGGGGAGTCGACGCGGGCGATCACGCCCAGCGGCCGGGCGACGGTGCCGGAGGGGTCGCTCACCGCGACGCCCGTCCGCGCCGAGCCGTGGTCGAGGGCGAGGACCTTCACGCCACCCCCGCACCCTGCGCCAGCAGCTCCCGCGCCCGCGTGAGCGCGTCGCCCAGCCGGCCGGGGTCCTTGCCGCCGGCCCGGGCCATCGCGGGCTTGCCCCCGCCGCCACCGCCCACGATGGGGGCGATCTCGCGGATGAGCGCGTGGGCCGAGATGCCGGCGGCCACGGCCTCGGGGGCGATGCTCGCGAGCAGCGCCGCGCGGTCGCCCACCCGGGCGCCCAGCACCACGGCCGCACCGTCGCCGAGCAGGGCGCGGACGCGGTCGGCCACCGCCAGCAGCGCGTCGGCGTCCGGGACCTCGATCTCGGCCGCCACCGCCCGCACGGGGCCGTCGCCCACCGCGCCCGCCGCGATCGCCGCCGGGTCCACCGTCGCCTGCCGCGCCCGCTTGAGCTCGGCCTCGAGGTGTGCGATCCGCTGGTCGCGGGCCGCCACCTCGCGGGCCAGGTCCGCGGCGCGGGCCTCGTGCCAGCGCAGCAGCGCCGCCCCCGTCAGGGCCTCGATGCGCCGGGCGCCGGAGCCCACCGACCCCTCGCTGACGATCCGGAACGCCTCGATCTCGGAGGTGCGCGCCACGTGCGTGCCCCCACACAGCTCGCGCGAGTAGTCGCCGGCCGACACCACGCGCACCACGTCGCCGTACTTCTCGCCGAACAGCCCGATCGCACCGAGGGCGTCGGCGTCGTCCTTCGGCATCTCGGTCCACGTGACCGGGTCGTCCTCGGCGACGCGCGCGTTGACCAGGCGCTCGATCTCTGCGAGCTCGTCCTCGGGCACGCGCCCCCGGTGCGTGAAGTCGAAGCGCAGCTTGTCCGGGCCCACGTAGGAGCCCGCCTGGCGCACGTCGTCCCCCAGCCGGCTGCGCAGCGCCCAGTGCAGCAGGTGGGTCGCGGTGTGGTGCCCCTGGGTGGCGCGCCGCGCCGGGACGTCGACCTCCGCGTGCACGGGCGTCCCCGGGGCCAGCGCGTCGCCGCGCACGCGCAGCACCTGGTCGGTGCCGGCGCGCAGCACGTCCACCACCTCGCGGCGGCTGCCGCCGGCCTCCAGCCGGCCGGCGTCGGACACCTGGCCGCCGCCCTTGGCGTAGAAGGGGTTCTCGGCCAGCACCACCAGGTGCTCGTCCGGCCCCAGCGACTCTGCGGCGACCACCGTGGTGTCCACCGCGAGGCGCTCGTACCCCACGAATCGCGACCCGGCGCCGCGCGCGAGGCCCGCCGCCCGCACCGCCAGCGCGGTCTCCTCCGCGCCCGCGGCGCTCGCCCGCGAGCGCGTGCGCTGCTGGTCCATCAGGGCCTCGAAGGCGGGGACGTCCACCCGCAGGCCGGCGTCGGCCGCGGCCTCCAGGGTGAGGTCGAGCGGGAACCCGTAGGTGTCGTGCAGGCGGAACGCGTCGTCGCCCGACACCACGCCCCCGGCGCCCGCGCCCGCGATGACCTCCTGCAGCAGCCGCCGGCCGGAGGTGAGCGTCCGCGCGAACTGCTCCGCCTCGGTGCCGAGCGTGTCGGCGACCGCCGCCGCCTCCTCGCGCAGGCCCGGGTAGGCGTCGCCCCAGATGTCGGCGACCCGCGCCGCCAGCTCCACCACCGCCGTCGGCTCCAGCCCGAGCTGCGTGCCCTCGGAGACGGCACGGCGCACCACCCGGCGCAGCACGAAGCCGCGCCCCTCGTTGGACGGGCGCACGCCGTCGGAGGCGAGGAAGGTCATGGCGCGGCCGTGGTCGGCCAGCACCCGCAGGGCCCGGTCGCTGCGGGCGTCGGCCCCGTACCGGGTGCCCGTGCGCCGCTGGCCCCACTCGATGAGCGGCCAGAAGGCGTCGGTCTCGAAGACGGAGGGGGTGTCCTGCAGCAGGGCCGCGATGCGCTCGAGGCCCGCGCCCGTGTCGATGTTGCGCGCCGGCAGCGGCGTCAGGCCGCCGTCCTCGGCGCGCTCGTACTGCATGAACACCAGGTTCCAGTACTCCAGGTACCGGTCCCCGCCCACCGCCGGCCCGCCCTCGGGGCCGAAGTCCGGGCCCCGGTCCAGGTACAGCTCGGTGTTGGGGCCGCACGGCCCCGTGGGTCCGGAGCTCCAGAAGTTGTCGGGCTCCCCCAGCAGCTGGATGCGCTCGCGCGGGATGCCCGCGTCGACCCAGTGCTCGATGGCCTCCTCGTCGGCCGGGACGCCCTCCTTGCCCTCGAACACGGTGATCCAGATGCGCGAGGGGTCGAGGCCGAGCACCTCGGTGGAGACCTCCCACCCGAAGCGGATGGCGTCGCGCTTGAAGTAGTCGCCCAGCGAGAAGTTGCCGAGCATCTCGAAGAACGTCAGGTGCCGGGCGGTGTGGCCCACCTGGTCGATGTCGACGGTCCGGAAGCACTTCTGGCACGTGGTCAGGCGCGGCGCCGGCGGGCGGTCGGTGCCCATGAAGTAGCGCTTGAGCGGCTGCATGCCGGCCGTGGTGAGCAGGACCGACGGGTCGTCCTCGGGGGGCACGAGCGGGAACGACGGGAGCTCGAGGTGGCCCTGCCCCGCGAAGTAGTCGAGGTAGGCGCGGCGGATCCGGTGCGTGTCCATGCGGCCGCGGATGGTACCAGCCACCCCCCGGCCGCCCGGCCCACCCCGTGCGCCGGCACCGCCGCCCCGGGGCGGCGGCGGGGTCAGCCCGCGGGCACCTGCCGGCCCATGGCCTCCGCGAGTTCCCGGTCGATCTGCTCCTGCCGCCGCGCGCTGGCCCGGCGGCCGGCCTGCACCGCCTCCTCCAGCTGGTCGCGCAGCACGGCGACCTGCTCCCCGAGGAACGCGACCCACTCGCGCGGGTCGCGGGGACCCTTGGTGTAGATGTACGCGACCACGCCGACCACGGCGACCGTGCGGAGCCTCACGTCAGCGGGCCGGGCGTCGGCGGGATCGTGGGCGGCGGCACGTCGGCCGCGGGCGCGGGGGGGATGGTGGGCGGGGGCTCCGCGTGGGCGACCGGCCGCGGGGCGACCGGCCGCGGGGCGACCGGCGGCGGGGCCATCGGCGGCGGCGCGACCGGCGGGGCCGGCGGGATCGGGGGTGCCGTCGCCCGGTCGAGCGCGTCGGCCCGGCGGCGGGCGCGGAACGTGTCGTAGGCCTCGCGGACGCCCGCCCCGAAGCCGGAGAGCTTCTTGACCGGCGCGGTGACGGCGGTGGAGACGCTGGTCACGGCCTTCTCGGCGCCCTTCGCGCCGTGCACGGCCGACACCATGATCTCGTCGACGCGGTCGATCTCCCGGTTCACGCCGTCCATGGTCGTCTGGGCCCGGGCGAGGATCGGAACGATCTCGTCGGTGACCCGCGTGACCGACACGCCAAGGCGCCCGAAGACCCCCGCCATGCGCAGGAACAGGTACGCAAGCGCGATCCCGGTGAGCACCAGGAACAGCGAGAGCGCGGCCTTCAGGACGTCGGACCAGTCCACATGTCACCTCGGGTGGCGGGGCGGGATTGCGCGATCGTACCCGCCGCGACCAGACGGCCATCCTGGTGCACGACGGCCGTCTGGCCCGGGGCCACGCCGTCGGCGGGCTCGGCGAGCTCCAGCAGCAGCCGCTCGTCGCCCTCGGGCAGGGCGGCGCGCCCGGCCAGCGCGCGCCCCCGGTAGCGCACGCGCACCTCGAAGGGGCGCGACGGGTCGATGGCGTCGTGGCCGCGGGCGGGGTCCAGCACCAGCGACCAGGTGGCGAGCGCGGCGCGCGGACCCACCACGACCCGGTTCCGCGCGGCGTCGGTCCCGAGCACGTACAGGGGCTCCGGGGCCGCGACCCCCACGCCCCGGCGCTGGCCCACCGTGAAGCGCCAGTAGCCGTCGTGCGCGCCGAGCACGGCGCCGTCGCCGTCCACGATCTCCCCCGGGCGCCGCCCCAGGCCGGCGTTGCGCTCCAGGAAGGGCACGTAGCCGCCCTCCCCCACGAAGCACACCTCCTGGCTCTCCACCGCGTCCGCGCAGGGCAGCGCCGCGGCGCGCGCACGCGCCCGGACCTCGTCCTTGGTGAGGTCGCCGAGCGGGAACACCAGGCGGTCCAGCAGCCGCGGTGCGAGCAGGGCGAGCATGTAGCTCTGGTCCTTGCCGGCGTCCCGCGCGGGGGCCAGCGCCCGCCGGCCTCGGGGCCCGGCGACCACGCGCGCGTAGTGCCCGGTGGCCAGCGCCCGGGCGCCCAGCAGCGCGGCGGCCTGGTCGAGCAGGCGGAAACGCACCGTGCCGTTGCAGGTGACGCAGGGGTTGGGGGTGCGCCCCTGCGCGTAGCCCTCGATGAACGACGCCACGACATCCGCGCGGAACGGCGCCACCGCGTCGAGCGTCAGGTGCGGCACGCCCAGGGCATGGGCCGTCGCGCGGGCGGCCTGCACCGTCTCGGGGGAGCAGCACGAGCGCTCGGCCGCGGCGGCGGCCGGGTCGTGCCACAGGCGCATCGTGACGCCGACCACGTCCCACCCCGCGTCGCGCAGCAGCATCGCGGCCACCGCGGAGTCCACCCCTCCCGACATCGCCACCGCCACCCGGTCGCGCCGCCGCGGCAGTCCCGGTGCGCCGAGCCGCCCGGAGTACCACCCCTCCAGGGCCCGTGCGACGGCGTCGGCCACCAGCACCGGTCCGTGGCGGCGTGCGGCGCCCATGCCGCCGAGGTCGGCGTCCAGGAGGTCGGCCGACAGGCGCAGGGCGTCGTGGAGGGCTGCACCCTCCAACCGCGCACACGCCGCCTCGGCCGCGGCGGTGGCGGCCGGGCAGCCCAGGGCCTGGAAGCGCGCCGCGCGCACCCGGCCGCCCGCGATGCCGAGTCCGACGCGCACGAGGTCGCCGCATGCGGCGGCCCCCGCCTCGCCCGTGGCGTCGGCCCGCGGGAGCGACCCCGCGTGGGCGGGATCGGCCAGTCGGCGCAGCACGGCGGGGGGGTAGGGCGGCACGGCCCCACGTTACCCCCGGCCGGAGGTCCCGGCCGGGTCGCTACCGGGGCACGGCCTGGCGCGCCTCGGCGATGGACTGGCGCAGCATCTCGGCGTCCACGAGCCCGGTCCAGACGTTGACCACCGCGCGGTCGCGCCCGATCACCACCACCGTCGGGGTGCCGGTCACGTCGAGCAGCGCGGGGAGGCTGCCGAAGTCGCGCCGCCGGGTGACGTCGTACACGGCGTAGACGACGCCGCGCGCGCTCGGACCGGAGCGGGACACCGTGCGCAGCGCCGCGCGCACCTGGTCGTCGTCGGCCGCGCCGCCCATGACGAAGGCGACCACGATCGGGCGCCCGGCGCGGAGCGCGCGGGCGACCGCCGGCGGGGTGCCCGGACCGGGGGCGAGCAGGTCGCCCGGCGTGAGCGGCGAGGTCGAGGCGGGAGCGGCGGCGACGGGCACCGCGGCCGCCGCGGGGACGGCGGCGCCACCTGCCGCCCCGGAGCCCCCGCAGCCGGCGAGACCGAGTGCGAGCAGGGCGACCGGACCACCCACGAGGAGCGCGCGGCGCACACGAGCCGGAGCCGTGGTCACCGCGCGCCCCCCTCTGAGGAGCGACCCCACCGTGCCGTTCCGGATGGAGCACTGAACCTGCCGAAGCAGGTGGGATGCGGGCGGACGACGCTCGTCGAGCGGCGCCCTGACACCACGTCCCAGGTCGTACGTGTCGGCTCAGGCGTCGTGCCGGTGGCGAACACGGTCGGGCACCTCCAGGGTAGTCGCTAGGGGATGTGTCGGCAAACACGCGTAGAGGCATGACCCGGTCCCGCGCGGCGGCCCCGCGGCCGGGCCCCACCCGCCTGGGCACCCCCTCTACGCCGCCTTCCCGGAGCCGGGGGACGGGTCCACGCTGCGAGGCGTCACCCCCGTCCACCCCCGCTCAGGAGCCCCCGATGATCGTGCCGACCCCCACCCCCGCCTACACCCTCAACCCCCACCTCGACGACCTCGACGCGCAGACCACCGCCGCCGTGGAGCGGTGCGTGGCCAGCCTCGCCGGCCACGTCCGCTCCGTGCTCGTCACGGCCGTCAGCATCACCGAGCGCCACCTGGTGGTGGAGATGGAGACCAGCCTCGGCCCGGTCCTCATCCTGGAGCTCCTGGACGACCCCGGGGCCGCCGTGTGACGCACCGTCCCGGCTCCGCCGCGGCGCGTGGCGGGGCGGGGGCGGCCGGCGCTAGCCTGGACGCGATGGGCACCGAGCACCTCGTCGAGCGACTCGAGATGTTCCTGGTGGTCGGCTGGCTCGACGGCGGGCGCCCCGCGGACGGACGCCTCCCCTTCTCGCTCGCCGACGCCGCCCGCGAGCTGGAGGTGGGCGAGGGCCGCCACGCGATGCTGTCCGTGCTGGCGGCCCTCGGCGTGCTGGAGGACGCCGGCACGATCGCGGTCGAGTGGCCCGGGGGCACCGGCGCCACGGCCACTGTCACGCTGCGCCCGCCCCTGCGGCGGCAGGCGCAGGCCCTGTTCGGCGACTGACGCGCCGCGGCGCCGGCCGGCGCCGGCAGTACGGGCGGACCCGCCGCGACCTCGGGCGGGTCCTCGCGCGGCCCGTCAGTCCTCGCAGCAGGGGCACGGACAGTTCGGGCAGGGGCACGTGCACGGTCCGCTCATGGGCTCACCCCCTCTCCATGCAGCAGGAACACGAACAGGACTCGCCGCATCGGGCGACCCGCCACACCTGCTCGGCCGCGTCCAGCAGCAGCCCGACCTCGGGTCGGCACAGCGCGTAGGTCACCCTCCGCCCCTGCCGGTCCCGCTCGACGAGGCCGCATCCGTGGAGGCACGCCAGGTGCTTGGAGACGGACGGCTGGCGCATGCCGCACGCCCGCACCAACTCGCCCACCGTCTGCGGCCCGCCCTCGCGGAGCCGCCGCAGCAGCGCCAGCCGGCGCGCATCGGCGAGGCCCGCGAAGAGCGCGCCCAGCGCGGTGGACGACGGCGGCGCGGCGGGGTGGGCGAGTACGGCACTCATTCCTGTCGAGGAATATATAACGGACCGGGACGCCGGTCGAGCGCTGCGGGCGGCCCGCCTGCCCCGACCGTCCGGGGGACCGGGGGGACACGTGCATGCGTTTCAGCCGCCACCCCCGGGGCATCCCCCCGGCATGACGAGATCACGCACGACCCGCCTCGCGGCGCTCGCCGCCGCCTCCATGCTCGCCCTCGCCGCAACCGCCTGCGGTGACGACGCCCCCACCCGCGCCAGCCATCCCAACGACGAGGAGGCGCAGTCGCGGGCGGTCACGGCCGACCCGGCCTCGCCGCCGCCGAGCACCCCGGTCGACACCGGGGCGACCACCTCCGCCGCGCCGGTGGAGCAGGCCGGCAATCCGGTGACGCTGCGCATCGGCACCGGGGGCGCCACCCTGCTGCCGATCGACCAGAACAACACGCGCGTCACCGTGACGCTCGGCGGCGACCCGACCGTCCGCGGCGCCGGGATCTACTCCGGCACCTGCGGCGGCGAGGCCAATCAGACCGCGCTCCTCGTGCCGCTCGACCCGATCCGCCAGGGGCGGTCCGACACCGAGGCGGAGCGCGCGCTCGCCGACATCACCAGCGGGCAGCACGTGCTGGTCATCCACCGCTCGCAGAACCGCGAGTCCGCGGTCTTCGAGTGCGCGGCCATCCCCTCCGGCGGGGGCCAGGGGTAGATCCCCGGGGCCCCGGACGGCGTCCGGGGCCCTAGCCCGTCCCCCAGGGGACGCGCTGCGGGACGGCCTCGCGTCCCAGGCACACCCACATGCCCTCCGCGTCGGCCGTGAGACCGCGTGCCGGGCGGGGCAGCGCGTGCCGGCGGACGGCCCCCGCGGCCGTGCGCTCCACGAGGGTGCCCGTCGCCGGCGCCAGCACCGCCACGCGCCCCGCCGCCGCGGTGAGCTCCCGGGTGCCGGGTGGCACGGGCAGGGGCCGCGCCACGCCCCCGGCGGGGTCCCAGCGCACCAGCCCGCGGGCGGTGAGCGCCCACACGCGCCGGCCGTCCACGGCCAGGGCGCGCACCTCGCCCGGCAGGCGCGCGCGCACCCGCGGACGGCGGAGGGGCGACAGCTCCACCAGCACCGTCGCGCGGCCGGCCGCGACGGCCGCATAGGCCCCGTTCGCGCGGGACGCCAGCGCCCGCAACGGACCGGGCAGCGGCATCGCGGCCCGGGAGACCGGACGCCGGGACAGCCGGGCCCACCACACCCGGCGCGCACCCGGGACGCCGCCCCACAGCGCCCCACCCCCCTCGGCCAGCAGCAGCGGCCCGCGCGGGGCGAGGCGCAGGGCCCGCACGGCCGGCACGCCGGGCGCGTGCCCGCGCACCACGCCCCCCTGCGCCAGCCACACGCGCTGGCGCCCCACCGCCACCCCCTCGGGCGCGCGGCCGCCGGGACCGGGGGGCACCACCAGCCGGCCGGGGGGTGACTGCCGGTCGAGGCGCACCAGCGTGGCGTCGCGCACCACGACGACGCCGGCCGGCCCGCGCGCCGCACCCGTGACGGCGACCGCCGCCGCCGGGGCCCGGGCGTCCCCGCCGCCCCCGCCCGAGGTGACCGCCGCGACGGCCCCGGCCCCGGCGAGGGCGCCCGCCGCGACCAGCGCCGCCCGCAGGCGCGGCCCGGGGCGGCGGCCGCGACGGGGCGCGCCCGGCGCCACCCCCGCTCAGCCCGCCGGGGCCGGCGGCGGCACGGTGCTGCGCACGCCCAGCTCCCGCAGCTGCGCCTCGTCGACCGGGGCGGGCGCGCCCGTCAGCGGGTCGGCGCCGGTCGCCGTCTTGGGGAAGGCGATGACGTCGCGGATGGAGCGCTCGCCCGCGATCAGCATCACCATGCGGTCGAGTCCCAGGGCGAGGCCGCCGTGCGGCGGCGCCCCGAGCTCCAGGGCCCGCAGCAGGAACCCGAAGCGGGCGCGGGCCTCCTCCTCCCCCATGCCGATCAGGGCGAACGCGCGGCTCTGCACCGCAGGATCGTTGATGCGGATGCTGCCCCCGCCCAGCTCGAGGCCGTTCATCACCACGTCGTACGCCTGCGCGAGGATGCGCCCGGGGTCGGACTCCATCAGGTCCACGTCCTCGGGCCGGGGGGCCGTGAAGGGGTGGTGCAGCGAGTCCCACCGGGACTCGCCCGGGTTCCACTCGACCAGCGGGAAGTCCACCACCCACAGCGGGGCCCAGGCGCCCTCCGGGATCAGGCCGAACCGCTCGGCCCACCGCACCCGCAGGGTGCCGAGCACGCCCTGCGCGGCCGGCTCGGCGTCGGCGACCAGCGCGATCAGGTCCCCGGCGGACGCGCCCATGGCCTCGGGCAGCCCCGCCAGGAAGTCCGCCTTCACCGAGGCCCGCAGCGACCCGCCCTCTCCCGGGACCGCCCACACGAGGCCCTTCGCTCCGGCCTCCTGCGCCTCGGCGACGAGCCCGTCGAGGTCCTTGCGCGACATCCCCCCACCGGCACCGGGCACGACCAGCCCCCGGACCACGCCGCCGGCGCCGACGACGCCGGCGAACACGCCGAGCCCCGACGCGGCCGCCGCCCCGGTCCAGTCCTGGATCTCCATGCCGAACCGCATGTCGGGGCGGTCGCTGCCGAACCGGCGCACGGCCTCGGCGTAGGGCATGCGCGGGAACGGCGGGTCCAGGTGGATGCCGCCCGCCGCGAACGCCGCCACCAGGATCGCCTCCACCAGGTCCTGGATCTCGGCCGGCGTGACGAAGCTCGCCTCGATGTCGATCTGGGTGAACTCGGGCTGGCGGTCGGCGCGCAGGTCCTCGTCCCGGAAGCAGCGGACCACCTGGTAGTAGCGCTCCAGGCCGCCCACCATCAGCAGCTGCTTGAACAGCTGCGGGCTCTGCGGCAGCGCGTACCAGCTGCCGCGCTGCAGGCGGCTGGGCACCAGGAAGTCGCGGGCGCCCTCGGGGGTCGAGCGGGTGAGCATGGGCGTCTCGACGTCGAGGAAGCCCTCCCCGTCGAGCACGTCGCGGATCGCACGGGTCACGGCGCCGCGCAGCTCGAGCGCGCGGCGGCGGCGCTCGCGGCGGAGGTCGACGTAGCGGTAGGTGAGCCGCAGCTCCTCGTTGGCCTCGCTGCCCGCGTCCTCCACGGAGAACGGCAGCGGCGCGGCGTGCGTGAGCACCTCCAGCCGGTCCGCCCGCAGCTCCACCTCCCCCGTCTCCAGACGGGGGTTCACGGTCTCCGGGTCGCGCGCGGCCAGCAGCCCCTCGGCCGTGACCACGTCCTCGGGCGAGAGCCGGCCGGCCTCGGCGTAGGCGTCCCCCGCCTCCGGGTGGAACACCAGCTGCAGCACGCCACTGCGGTCGCGCAGGTCGATGAACACGACCCCGCCGTGGTCGCGGCGCCGGTGGACCCAGCCGGACACCCGCACGCGCTCCCCGCGCGCCCCGGCGGCCCCGACCGCGGTGTGGGTGCGGTAGCGACCCGCGCCGATCACGCGGGCACCCCGGCGCCGGCCACGAGCGCCTCCTCCAGGCCCGCGAGGGGCACGCCGCGCTGCTCGCCCGTGCCCATGTCGCGCACGGTCGCCACCCCCTCGGCCCGCTCGCGCTCGCCGAGGATCACGACCGTCCGGGCCCCCAGGGCCGACGCGTGCCGCATCATCCCCTTCATGCTGCGTCCCTGGTGGTCGGCGTCGCACAGGACGCCGCGCGTCCGGAGCCGTGTCATCACGGGGAAGACCTCCACTCTCGCCTCGGCGCCGATGGCGGCGAAGTACACGTCCAGTCCGGGCGCCGCGGGCTGCGCGCCCTCGCCCTGCAGGGCGATCACGATGCGCTCGATGCCCGTCCCGAAGCCGATGCCCGGCGTCGCCGGGCCGCCGAGCGCCTCGACCAGGCCGTCGTAGCGCCCGCCGCCGCCGATGCCGCTCTGCGCGCCCAGCCGGTCGCACGTGAACTCGAACACCGTGCGCGTGTAGTAGTCGAGCCCCCGCACCAGCGTGGGGTCCTCCTCCCAGGGCACGCCCGCGGCCGTGAGCGCCGCGAGCACCGTGTCGTGGTGCGCGCGGCTCGCGCCGGACAGGTGGTCCACGATGCGGGGCGCGCCGGCCATCACGGCCTGCACCGCCGGGTCCTTGGCGTCGAACAGGCGCATGGGGTTGTCGGCCATCCGCTCCCGCGCCTCGGAGGGCAGGTCGCCGCGGTGGCGCTCCAGGTGCGCCAGCAGTTCGGCGCGGTAGGCGGGACGCGAGGCGGCGTCACCGAGGCTGGAGAGGCGCAGGCGCACCCCGGGCACGCCGAGGTCCGCGTAGAGCCCGTGCAGGAGCGCGATCACCTCGGCGTCGAGCAGCGGGTCGTCCGAGCCCAGCGCCTCCGCGCCGATCTGCGTGTGCTCGCGCTGGCGTCCCGACTGGGGCGCCTCGTAGCGGAACATGGGCGCCGTGTACCAGAGCTTCACCGGCAGCGGCAGCTTGTGCATGCCGTGCTCCACGAAGGCGCGCACGACGGGCGCGGTGCCCTCGGGGCGCAGCGTCAGCGAGCGCCCGCCGAGGTCGGTGAACGAGTACATCTCCTTGCGCACGATGTCCGTGCTCTCGCCCACGCCGCGCACGAACACCTCCGTGTGCTCGAACGTGGGGGTCGAGACGCGCCCGTAGCCGTGCGTGCGGAAGGCGCGGGCGGCGACGGCGAGGATCGCCTCGCGCAGGCGCCACTCCTCCGGCAGCACGTCGCGGGTGCCGCGGGGCGCCTCCGGCCGTGTGCTCACGACCCCTCGGCGTCGCGGGCGCGGGGGGGCACGGCGCCGCGGGCCTGCTGCCAGCGGCGCAGCTGCATGCGGTAGCGGACCCGGTCCAGCAGCAGCCCCAGCGGGATCATCAGCAGGAAGCCCAGGCCGGAGATGAGCGCCGCGCCCGAGGCGTCGGTGCGCAGGGCGAGCACCAGGAACAGGTAGTAGACGCCGGCGATCAGCGCGGCGCGCACCAGGACGCCGCGGAACGAGGGCGGCGAGGGCTCGCCGGCGGTCCGCCGCGGTGCGCGCGCGGCCTTGGCCGTCGCCGGGGCCTGCCCCGTCGCGGCGCGCACCGCCTTGGGGCTGCGTGCCGGGGGCGGCCCGGCGGGCCGCCGCTTCTTCCGCTTCGCGATCGCGGGCCTCCTATCGGTACGGGCGCGGGGGGTCGCGCCGGAGCGCGGGACAGCGAGCCTCCAGCACCTGCGCCGGGGTGAAGCGGCGCAGGCCGAGGGCGGCCGGGCTGGACGCCCGCAGGGCGTCCCGGGGGACCATGCCGACGAGCTCGCTGTCCCCCAGCTCCACCCCGAGGCGCGCGGCCTCCCGCCGCACCGCCGCGACGACCTGGACGGGTGGCGTCACGCGGTAGTCCTCGATGTTCATCGACACCTGCGCCACCCCGCGCTCGGGCAGGTACAGGCCGAGGGCCCGCAGGCCCGGCAGCCCCCCGCTCGACTCGCGGACGCGGTCGGCGATGGCCCGCGCGTCGGCGACGGTGCCGTCCGCCAGTTCCATGTTCCAGGCGATCAGCGGCGGGCGGACGCCCACCAGCACCGCCCCGGCGGTGGCGTGGAGGCGCGCCGGGCCGGCGTCCGGCGCGATGCGGCCCGACTCGATGGCCTCGGCCAGGGCCTCCAGCCCCCCGCGGCGGAAGTGGAAGGGCCGGTTGCGCGACGGGTCGGCCACCAGGGTGCCGTACAGGAACACGGGCAGGTTGAGCTCGTGCCCCAGGCGGTCGGCGAGGCCGAGCGCGACCTCCTCGGCGAGCGGCTCGTCGTCCGGCTGCAGCGCCACCAGCGGGCACACGTCCAGCGCCCCGACGCGCGGGTGCACGCCGCGGTGCCGGCGCAGGTCGATGTGGTCGACGCAGGCGGCCGCCAGGTTGACGAGCGCGTCCTGCACCGCCATCGGGTGCCCCACCAGCGTGAAGACCGTGCGATCGTGGTCGGGGTCGGAGTGCCGCCCCACCACGCGCGCGCCGGGCACCTCGCAGGCCGCGTGGAGGGCGTCGATGACCCAGTCGTCCCGGCCCTCGGAGCAGTTGGGCACCGCGAGGACCGTCGGCGGGGCCAGCGGGAGGTCCACGGGCTCGCCGGATGCGGCTTGAGAGGCTATGTCCGGGAGGGTACGGTTCACCGGTGAATCATCTGTGACGACCTTAGCCCGCCTACTCGGATTCCTGCGCCCTCACCGGGTCGCCGTCCTGGTCACCGCGCTGGCGGCCGCCGGGCTCATGGCCTGCACCCTCACCTTGCCATACCTCACCGGCAGGGTGATCGACGACGTGCTCGAGGGGGGCCGGCGCGACCGGCTCGCCCCGCTGCTGGCCGCGGTCGTGGTGGTGGTGCTGGCGCGGTTCGCCCTCGGCGTGGTCCGCCGCGTGCTGGCGGGCCGGGTGAGCCTGGCGGTGGAGTACGACATGCGCGACGTGGTGTTCGGCCACGTGCAGCGGCTGTCCTTCGCCTTCTTCGACCGGATGCCGGTCGGCCAGCTGATGTCGCGCGCCACCAGCGACCTCCAGACGGTGCGCTTCTTCCTGGGCTACGGGCTCGTGTTCCTGTTCATGAACGCGTTCACGCTCGTGCTCGCCACCACGATCCTGCTGCTCATCGACGTGCGCCTGGCCCTGGTGTCGCTGCTGGTGGGCCCGGCGCTGGTGGCGGTCGCCGCCCGGTACAGCCGCCGCACCGCCCCCGTGCGGGTGGACGTGCAGCAGAAGCTGGGCGAGGTCACGCAGGCCGCCGAGGAGAGCATCGTCGGCGTGCGCGTGGTCAAGGCGTTCGGCCGCGAGCGCGAGCGCACCGACCGCTTCGCCGCCACGTCGCGCCGCGCCTTCGAGCGCAGCATGGACGCCAACCGGCTCGAGTCGTTCTACCAGCCGGCCATGGGCTTCCTGCCGGTGGTGGGGCTCGCGGTGGTGCTGCTGTACGGCGGGGGCCTCGTCATCGACGGCGACCTCACCCTCGGGCAGTTCGTGCAGTTCTACCTGTACCTGACGCTGCTGATGGGCCCGTTCCGCATGCTGGGCAACCTCGTGGGACAGGCCCAGCGGGCGGTGGCGGGCGGGCAGCGGATCTTCGAGATCACCGACGCGGTGCCCGACGTGCAGGAGGCCCCCGGCGCGCGGCCCCTGCCCCCCGGCGGCGGCGGGATCCGGTTCGAGGGGGTGCGGTTCGCCTACCGCGAGGGGCGGCCCGTGCTGGACGGGGTCGACCTGGACGTCGCCCCGGGCACGACGGTGGCCCTGATCGGGCCGACGGGGTCGGGCAAGACCACCCTCACCGAGCTGGTGCCGCGGTACTACGACCCCCTCGAGGGGCGCGTGCTGGTGGACGGCGCCGACGTGCGCGAGGTGCGGCTGCAGGAGCTGCGCCGCGCGATCGGCGTGGTGTCGCAGGAGCCGTTCCTGTTCTCGGCCAGCGTCCGGGACAACATCGCCTACGGCCGGCCGGACGCCACCGACGAGGAGGTCCGGGCCGCGGCCCGCCTGGCGCGCGCCGACGCCTTCATCGAGGACCTGCCGCAGGGCTACGACACGCTGATCGGCGAGCGGGGGCTCACCCTGTCCGGGGGGCAGCGGCAGCGGCTGGCGATCGCCCGCGCGGTGATCACCGATCCGCGCATCCTCATCCTCGACGAGGCCACCGCCTCGGTGGACGCCTCCACCGAGCGCGAGATCCAGGACGCCCTGCGCGACGTCATGCGCGGCCGCACCACGGTGATCATCGCCCACCGGCTCTCCACGATCCGGCTGGCCGACGAGCTGGTGGTGCTCGACGGCGGCCGCGTCGCGGCCCGCGGGCGGCACGAGGACCTGTACGCGGAGAGCGCGCTGTACCGGGAGATCCACGACGGCGGGCTCGCGCGGCCCGACCTGGTCCTGTGATCCGGGCGCGCGGGGGGCCCGGGGGGATGCTCGCCCCCCGGCCGGAGGACGAGGAGCGCGAGCCGGCGGACGCGCCCGCGCCGCGGCGCAGGCTGCGGGCCCTGCTGCCCTACTTCCGCCCCTACTGGTGGCAGGCGGTCCTCACGCTGCTGCTGATGCTGGTGGTCACCGCCACCGGCCTGGCCGGCCCCGCCCTGGCCCAGATCGCGATCGACGACGGCATCCAGGCGGGCGACCGCACCGTGCTGGCGGAGGCCGTGGTGGCGTTCGTCGGGGCGGGGCTGCTGGGGTGGCTGGCGGGCTACTGGCAGAGCTACCTGTCGAACTGGCTGGGCCAGCGCGTGCTGCTCGACCTGCGCACGCGCCTGTTCCGGCACGTCATGGACCTGGAGCTCGGCTACCACGAGCGCGTGCCCACCGGCCGCACCGTCAGCCGCATGACCAGCGACATCGAGGCGCTCAACCAGCTCGTCACCGACGGGTTCACCTCGCTGGTCGTCAACGGCCTCACGTTCGCCGGCGTCGTGGTGATCCTGTTCCTCTACGACTGGCAGCTCGCCCTGCTCGCCTTCGCCGTGTTCCCGCTGCTGGCGATCTCGACGGCCGCCTTCCGGGTCAACTCCGCCCGCGCCTACCGCCGCACCCGGGAGCGGGTCGCCGAGGTCCTCGCGGTGCTGCAGGAGACCCTGTCGGGCATGAAGGTCGTGCAGGGCTACGGGCGGGAGGAGTCGGCCCGCGGCGCGTTCCGCCAGGCCAACGACGAGTACCGGCAGGCGAACATGGCGACGGTGCGCCTGTCCGGCCTCTACTTCCCGGGCATCGAGCTGCTGGCGGGCGCGGGGACCCTGCTGATCCTCTGGTACGGCGCGGGCCGGGTGCTGGACGGCGACCTGACGGTGGGCGTGATGGTGGCCTTCATCGGCTACCTGTCGAGCTTCTTCGACCCCATCCAGCAGCTGTCGCAGCTCTACAACACGTTCCAGTCCGCGATGGCGGCCCTGGAGAAGATCTTGGGCGTCATGGCCACGGCGCCGCGCCTGAGGGACGCGCCGGACGCCCACGAGCTGCCGCCCGTCGAGGGGCGCATCGACCTGGACGACGTCTGGTTCGGCTACCGCCCGGACCTGCCGGTGATCCACGGCGTCGACCTCCACATCGCCGCCGGGGAGACCGTCGCCCTCGTGGGGGCGACCGGCGCCGGCAAGTCGACCCTGGCCAAGCTCATGGCCCGCTTCTACGACCCCACGGGCGGCACGGTCCGCATCGACGGGCACGACGTGCGGACGGTCACCCTCGACTCCCTCCGGTCGCAGCTGGCGGTGGTGCCGCAGGAGGGCCACCTGTTCGCCGGCACGCTGCGCGACAACCTGCTGTTCGGACGTCCCGGGGCCGACGACGGTGAGCTCCTCGCGGCCCTCGAGGCCGTCGGCGGCGGACCCATGCTGGAGGGCCTCCCCGAGGGGCTGGACACCGAGATCACCGAGCGGGGGACGGGCCTCTCGGCCGGCCAGCGGCAGCTGGTGTCGTTCGCGCGGGCGCTGGTGGCCGACCCGCGGCTGCTGATCCTGGACGAGGCGACGTCCTCCGTGGACGTGCGCACCGAGCAGCGCATCGAGCAGGCCATGCACGCCCTGCTGCCCGGCCGGACCGCGATCCTGATCGCCCACCGCCTGTCGACGATCCGCAACGCCGACCGCATCGTGGTGCTCGACGACGGCCGCATCCTGGAGCAGGGGACGCACGAGGAGCTCCTCGACGCCGGCGGACGCTATGCGCGGCTGTACGGCGACTGGGAGCAGGTGGCGGCCTGACCCGGCCCCGGTCGCCCCGCGGGGCGTGTGCTACCGTGCTCGGCGCCCGACGGTGGCGGTGGGGGATCGTCTAGCGGTAGGACGCCGGGTTCTGGCCCCGGTAGCGGGGGTTCGAATCCTCCTCCCCCAGCTCGCATCGGGTATAAAACGGCAGGCCGTGGCGCATTCGTCTAGGGGCCTAGGACGCCGCCCTCTCACGGCGGTAACGCGGGTTCGAATCCCGCATGCGCTACCTCTCCCCCGACGCCCCGCGAGCCGCCAGGCCCCGGGGCGTCGTCGTCTGTGCGGAGCCGCCTCGGCCTAGGCGTCCGGGACGCGGAGCACCGACAGGACGTTGCCTGCGGGGTCCGCGAACCACGCGATCTCTGGCCCCTGGCCCCGGTGGACACCCCGCTCGTCGGCGCCCGGGATGCCCTCGTACCGGAGCATCTCGACGCCGCGCGCCGTGAGCCCGTCCACGGCGGCGTCGATGTCGTCCACGGGGAAGTTGAGCACCGTGAAGGTCGCCGGCGCGTGGTCGGGCTTGGGGTACACCATCACCACCCCGCCCCCGTGCCGCACCTGCAGCACGCCCATGTCGAGCATCTGCGCCTCGAGGCCCAGCACCTCGCCGTAGAACCGCCGCGCCTCCTCGATGTCGTCCACCGAGAAGCTGGAGAACGCCTCCACCCCACCGAACATCAGCCCACCTCCGGATCGCTCGCCTCACCCGTATGACCGGTGCCGGGCGCGATGTTCATCGGTGTCCGCCGGGGGCGCGGGCGGTGCATGCCGCGGCGTTGACCGCGGCGCCGCGCGGACCGTACGGTCGGCCTGCGACCACCCGGCCCCTGCCGCCCCGACCCGAGGTGAGCCCATGCTCCGGATCCGCCCCGTCGCCGGCGGGCTGCTCGCCGCCGCCGCCCTCGCCGCCGCCGCCCTCCCCGCCGGCGCCGCACCGCCCGGCCACGCCTACTCGCGGACCGTCACCCTCGGGGACGGCGACGAGTGCCTCGCGGTGCGCAGCACCCCGTCGCACTGGACGGGCGACCACAACCCCGGCGCGGCCAACCGCTTCCTCGCGGCCGCGTGCAGGGGTGACGGCCCGCGGACCAACGAGGTCAGGGTGACGCTGCTGCGCTGAGCCGATCGGAGGTCGCCGGCCGCCCGCCGCCGTCCCCCGGCGGGCGGCGGCGGATTGCGGGGGCGCGATCCCGCGGGTGGCGCCGGGTGGTCAGCCCTTCTTCGTCAGGGCCGAGGGCTTGTGCACCGCCTCGCCCCCGCTCTTGTCGCTGCGCACCAGGTACTGCGGGTCGTCCTCCGAGGCGCGGACGGTGCGGCCCGCGGCCTCGGTGTCCTCGGTGATCTTCTTCTCGACGCGGCCGACGGCCTCGCCGCCGTGGGAGCGCCAGGTGACCTTGTCGCCCTCTTTGAATGTCGTCATGCGGCGGCGGTACCCCGAGGGCGCCCGCGTCAGTCGGGGATCCGTCAGGCGGGACCCGGGCGGACCTCCTGCACCAGCCACTCGTTGCCGTCCGGGTCGCGGAACGACAGGAACGAGGCGTAGTCGCGGCGCTCCGGGTCGACGCCCTCCGCGCGGCCCTGGGCGCCGAAGTGGAACGGCTCCCCGACCGGGACGCCCCGTCCGGTGAGCTCCCGGTGGGCCGCCTCGACGTCGTCCACGACCAGGTGCAGGCCGGCGGCGGAGCCCGGCGGGGCCGTCGTGAGTCCGACCCCGACCGCGATCGAGCACGCCGAGCCGGGCGGCGTGAATTGCACGACGCGGAACGCGTCGCCCGCCCGGTGGTCGACGTCGAGCCGGAACCCGGCGCGCGTGTAGAAGTCCTTCGCCCGGTCCACGTCGGTCACGGGCAGCACCACCAGCTCGAGCCGGAAGTCCATGGGTCCCCCTGGTCGTGGTCGTCACCCTGACGACCCCGGCGGGCCTCCGGAGTCATCGGTGCCCGGCCGGGTAGTGGGATCGGGACGGCGACAAGGGAGAGACCGTGACGACATCGGCGGCCCGCGGGGGCCGGGACGCGGCCCCGGCACCGGAGGACGTGCCCGACATCCCCGTCCTGCGCGCGCTGGGCGACCGGCGGAGCATCCGCTACTTCGACCCGGAGCGCACCGTCGAGCGCTGGAAGATCGAGACCATGCTGCAGGCGGCGCGCTTCGCCTCCTGCCAGGGCAACATCAACGCCACCGAGGCGCTGGTGGTGCGCAAGGAGACCAGCCCCCTGTGGGACGAGCTGGAGGAGTGCGTCTCCGGCTTCAACGTCCAGCTCATCAACCAGAGCTCGCACCTGATCCTCTGGCTCACCAACCTCAACGCCTGGTACGGGCGGGCGGTGGACGGCATCTCGGCCATCTCGCTGGCTGGCGGCTCCGCCAAGTACCACGGGTGGAACTACGAGTTCACGATGACGCAGACGCTGCCGCGCCTGATGAGCTTCCCCACCACCCGTACGGAGATGCTGCTGCGGTTCGAGACGGGGCAGGCGGTCGCGAACGCGATCACGGCCGGGGTCGGGGTGGGCGTGGGCAGCATCCTCATCGCCTTCGGACGCCGGCCGGGCGGGGTGGAGAAGGCCCTCGGCCTGCCCCCCCACTACCGCTTCACCTGGGGCCACGCGGTGGGCTACCCGCTGGAGGACCCCCGGGCCGGCGGCCAGCGGCCGCGCCTGCGGATGGAGGCGCTCTTCCACGAGGACGAGTGGGGCCGCCCCTTCCGCTCGGACCCGGACACGGTCGCGTTCCTGCGCGCGAAGGGGCTGATCCAGGAGCAGGGGCCGCTGCCGGGGCGGTTCGAGGAGATGGCGTCCATCGCCGGCCGCTTCGGTCGCGATCCGGGCGTGCTGTTCTTCCCGGCCCGGGAGATCCGGCGGCTGCTCGCCGACGAGGACTGGGACCTGCAGCCGGCGCTGCGGCGACGGGCCGAGGAGGTGCTGGGCGGGGAGGACCTCCCGGACTACCCCGAGGAGATGCGCGAGACCTTCCGGCACCTGATGGCCGAGCACGGCATCGACGCCGCGAAGTTCCTGCCGCCGGAGGAGGCGACGTGAGCGGCGACTACGAGGACGTGATCTACGAGGTCGGCGGAGGACGCGCCACGATCACCATCAACCGGCCCGAGCGCCTGAACGCGTTCCGGGGCCGCACGCTCGAGGAGCTGTGCGACGCCTTCGAGCGCAGCGCCGACGACGAGTCGGTCGGCGTGATCGTCTTCACCGGCGCGGGCGACCGTGCGTTCTGCGTGGGCGGCGATGTCCAGGAGCCGACGCGGACCATGCGCGAGAAGCGGGCCGGGCACATCCTGGGACCCCGCCTGGCGAGCGCCATGCGCAACAACGGCACACCCATCGTGTGCCGCGTGCGCGGCTATTGCATCGGCGGCGGGAACGAGCTGAACATGATCTCCGACGTCACGATCAGCGGCACGTCGGGCCGCTTCGGGCAGGCGGGCCCCAAGATCGGCAGCGCACCCCTGTGGTGGGGCGCCCAGCTGCTGCCGGCCGTCGTCGGCGAGAAGAAGGCGCGCGAGATCCTGTTCCTGGTGCGCCAGTACAGCGCCCAGGAGGCGCTGGCGATGGGGCTGATCAACGCGGTGGTGCCCGACGAGGAGCTGGACGCCGAGGTGGACCGCTGGTGCACCGAGATCCTGCGGCGCTCGCCGCAGGGCCTGCGGCTGGCCAAGATCGCCCTCAACGCCGCCACCGACACCCTGTACTCGTCCGTGAACCACGGGATGGAGCTCATGGCGCTGAACCACGTGTACGGGCCCGAGCCGCAGGAGGGCATCAGCGCCTTCCAGGGCAAGCGCGCGCCGGACTGGCGGCGCTTCCGCGACGGGCAGGGCCCCGAGCCGGAGCCCGCGCGCGGGCGCAGCGATGAAGGGGGGACGGCATGAGCACGCGCGAGTGGAGCGACTGGTACACCCGCGAGGACCCCACCGAGTGGGTGCTGGCGCGGATCCTGCGCGACCGGGCGGAGCGGCACCCGGACCGCCCCTTCCTGCGCTACGCGGACGGTCCCTGGCTGCCGTACGGCGAGGTCAACGCGCGCGCCAACCGGTTCGCCCACGCGCTCCTCGCCCGGGGCGTGCAGGCGGGCGAGTCCGTGTCGGTGATGCTCCCCAACTGCGAGGAGTTCGTGCCCGTCTGGTTCGGGATCCTCAAGGCGCGCGCCGTCATGAGCCCGATCAACACGGCCTACAAGGGCGACTTCCTGTCCTGGACGATCAACCTGGTCGAGTCGCGCACGCTGGTGATCGCCGACGGGTTCCTGGACCGCCTCGACCTGATCCGCGACGAACTGCCCCGCCTGGAGCGCGTGATCGTGCTGCCCACCGGGGGCGCCGCCGGCCCCGACCCGGCCGTCGCCTGGGAGCCCCTGCCCCCGCTGCTCGACGACGGACCGGACGGGGAGCCGGACCTCCCCTACACCTGGACCGACGACGCCCGCATCATGTTCACCTCCGGCACCACCGGTCGCTCGAAGGGCGTCATCAAGCAGAACGCGGCGGACTACTTCACCGCCCGCACCTCGGTGGAGGCGATCTCGATGACCGCGGGCCGCTCCCGGGAGGAGATGGCGGACGAGGTCTTCTTCAGCTGCCTGCCGCTGTTCCACTCGAACGCGCAGGTCATCTGCGGCTACCCGGCCCTGCTCTGCGGCGCGCGGGTCGCCTACGTGGAGCGGTTCTCGGCCAGCCGGTTCTGGCAGCAGGTGGTCGACGCGGGGGCCACCACCTTCAACTCGATCGGGGCGCTGCTCTACTTCCTCTGGAACACGCCCCCCTCCCCCCTGGACCGCGCCCACCGGGTGCACACGGTCGGGGCCGCCCCCGCGCCCAAGGACATCTTCGAGGACTTCCAGGAGCGCTTCGGGGTGCGCTTCATGGAGGCGTACGGGCTCACCGAGACCGGCTCGGTCACCTACATGGACCCCACCCGGCCCTACCGCCGGGGCTCGTGCGGCACCTCGACGCCGGGCTACGAGGTCACGATCGTCGAGCCCGGCACCGACCTGCCGCTGCCGCCGGACACCCCGGGCGAGATCGTGGTCGACCAGCGGATCCCGAACATCATCATGCGGGCCTACTACGGGATGCCCGAGAAGACCGCGGAGGACTTCCGCAACCTGAAGCTCCACACGGGCGACCTCGGGCGCATGGACGCCGACGGCTACGTCTACTTCATGGACCGCGTCAAGGACTACATCCGCCGGCGCGGCGAGAACGTCTCGTCGATGGAGCTCGAGCGCCAGGTCGCGGGCCACCCGCAGGTCAGGGAGGCGGCGGCGATCGCCGTGAAGGCCAGCGAGGGCACCTCGGCGGAGGACGAGATCATGATCGTCTGCGTCGCGGAGGGCGCCCCTCCGGACATGGCCGAGTTCACCGGGTGGATGGCCGAGCGGATGCCGTACTTCATGGTCCCGCGGTACATCCGCTTCGTCGACGCGCTGCCCAAGACGCCCACCGAGCGCGTGCAGAAGGTCCGGCTCCGCGAGGAGGGCATCACCCCCGACACCTTCGACCGCGAGGCCGCCGGCCTGCGCGTGTCGCGGTGACCGGCCCGAGGGGCGGGGGCGCGCCCGCGCCCCTGCTCCCGGCCCACGTGCGGGCGGGGCTGCGGGAGCGCGCGCCGCTCCTGCTGGCCCTCGCCGGGCCCGGGGGCGGCGCCCCGCCCCCACCGGCCTGGGCGGAGGCGCTGGAGGCGCTCGCCGGGCGTCTCGACGACACGTACCCCTTCGGGGAACCGGGGTACGCGGGGCAGATGCTGCAGCCGCCGCACCCGGTGGCCTGGGCGGCCTACGCGCTGACCATGCTGCTCAACCCCAACAACCACGCGCTCGACGGCGGTCCGGCGACGAGCCGACTGGAGGCCGAGGCCGTCGCCGCCGTCACGGCGGCGCTGGGGCTGCCCGCGGGTCTCGCCCACCTCACCTCGTCGGGCACCGTCGCCAACATGGAGGCCCTGTGGGTGGCGCGCCGGGTGCACCCCGGCGCCGCCGTGGTCTCGGGCGCCGACGCCCACTACACGCACGCCCGCATCTGCGAGGTGGTCGGCGCCCGCCACGAGGCCCTGCCCTCCGCGCCCGACGGGCGCCTGGACCTGGACGCGCTCGCCGGGCGGCTCGCCGCGGGCGGCGTCGGCACGGTGGTGGCGACCCTCGGCACCACCGGTCTCGGCGCGCTCGACGACCTGCCCGCGATCGCCGGCCTCTGCGCGGCGCACGGGGCGCGGCTGCACGTGGACGCCGCGTACGGGGGGTTCTTCGCCCTCATCGCCGACGGCCGGGAGCCGGGCGTGGCCCCCGCGCCCTTCCGCGCCCTCGCCCGGGCCGATTCCGTGGTCGTCGACCCGCACAAGCACGGGCTGCAGCCGTACGGGTGCGGCTGCGTGTGGTTCGCGGACGCCGAGGTCGCCGCCCACTACGTCCACGACTCCCCCTACACCTACTTCACGGACGCGGGGCCGCACCCCGGCCAAGTGACGCTGGAGTGCTCACGCGCGGGCGCCGCGGCGGCCGCCCTGTGGGCGACGCTTCGCGCACTGCCGCCCGACCGCGAGGGTCTCGGTGCGCACCTGGCGGCCGCCCGCGCCGCGGCCCTGCGGCTGACGGAGGCGCTCGCCGCCCTCCAGGTCCCCGTGGTGGTGCCGCCCGCGCTCGACATCGTCTGCCCCCTGGCCCCGGCCGGCCGGGCGTCGGAGGTCTCCGCCCGCACGGCGGCCGCCGTCACGCGCCTGGCCGCCGAGGGGATCCACGTGGCCACCCTGCGGCTGGACGCGGCGCGCCTGCAGGCCCTCCACCCGGGCGTCGTCGCCGACGTCCCGGAGGCGGTGGTGCTGCGCATGTGCCTCATGAAGGAGGCGCACCTCGCGGCCGCCCCGGCTCTGGCCGAGGCGGTCGCGGAGGCGCTTGGGGACGGATCCCGCGCCGGCGGCTACCGCCGGCGGGCGTCGAAGTAGCTCACGCCCAGGGGCGCGGTGGAGTACCGCCGCGTGGAGCCGAAGTACGGCCACACGCGCCAGACGTAGCGCGACCCGGCGCGGACCCGCTTGGCGGGGACGCGGTACCGGTTGGAGCGCGGGAAGGCGGTGTGCACCTTCACGTAGCGCCGCCCCACGAGGCGGAAGACCTGCACGTTGTAGAGCGTGGCGCGGCGCACGCGCGGCCAGGTGAGCGTGGGCCGCAGGCCGACGCGGGCCCCCGCGCGCGGGCTGAGCTTGCGCGCGTTGCGGGTCGCGGGCTTCATGGGCGTCGACGTCACCCGCCCGGGGGGCGGCGCGGACGGCGTCGCGACCACGGCGAAGGCGGCGGTGGCGACCGCCCCCTCACCGCCCAGGTCCGTGATCTGGCGGACGCGGAACGCGTAGGTGCCGGCCGCGAGCGGCTGGGGGACGCGGGCCGTGGAGGCGTCGGTGATGACCGGGCCCTGCACGATCTGGCCGGCCGCGTTGAGGACCTGCCAGCTGAAGCGCCCGCCCGGCTCGGCGGGCTCCCAGGCGAACAGCGGGCGGGGCTCGCGGGTGGAGCCCGGGTTCACCGTGATGCGTGGGGCGGCGGGCGCCGGGCCGGTCGCGATGGTGAGCGCCCGCGGGGCGGACAGCGACTGCTGGCCGCGGCGGTCGATCGTGGCCACGTCCCAGGTGCCGGAGCCGTTGGGGATGTCGGAGGGCGGCGTGAAGCTGACGGTGGCCGCCGCGTCGCGGATGTCGAAGGTGCGCACGGGCTGACCGGAGAGGGCGATGCGCAGCCGGTACCGCAGGTCGCCGCTGCCGTCGTCGACAGGGGCCCGCCAGGTGAACTCCGGGCGGCGGGCGGCCACGGCGCCGGCGGCCGGGGTGACCAGTTCGGCCTGACCGGGCAGCTCGACCACGTTGTAGTAGGGCGAGCCGCCGAGCGTGCGGGTGTTGCCCGCCGCGTCGCGGGCGATGATCTGGAAGCCCTTGCGGCCCCACGTGTAGCCGACGTCGGCCTGGCCGGTGTCGATGGGCTGTCCCAGCACGATCGGGGCGCCGCCGTGCTCGGGCGCCATGACCCCGGTGCACGACCCGCTGGAGGCCGGGCCGGACAGGTCGCCGGTGAAGTCGCACGAGTAGTCGGCGAGCCAGACGCTGCCGGCGTCGAAGATGCGGCTCTGGGTGGGCAGGCGGGTGGAGGGCACGGGCGGCGGCGTGGTGTCCACGCGCAGCGGCACGCCCGGGGACGACTCCAGCGTCCGCGTGTCGGTCACCACGTTGGCCGGGTTGCCGAACTCGACGAAGCGCGCGCTGCGGACGACGGGCGCCGCGGCGTTCGCGATCTGCTCGACGGGGCCGGGACAGGACTCCACCAGGAAGCCCGGCGCGGGCGAGCACGAGTAGGTCACCGTGACCGGGGAGCCCCCGTACCAGCCGGCCTCGCCGTTCGGCGCCGGCGGGTTGAGCGAGTACGAGAAGGTGTTGTCGGACTGCGCGAGGGCACCGCTGGTGCAGGTGCCGAGGGCGGCGGCGGAGGCGAGCGCGGCCACCACGTGGCGGGATCGGATCTGGGGCATCGCCGGGCGACGGTAACCGCTGCCGGAGCGATGCGAAAGGCACGCGGTCGCGCCCGTGCGCAGGGCTGGACCCATGCGGGGGGCGTGCCCCCCGCGACCGGGGGGCGTAGGCTCGCGCCCACCACCCCGACGGAGGAACGATGGACGCACTCGAGGCGATCAGGAAGCGGCGTGCCGTGCGCACGTACACGGACCAGCCCGTCGACGACGAGGTCGTCGACCGGCTCCTGCGACTGGCGCTGCGGGCCCCCACCGGGGGCAACGCCCAGGCGTGGAGCCTCCTGGTGGTGCGCGAGGCCGAGCGGCGCCGCGCCGTCGCCGAGATCGTCATCGCCGGGGGTGCGCGCTACTTCGAGCTGATGCGCCCCGCCGCGGAGGGCACGACCCCCGAGGGGCACGCCGAGTGGGCCCGGGGCTACGCCGAGCAGGTGCTCGGCAGCTACCGCCAGGTGCCGGTCTGGATCGTCGGCCTCGTGGTGCCGCGCGGCAACTACCCGCCGGAGATGAAGGAGGCGGGGGCGGTCGACGACCTCCTGTCCCTCGGCTTCGCGATGGAGAACCTGTTCATCGCGGCGCGCGCGCTCGGCCTGGGCACCGTCCCCACCACGGCGTTCCAGCGGTTCAGGCTCGACGAGCTGCGCCAGGTGCTCGGCCTGCCGGGCGAGGTCGATCCGGCGATCATGACCCCGCTCGGATACCCGCCCGCCTTCCCCGAGGGCCTCGCCCCCGCCCTCAAGAAGAACCGCCGGGCCTGGCGGAGCCTGGTGCACGACGAGACCTGGGGCGCCGCCCGCGCCTGACGGTCGCCCCCGCCCGGGCCGCCCGGGCGGGGTCCCCCGCGATTGCCCGCGCCATCCCCGGGGTAGCCCCCGTACATGACATCCGACGCAGATCACGCGCGCCCCGGGGTGCCTCGCGACGAGGAGGCGGTCCGGCGCGACCAGCAGGCCCGTGCCCCGCGCCCGCCCGACACGGGCGAGGCCCTCGACCACGGCAGCGCACCCGACCCCGACCGCCCGACGGACGCGGTCTGGGAGGGCAACACCCTCCGGGAGCCGGGACCCGGTTCCGTTGACTGACGGGCCGCGGGGGGTCCTGATCGACGTCGACGGCACCCTTGTCGACAGCGTCTACCACCACTCGCTCGCCTGGCAGGAGGCGTTCGCGGCGCACGGCATCAACGTGCCCGCGCACGTGCTGCACCGCCACATCGGGATGGGCGGGGACCAGCTGGTGACGGCGGTGGCCGGGGACGAGGTGGAGCAGCGCCTGGGGGACGACCTGCGCGCCGCCCACGACGACGCCTTCGCCACCCGCCTCGAGGCCGTGCCGGCGCTGCCAGGCGCCGCCGAGATGCTGCGCGCGCTGCACGACGCCGGCCGGACGCTGGTGCTCGCCAGCTCGGGCAAGGAGCACGAGGTCGACCACTACGTCGAGATCCTCGGGGCCGCCGACCTGCTGCACGCGGCCACGACCGCGGGTGACGTGGAGCACACCAAGCCCGACCCGGACGCGATCGAGACCGCCCTGGAGCGGCTGGGCCACCGCGACGCGGTGATGGTGGGCGACTCCCCGTGGGACGTGGAGTCGGCCGCGCGCGCCGGCGTCCCGTGCATCGGCGTGCTCACGGGCGGCTTCTGCCGGGAGCAGCTCGCGGAGGCCGTCAGCGTGGTGGCCACGCTCGCCGAGGTCCCGGCGGCCGTCGCCGCGCTCGGGCGCGCCGAGGCCCCCGACCGGTTCGCCGAGGCGGTCGCCCAGCTCCAGGGCGAGGTGGCCGCCGACCCGGGCCTCGCGCGGGACCACGCGCGCTTCGACGCCCTGGCCGACCGTCTCGCGGACGGGGACGCGCAGCTCCGTGACCGGCTGCAGTCGATGCGCGGCCAGTTCGCGGAGGCCGGCAGCTAGACGGCGCCCGCCCTCACCCGTCCGCGGGCGGGGGCGGGAAGCCGTCGAGCCGCAGCAGCCGGGCCAGGTGCGCGGCGTGGCGGGCCAGCGTGGCCGTCGTGGTCGCGACCTTCTCCGGCGTCGTGGGCAGGTCCCGGTAGTCGACGCCGCCCATCGCCTCCCCCACCCAGTAGGTGACGCCCCCCGGCGGCACCGTGAAGCCGACGTCCACCAGCGCCTGGAAGATCTCGGCGCTCACGTGGTGGGCGCCGTCCTCGTTGCCGACCACGGCCGCCACGGCGACGCGGTCGGTGCTGATCAGCCGTCCCGCGTCGTCGAACTCCGCCAGGAAGGCGTCCATGCGCTCCAGCACGCGCTTGCAGACGCTGGACGGCTGGCCCATCCAGATGGGCGTGCCCAGCACCAGGATGTCGGCCGCGAGCACCCGCTCGCGGATGGCCGGCCAGGCGTCCCCGTCGCCCTCGTCGGACGACACGCCGGGTTTGACGTCGTGATCGACGACGCGGATCACCTCGCCCGTCACGCCGTGGTCGGCCAGGGCGTCCAGCACCTGCTGCAGCAGCAGCCCGCAGCTGGACGGAGCCGGCGACGCTTTGAGCGTGCAGTTGAGCGCGACCGCCTTCACGCGGCGAGGGGGAGGGCCGGGGCGCCCCGGTGACCACGCATCTGCGGCGGGAGCGGGTCCGGCTCACGCGGGAGGTCGGGCATCGGGTCGGGCGTGGGCGTGGGGCCCTGCGGCCCGATCGGGTCGCCGATGCCCGGCTCCCCCGGCGGGTGGATGGGGCTCGGCGTCGGGACCTCGATCGGCGGCTGGGTGCCGGCGTGCGGCGCGCGGGCCACCGTGGGCCCGGGCGACGGCGTGGGCGCCGGCGCCGGCTCCTGGGGGCCGATCGGGTCGCCGGTGCCCGGATCGCCCGGGGGGTGCACCGGGCTGGGCGCGGGCACCTCGTCGGGGACGGGCTGGGTGGAGGCGGCGGGCGCGAGGTGCCCGCGACGGGCGGTCACGGGCGGGACCGGACGGAGGCGGGCTCGGCGTCGCGCTCGCGCATCGGCGCGGGGGCGGGCACCGGGATGGGGTCGACCACGGGCTCCACCACCACCGTGCGGATCGGCTCTCCCACGTTCATCTCAGCCTCCTGGGGGGAAGGGCGCGCCGTCCGGACGGGGGACGCGCGCGGGGGGGCTGCCCCAGCTGTCGAGGGGCAGGGTGTGGACCGGCACCCCGTAGCGGCCGAGGGCCGCGGCCAGGCGCTCGGCAACCGGGCGTGCGCGGGCCCGGGCGGCGAGGTGGGGCACCCAGAGCTCGGCGGGGTAGCCGTACTGCCCGCGGAGGCCGGCGGTGCACTCCACCACCCGCCCCCAGAGCCGCACCGTGCCCACCACCACCGGGCCGTCGAGTTCCTGGCCGAGATCGGCCATCGTCCGGAGCGCCGTCGCCTCGTCGCCGAAGGCGTGGATGCCGCACCAGCAGCTCGCCTCGGGCGCGTCGTGGCGCTCCGGCGGCCCGGGGAGCCGCCCCGAGGGGCAGTCGGCCACGAGCGGCGCGCCCACCGGCCAGCGGCAGTCGCGGCGCACCAGGCTGCGGAGGCGGACGTCCTCGCGGCCCCCGGTCACCTCCCACAGGCGCCAGCCCTCGAGGGGCTCGACGTAATCCGGGGCGTGGTCCACGGCGGCGCGATACCCGCTCCGTCCCCCGGCCAACCCCCATCCGGCCACGGGAGGCGGGTGGTCGTTTGACGCCCGACGGGCGCGGGGACGCTGCCGCGACACGACATCTCCCGGGAGACCACATTGAGACGTAGATCACGCCGCTCGATCGTCGGGGCGCTGCTCGCCTGCACCGCGATCGCCGTCACGCCCGTGCTCGCCGCCTGCGGCGACGACGCCGAGGAGACCGTCCAGTCGGTCACCTCGCAGGCCGGCTCCGTGGCGTCGGAGGCCACCGACCGCGCCGACTCCGTGGCGTCCGAGGCGACCGACGGCGCCGACTCCGTCGCGTCCGAGGCCACCGACGGGGCGGACTCGGTGTCGTCCGAGGCGACCGACGCGGCGCCGGGCGGCGGTGGCGACGAGGGCGCCGTCCTCGAGATCCCGGCTGCCGAGCAGGGCCTGGCGTTCGCCAAGGAGTCCGAGACGGCTCCGGCCGGCAACGTCACGCTGCGCATGCCGAACCCGGCCCCGCTGCCGCACAACATCGCGATCGACCTGCCCGAGGGCCAGCAGGACGAGATCGGGGAGATCGTGAACCAGGGCGGCGTCAGCGAGGTCTCGGCCGAGCTCGAGGCCGGCACGTACGAGTACTACTGCTCGGTCCCGGGTCACCGGGAGGGCGGCATGGTGGGTCAGCTCACCGTTCAGTAGGGCCCGTCGCGACCCGCGGACCCCGGTCCGCGGGTCGCCCTCCGGGGCCCTCCCCCGTTTGCCCGGTCCCCGCCGGGGAACCGGCACCCCTGAGACCCGGCGCCTGCCGGGCGACGCAAGAGGAGGACCCCCATGGCGCAGACGTGGCGTGACGAGCCCGCCGGCGGCGGGCACATCGAGACGCGGGAGGAGGTCCTCGCCCGCGTGGAGGGCGAGACCAAGGCCCGGCAGGACGGTGAGATGACGGGCGCGGCCGACCCCAGCACGCGACGGGGGGTCACACGCCGCACCGTGATGATCGCCATCGGGGCCGCCGTGCTCGGCTACATCCTCACGGCCCTGATCGTCGGCATCACCAACTCGTGGGGCGTCGGGCTCGGCTCCGGCTTCGCCGGCGCGATCATCGCCGCCGTGCTCGCCACCTTCCTGTTCCTCGAGAGGGAGGACGGCCGGGTGGCCGACCAGACGGCCGGGTACACCGGCTCGCGCACGGCGCCCGACCAGGACGCCGGCTGATCCTCGCGTCACCGCGGGGTCGCTCGGGTTTCGGTGGGCACCCCGCGGGAAGCACCCCGCCACACACGCGGTGGGAGGTGGTGATGGCACGCAGGGCGCCGAGGCCGCGCGCAGGCGGCGGCGCAGGCGGCGGTGGTGCCGACGGGCTGGATGTCGACGGCACGACGCGCCAGGAGCTGTACGAGCGGGCGCGGCGGCTCGGCGTGGAGGGCCGCAGCCGCATGAGCAAGCTCGAGCTCGCCCGGGCGGTGGCCGGCGCACAGCGGGAGCGCGCCCCGCGCTGACGGCCGGGGCGCGCGCCGGACGCGTCGCGCCCCGCACGGAGGGACCCCCCGCCCCCCCGGGTGCCCGGGGCCTCCGTGGGGACGGCCGGGCCGGGGACCTCAGGCGGAGGGCCCGCCCGCGGCGGGCGGATCCGACGAGGGGAACGACTCCTCCGAGGCCTGGTCGGCCACCTCCTGCGCGTCCGGGCGATCCGACCGGGCGCGGCGCTCCGCCAGGTCCGGCTCGTGGGGCGGCACGCCGGGCGTGGGGGACTCGTCCTCGCTGCGCCGCTGCTCCTGGCTCCCCTCCATGGCTCCTCCTCGCGTCGGTCGACGGACCCACCCTGGCTGCCCCCGCCGCCCCGTCGGCAAACGTCCGCGTCGCGGCCGGGAGCGACGGACGCGTTTCGGGGCCCGGCGGGCCGGGTACGGCCGCGGGTCGGATCACGAGGGGGACGACCTGTCCGATCTGCGCGCATCGACGGAGGTGCCGGCGGCGGCCCATGCGGTCTACGACCGGCTGACCCGCTTCGAGGAGCTCCCGGAGCTGCTGGAGGACGTGCAGGAGGTGCGCCGCGCCGGGGCCGGCCGCCTGCAGTGGACGGCGCGCCGGGGCGGCCGGGTGGTGCGCTGGGAGACCGACGTGGTGGAGGCCGTGATCGGCCAGCGCCTCGTGTGGGTGCCGGCGCCCGGCACCCCCGGGGAGTCGGTGGCCGTCACCATCGAGGAGCTCGGCGATGCCTCGTGCCGGGTGACGCTCAGCGTGACGGGCCTCCCCGGGGAGGACCGGGAGGAGGCGCGCGGGCGCCTCGAGCGCGACCTGGAGCGGCTGCGCGATCTGTTCTCCCGCATCCCCGGCGACGCCGCCCCTCCCGCGCCGCCCCCGCCCCCCCTCCCCACGGCGCCGGACGCCGACGTGGACGTGGCGCTCGGCGCCGTGCCGGAGGACGCGCCCGGTCCACCCGCCCAGCGGGGGTAGCGACCGGGGGGTCCGGCGGTGCCGCGCGCGACCCCGGCGCACGGGACGCACGGCGCCCGCCCCGCCGCCGCGACCGGTCCCCCGTTTGTGCACCCGGGGGTCGGGAATCGATGCCCCTGCCGTCACCGCGACGTCGCGGCGGCGCCTGATCGCCCGGGACGTCGTCCCCGGGCCGCCCGGCGGGAGCCGGGGAGCGGACCTCGGTCCGGCCCCGGCCATCCCGCGTCCGGGCATGCCCCGCAGGTCGACCGGGTACGGGCGGCGGGACACCCCGAAGGGAGACGACGTGCTGCGACGCGCGATGGTGTGGGCCGCCCCCCTGCTGGCCGGCTACGTGTGGAAGCGGATGCGCGGGGGCCGCCGCCGGTAGCCCCCGCGCGGGTTCGCGGGGCGAGGGGATCGCCGCACGGGTCCCCGCCACCCGGCCGGTGCGCCGGTGACCCGGGCATGGCGGGCGGGGCCGGCCGCGTCACGGACGTGCCCGCCCCGGAGGTCGTCGCCCCCGAGGTCGCGGGACGGTCGGCGCGACCGTCCCCCAGGGGGAGGCGGCGGCCGCGGGGCGGACGCGGTAGTCCACCCCCGTCCCGGCGGGCGGCACGGGGACGTCCAGGGCCGGCGCCGGGGGGGCGCCATGGCAGGCGCGCCGCGGGGCCGGGTCCCGTGCCGGGACCCGGCCCCGAACCTCCGGCCTAGGAGGTGTGGGTCTGCGCGGCCTGCTGCACGTCGCCGGCGGCCTGCGTGGAGAGCTGCTTGCCCTCCTCCGCGGCACGCGTGCGGGCGACCTCCATCGCCTCGCCGGCCACGTCCTTGCCCCGCTCGACCGCCTCCTGGACGGTGCTGCGGGCGACGTCCTTGACGTCGTCGGCCATGGGACCGAGCTTCTCCTGCTCCACCGAGGTGGCCGGGATCACGGAGCCGACCAGGAAGCCGGCCGCCATGGAGCCCAGGGCGATCGCCAGCGGCTTCACCGTCGACGACATCGCCCCGCCGCCGCCCGAGGACGACGCGGAGGACGCCATCTCGCGCATCCGCTCGGAGGTGCGGCCGGCGGCCTCACGTGCCCGTGCGGGCACGTTCGCGCGGTGTCCCACCTCCTCCAGGGTGGAACCGAGGCGCTCACGGGCGGTGCTCACCCGAGACTCGACCGCGCTCGTGTCGTCAGCCATTGCACGTCCTCCTTCACGTTGGAAATCGTTCGCTGCGGGACCGGGGAGCCGATCCGCCGGAGCTGGGCGCGGGCGGCGAGGCCCGCCAGGGCGGCCCCCGCGAGGAACAGCAGGGTCACGATCAGCGCGGCGAGCCACGTGGGCATCACCAGGTCCAGCAGGAGCACGAGGAACGCGGCGAAGACGCCCATCGCGAGCAGTGCGGCCACGAGGGCGATCCCGCCCATGGCCGCGGCGCTGATCGCGCGCTTCTTCTTCTCGTCCATCTCGGCCCGCAGCAGGCGCATCTCCTCGTGCGCCAGCTCGCCGAACTCCCCGCGCAACCGCGCCATCAGCCGCCCGAGCGGGACCTCCCGCAGAGGGGGATGCGTCCCGTTGGTGGTCATCAGCGCCCCCCGGACGGCGCCCCGCTGGCGCTGTGCCCCCCGGCCGCCGGCGCGCCGGAGGGACGGGCCTCGGCGCCGCCGGGCGTGCCGACCGGCGCCCCGGCGAACTCGGCGCCCTGCCCGCCGCCGCTCCCGGAGGAGGAGGTGGTGGTGGCACCCGAGCCGGCCTTGAGGAAGCGCGCCGCCAGGAAGCCCGCCGTGAAGCCGGCGAGGCCGATCATCCCGGGGTGCTCCCGGCCGTACCGGGAGAAGTCGTCGATCATCTGGCTGCCGTCGGCGCGCTCGAGGTAGTCCCCGACCTGCTCGGCGCGGCCGGCCGCGGCGCTCACCATGCGCGCGGGCCGCTCACGGCCCCGCTTGGTCAGCTCCTCGCCCACCGCGTTGACGTCCTGCGCCATGCGACGGGCCTGCTCCGCGCTCGGCCCGGACTGCTGGCTGAGCCGGTCCTCGAGTCGCGAACGGGCTGTGCGCGCCCCGTCCGCCATCGCCCCCTCGGCCTTCTGGGCGATCTGCGTCGTCTTCATCGCGTACACCTCCCGGCGCCCATCCTGGGCACCTTTCGCTATCACCGTCCGCCGCGCCGGCGGGCGGCGCGTGGCGAGAGGGTTCCCCCGGCCGCGGCGGGGTGAAACGCGCGGCCGGGGGTGCGGCTAGAGCAGCCGCGACCGCCAGAGCACGGCGGCCAGGGTCACCGAGATCAGCGACACCACCAGCGCGATGATCCAGGCGGCGACGTCCTGCGCGCCCATGACCGCGCCCACCGCGGTCGCCACGCCGACGACCCCGGCGGTCGCCACCAGGCGCACGAGGATCGATTCGGCGCGCGGCCGGGTCGGCTCGGGCGGCAGGAAGCCGCCCTGGGCGCCGGGCTCCCCGCGCTGCGGCGCCGGGGCGCCGCCGCGGGGGGCCGGGACCGGCTCGCGCGAGGAGGCCGCGACCGGCTCGCCGCGTGCGGCTGCCGGGCGTTCCTTCATCAGTACCACTTCCCGCGCACGAAGCCGCCGAAGGCGATGAGCCCGATGAGGGCCACGATCAGCCCGATCCAGAAGCTCCAGACGATCGCGATGATGATGCCGGCGATCACGAGGATGCCGCCGAGTCCGATCCCACCCATGGTCCTGTTGGCCATGTCCGCTCCTCCACGTCGTGCCCGCGGCGGCGGGCGGTTGACGGGGACTACCCCCTCGGGGACGTGTCGAAAAACATGCGGGGGGGTAGGCCTCGCACCAGGGGGCGGCTCGGGCCTCGCGGTGGACGGCGCCCGCGTTTGCGCCTCATCGCGTATGGGTAGTACGGCCCCGCTGATGGCCGCGACGACCCCCGACCCCCCCGACGACGAGCCCCGCGAGACGCCGGCCGAGCTGTACCGCCCGGCGGATCACTACACGCGCGATCACGACGCCCAGGACCCGGGGGTCCCGGACGAACCCCGGGTCCGGGGGGCGCAGCGCGGCACCGGGGGCGAGGGTCACCCCGGTCAGCCCGAGGAGCCGCCCGGAGGACCCGGGACGTGACGCGAAGGGAGTTGCTCATGGAGGATTCCGCGCCGGGCGCGGTGGACGGGGCCGTGGCCGCGGGACCCGCTGATAGTGTCGCGGGCGTGCCGGCCTCCGACGCGCCCAGCGAGGGACCCCTCCAGGTCTCGACGTCCACCCACGAGCGCGCCCTGGTCATCCGGCTGGTCGGCGAGCTCGACCTGGCCGGGGCACCCACGCTGGCGTCCGCGGTCGAGTGGGCCGCGGCGGACCCGAGCGACCTGCCGCTGGTCCTGGACATGGCCGACGTCTCCTTCATCGACTCGACCGGGGTCCGCACCCTGCTCGAGGCCTCCCAGGGGGCCGGGCGACCCATCGCGCTGCTCGCGCCGTCCACCGCCGTCACCCGCGTACTCGATCTCACGCGCCTGCGGGGGCGGTTCCTCGAGGTGGACGACCTGGAGTCGGCGGACCTTGTCCGCCACTGACGCGGCCACGGTCGTCGCCGGCGCACCGGAGGACGCGGACGTGAACCCGACCCCCGAGTCGGCCCCGCCCCCCACCCCCCTCACCCCCCAGCAGCGCGAGGCGCTCATCCTGGAGCACCTGCCGCTGGTGAAGGGGCTGGCGCGCCGGTACTCCAACCGCGGCGAGCCCGTGGACGACCTGGAGCAGGCGGGCACGATCGGCCTCATCAAGGCCGTCGACCGCTTCGACCCCCGCAAGGGCGACGACTTCCGGTCGTTCGCCACTCCCACCATCCTCGGCGAGATCCGGCGGCACTTCCGGGACAAGACCTGGGCGGTGCGCGTCCCCCGCGGGCTCAAGGACGACTACTCCAAGGTCGTGGGCGCGGTCAGCGTCCTGACGGGCCGGCTGGGCCGCAGCCCGAGCGTGGCCGAGATCGCGGGCGAGGCCGAGCTCAGCGAGGAGCAGGTGCTGGACGCGATCGCGGCGCACGGGGCGTACCGCCCGCGCTCCCTGTCGCAGGCACCGCGCAACGCCGAGGACGAGGGCCCGCTGGAGATCCCGGCCGAGGAGGGCGGCTACGAGACCGCCGAGGGCCGTGCCGCGCTCCAGAAGGGGCTGTCCTACCTGCCCGCCCGGGAGCGGGTCATCCTCCATCTGCGCTTCGAGGAGGGGATGATCCAGTCGGAGATCGCCGAGATCATCGGCATCTCCCAGATGCACGTCTCCCGCCTGATCTCCCGCGCGCTCGAGACGCTGCGGCGCGTCGCCGAGGAGGGCGAGCCGTGATGGTCCCCTCCCCCGCCTCCCACGGCGACCCGCTCTCGCCCGTCGTCATCCGCCTGCCCGCCGAGGCCGACAGCCTCGCGATCGTGCGGCAGGCCGTGACCGGCGTGGCCGAGGTCCTCGGCCTCCCGGAGGAGCGCCTCGACGACCTCAAGGTCGCGGTGACCGAGGCCTGCACGAACGTGGTGCTGCACGCCTACGGCGGGCGCGAGGGCTCCATGGAGGTCCGCGTCCAGCAGGACGACCGCTCGCTGGTGGTCACCGTGCGCGACGAGGGCGCCGGCATCGTGCCGCGGGCCGAGAAGACCAGCCCCGGCCTCGGGCTCGGCCTGCAGATGATCGCCGCGCTCGCCGACGACGTGCGCATCGCCGCCGAGGACGGCGGGGGCACCAGCGTGCGCATGGCCTTCCTGCTCGACTAGGGGCGCCGCCCGCGGCCGCCCGGTCGCCGTTTCCTCGCCGTGGGGCCAGGGAACCACCCTCTCTCGGACGACGAAACGATGCGAGGAGAGACGGGCATGACGACGAGCGCCACCCCCAGCGCGATCGGTGACCAGGCCGGCGACCCCCGCCACGCCGAGCTCCTCACGCTCCTGGAGCAGGCCTACTGGATGGAGATCGAGACGGTGATGAGCTACATCGCCAACTCGATCAACCCGGACGGCGTGCGCGCGGCGGAGATCCGCGAGTCCCTCGCCACCGACGTCGACGAGGAGCTCGGGCACGCCCGCCAGTTCGGCGAGCGGATCAAGGAGCTGTACGGCACGGTGCCCGGGTCGATGGAGTTCGCCGCGCACCAGGCGAGCCTGCAGCCGCCGGCGGACGCCACGGACGTCACGGCGGTCATCCGCGGCGTCATCGACGCCGAGCGCGGGGCGATCGCGCACTACATGAAGATCGTCGAGCACTGCGAGGGCTTCGACCCGGTCACCCAGGACATGGTGATCGACATCCTGCGCGACGAGCAGCAGCACTGCCGGCTGTTCGAGGGCTTCCTGCGGGAGTTCGAGGGCCCCTCCGCCCGCCGCTGACCGGCGGCCCCGCCCGCCGCCGGGCGGGCGGGGCACCGCGTTCCCCCCGCCGGCGAGGCGCCTCGGCGCACGGGCCGTCGCGCCGGCGCCCCCCGGGCCGCGGGGTCCGGTACGAGGCCCTCCGCGGAGGCGCGGGCGACGGCGTGGCGGGGGTCACGCCCGACGCGCGGGTCGCCCGGGTGCTGCGCTGCACGCCGGCGCCGGCGCGGCGACGAGTGCGCGGAACGCGACGCACGCGGAGGGGCCGTGGTGGTCGCGCCGATGGGGCCGACGCGGCCCGGCCCGGCTCGCTCCCCGCGCCTCCTTCGAGGGCGCTCCCGTGCCCAGCCCCCCGGGGGGACGGGCACCCTGCCCCCTCCCGGTGCGCGCCGCTCCGAGGGAGCGGCGGGGTCCGGGCGGACCGGGTCCGAGCCCCCCGCCCCGCGGGCGGGGGGCTCGCCGGGGCCTACTGCTGGTGCGGGGCCTTGACCTCGCCGCGCCAGGCGCCGGTCTCGGTACCGCGCGACTCGATCAGCTCCTTGAAGCGCTCCAGGTCACCCTTGGCGCGCCGCTTGACGAAGCCGAGCCAGTCGCCGACGTGCTCGGTCACGCCCTCGGGCTCATGGTCGATCTGCAGCATCAGCCGGCACTTGTTGTCGTCGAGCCGGTGGAAGGTGATCACGCCGGCGTTCGGCTGGCCGGTGGTGCTCTTCCATGCGATCCGCTCGTCGGGGATCTGCTCGGTGATCACCGCGTCCCACTCCCGGGTCTGGCCGGCGATCTCGGCGACCCAGTGCTGGTGGGTGTCGTCGATCTGGGTGATCGACTTCACGCCCTCCATGAACCGGGGGAACTCCTCGAACTGCGTCCACTGGTTGTATGCCGTACGGACCGGCACCTCGACATCGATGGACTCCTGGATGCTCGACACGGGCGTCTCCCTCCGTGGTGTTCTTGTCTGCGTCCGCCCGGTGACTACCCCCCTGCGGCGGGACCGCAATCACCCATCCGCCACCTTCGCAGGGGGGGTTTGCACGGGGGGGTGGATGGGTACGCAGGCGCGCCGATGCGACCCGCCTGCCCACCCGCGGACCGCGCGCCCGGTGACCCCATGGCGGGGGCCGCGTCGCGTACGATCCTGCCGATGACGACGCCCCCGGCCGCCGCCTCGTGATCTCCGGCCCGGTCGCCCTGGACCTCGCGCGCGGACCCCTCGGCGTGGCCGTGGCGCGTCGCGTGGTGAGCGCCGTCTGCGCCCAGGCCGGCCTGGGGGTCGACCGCCTCACGGACGCGGCCATCCTCGCCGAGACCCTCGCCGAGGCAGGGACCCAGCAGGACGGCGGGCGCCTGCGGATCGCGCTGCTGGCCACCCGCGGCGCGGTCACCGTGGAGGTGGGACCGCTGCCCGAGGGCGGCGCCGGACGCCTGCGCGCCGAGTCGGAGGTGCCGGGCGTCGGTTCGGTGCTGGAGCGCCTCGCCGACACCCTCGACATCCGCGCCACGCAGGACGGCGACGTGGTCGTGCTGGGCTTCGGGGAGCCCGGTTTAGCCGCCTCCGGCCAGGGGTAGATCGACGTCAAGCGCGGCTGTGGCCCACACGGGGTCGAGGCCACCACCGCGCGAAGCGGGCCCCCTCGAGGGGCCCTCGCACGGTGCGCTCACACGGGGGTTGGGCGCACCGTGCGACCGGAACACCGTGGATGGAGCCGCGGCCTCCGGGCATCACCCGCCGGTCCGCCCATCGCGGACCGGCGGCGTCTCTGTCGCCCCGTGGACGGCGGGCCCCGATCCTCCGGGCCCTCGACGCGTCCCGTGCGGGCGGGCGGCGTACCGCCGCCCGCCCACCCGTCCCTAGGCCACCGCGGCGTTCAGGCGGGCGACGCGGCCGTCGGCCGCGAGCCGCCCCAGCGCCTGCTTCTCGAGCTGCCGGATCCGCTCGCGCGTGACGCCCAGGGCCTGCCCGATCTGGTCCAGGGTGGCGGGCTCGCAGCCGCCCAGGCCGTACCGCAGCCGCAGCACCTGCCGCTCGCGCTCGGGCAGGGCGGCCACGGCGCGCCGCACCACCTCCGTGCAGAGCGTGCGGTCGGCGTGCTCCATCGGGTCGTCGTCCGGGTCGCTCGGGATGAGGGCGCCCAGGCTCTCGTCCCCGTCCTCCCCCACGCCGCGGTCGAGGCTGGTCACCGGGCGGTCCATCTCCCGCAGGCCGGCCAGCCGCTCCAGGGGCACCCGGGCCGCCGTCGCGAGCTCCTCGTCCGAGGGGTCGCGGCCGAACCGGGCCCGGAGCACGGCGTGCGCCCGCGCCACACGGCGCATCTCGTCGCCGGCGTGGACGGGCACGCGGATGGTGCGCGCCTGGTTGGCGACCCCGCGCGCGATCGCCTGCCGGATCCACCACGTGGCGTAGGTGGAGAACTTGTTGCCGCGTCGCCAGTCGAAGCGCTCGGCGGCGCGCATCAGGCCCAGGCAGCCCTCCTGCACCAGGTCCGGCAGGGCGAGGCCCTGCCCCTGGTAGCGGCGGGCGATCGACAGCACCAGGCGCAGGTTCGACGAGATGAGCAGCTCGCGGGCCGTCGGGTCGCCCTCCTCGATGCGGCGGGCGATGGACACCTCCTCCGCGGCCGTCAGCAGCCGGTACCGCGCCGCGTCGTTCATGAGGAGGCGAAGCGCGTCGAGTTCGTCCACGCCGTCGCGCGGCGCGCGTCCCCGGGGGGCCGTGCGCTCGGAGACGGCGGGGCCGGCCTCCACGTCGTCCCATCCACCGACCATGCCTCGACCTCCGTGAGCGACCGGGGCCGGCCCGAGGGGCCGCGCCGTGCTGCCGACTACCCGACCCCCCCACGGCCAAACCGTTTCCCCGACCCGCGCCGATCCTCCCCGGGGCCCCCGGCCCGGTTTCCGCCCCACGTCCCCGGGGGACGGGCCCGGCGACCGGGAGGTGACCATGGCGGCCGACGACGGCCCGACGTACGAGGGCGTGGACGAGCCGCTCACGGGGATCGAGGACGCGCACCGCTGGTACCGCTTCACGCTCCCCGGCGGCGCGCCCGCCCGCGTCGGCATCACGACGGAGGCCGCGCAGGCCTGGATGGCGGGCACCGGCGAGGACGAGGACGCGCTGGACGCCTGGGTGGTGGCGCGCGGCCGGGAGGTGCTCGCCGGCCGGGCGCCCGACGCCCCGGCCGAGGTCGTGCTGGACGTCCCGCCGCCCGGGGCCTGAGCCGCCGCCCCGCGGCCCGCCTCTAGCGCGAGGCGGTCTGCGGGGCGTCCGCCCTCACGGCGAAGACGCTGTCCACGGCGCTGAGGGCCAGCACGCGCCGCGGGAGCGATCCGAGGGTCGCGACCACCACCAGGCGGCCGCCCGCGGCCTCGCAGGCGTGGGAGACCTCCACCAGCAGGCTGACGCCGGCGCTGCCGAGGTAGCGCACCTCCCGGAGGTCGACCACCAGATCGCCCCCCTCCGCCGCGCGCTGCAGCAGGGGCTCGCGCAGCCCGGCCACGGCGTCGCCGTCGACCTCCCCCGTCAGGCGCGTCGGGTCGCCGTCGACCGCGGGGGCGGGGGGTTCGCCCGCCGGGTCCGGGTGGCCGTCCGCGTCGTCCGCCGCACCGCCCAGACGCGCCCGCATCCTGACGGTGGTGCCCGTCTCGCCCCCGTCCACGGCGACCTCGTCCGCCACCATGCGCATCAGCGTGAGCCCGCGCCCGCCGTTGGCGCGCGCGACCTCGCTGTGGCGCCAGCGGCCCTCGTCACGCACGGTCAGCTCGATCCCGCCGCCCCGCAGCGCCAGCGACACCTCGACGTCGCCCACCGGCCCGTCGCCGTACGCGTGCTCGACCGCGTTCGACGCCGCCTCGCCCAGGCCGATCAGCAGGTCGTCCACCTGCATGCGGCGCGCGCCGGCCTGGCGCAGCCAGCGGCGCGCGGCCGTGCGGATCCCCGCCAGCTCCTCGGGCAGGGCCGGCCGCCGGATGCGCAGGGGCACGGGCATCAGGCGCGCGGCCACCAGGGCCACGTCGTCGGCGAAGGCGTGGTGGGCGCCCATGCCGGCGATGACGCCGTCCGCGAGCGCCTCCACGTCGTCGCACGCCGTGGCGGAGACCAGGGCGTTGAGGCGCGCGAGCCCGTCGTCCAGGCGCTCCTGGCGCCGCTCGAAGAGCCCGTCCGAGAACAGCAGCAGGCAGGCGCCGGGCTGCAGCGGCACCTCGGCGGTGGGGAACTCCGCGTCGGGGACGGCGGCCAGGGGCGGCCCGCCGACCCCGTCCAGGGAGCGCGCGCCCTCGGCGTCGCGGAGCACGGGGGCCGGGTGCCCTGCCGACGAGTGGCGGGCGACCCCGGTGGCCGTGTCCAGCACCACGCACGCGCACGTCGTGGCGAGGGCCCCCGGGATGCGGCCCGCGAAGCGGTTGAGACGCGCGAGGGCCTCCCCCGGGCCGTGTCCGTCCAGCAGGTAGGCGGCCAGGGCGCTGCACATCTGCCCCATCACCGCCGCGGCGGAGGGGCCCTTGCCCACGACGTCGCCCACCGCGAGGGCCACGGACCCGCCACCGAGGTCGAGGACGTCGTACCAGTCCCCGCCGGCCTCGGTCCCCAGCGTGCCGGGGCGGTAGCGCGCGGCCAGCGCGAGGCCGTCCAGCTCGGGCAGCGACGAGGGCAGCAGGCTGCGCTGCAGGGTCTCCGCCACCTCGTGCTCGGCCTGGTGGAGGCGGGCCCGGTCCAGCGCCTGCGAGCACTGCGCGGCCAGGGTCGCGAGGTAGTCCTGCTCGCGCGTGGAGAACACGTGCTCGTCGTCGCGGAAGCGGAACCCGATGGCGCCGACCGTGCGGCCGGCCACCACCAGCGGCGCCACAGCCGCGCCGGCGAGCCCCTCCTCGGGCGGGCCGAAGCCCCGGCGGGTCCACTCGTCCCGTGAGCCGAGCCAGACGTGCTCGCCCGTGCGCACCGCGTGGGCCAGCGGGAACGGGGCGTCCAGCGGCATCCGCGCCAGCCGCTCGCGCATGCCCTCCTCGTAGCCCTCGACCGCCAGCGCCCGCAGCACCTCGCCGTCGCGCACGCTCACGACGGCGGCGTCCGCCCCGAAGGCCCGGCGCCCCTCCTCCGTGATCACGCGGGCGACCTCGCCCAGGTCGAGCGCGCCGGCCAGGGCGGTCGCGACCCCGCGGAGCCGCTCCGCCACGACGCGATCGTCCTCGGTGGCCTGCAGCAGCCGCGCGCGCTCCATCGCCAGGGCGCACTGCTCGGCCAGCACTCGCGCCGACTCCCGGTCGGCCGCGTCGACCAGGCGCTCCTGCACGAAGGTGAGGGCGATGACGCCGAGGCACCGGCCGGCGACCGTCAGCGGCAGCAGGGCGAGGGCGCGCACGCCCAGCGCGTCCACCCCGGGCGCCGCGTCCGGATGGCGCTCGATCCACTCGGCGCGCGTCCCGATCCAGATCGCCTCGCCGCTGCGCGCGCTCTCGTGCACCGCGAACCGCGAGGGCAGGTTCTCGGGGCCGGCCGCGTCGTAGCCGCCGTGCCCCTGCACCGCGACCACCGACAGGCGCCCCTCGGCGGTCACGTCCCACAGGGCGGCGGAGTCCGAACGCAGCAGGCGCCGCGCGTGGCGGGTGGCGACCTCGGCGACCTGCGTGGGCGTGGCGGCGGACGACAGCGCGGCGGTCGCGTCCTGCAGCAGCCGCAGGCGCCGGGCGGAGGCCTGCTCCTCCTCGAAGAGGCGCGCGTTGTCGATCGCCAGCCCGGCGCGGCGGCCGATCTCCTCGACCAGCGCGAGGTCGGCGTCCGCGTAGGGCTCGCCCGCGCTCACCCGGCCCACGGACAGCACCCCCAGCACGCGCCCGCGGGCCGACAGCGGCACCGCCACGTGCGCCCCCTGCCCGTCGCCGTCCTCGGGGCGGCCCGCGTCCCGGCGCTGCGTCCGTCCGGTGACGCGCACCTGCTCCGCGAGCCCGCCGCGGCGTCGGGCGGGGTCGGCGAGCGCGCGCACGCCCTGCCCGCGCGCCGCGACGGGCCCCGGCACCAGCTCGTCGCCGCGGAGCACGTCGACGGCGCACAGGTCCCCGACGCCGCGGTCGACGATCAGGTTGGTGAGCCGGGCGAGCCGGTCGCTGACGCCCGTCTCGGCGTCCAGGGCGTGCGCCACCTCGGCGAGGAGGGCCTGGCGGGCCGAGTCCCGGTGCCGGTCGTCCACGTCGAGCGACCCGCCCACGAAGCCGAGCAGGTCGTCCCCCACCACGACGGGCGCGCCCCGGTCCACGAGCCAGCGGTACGTGCCGTCCGCGCGTCGCAACCGGTACTCCACCTCGAAGGCCCGGCGCTCGGCCACCGCGTCCCGGTAGCGCCGCACCAGCTCGCCCACGTCGTCGGGGTGCACGTTGTCGAGCCAGCCGTCGCCCAGCTCCTCGGCGAGCGGGCGCCCCGTGAACTCCAGCCAGCCCCGGCTGAGGAAGACGCAGCGGCCGTCCGGAGCGGCGATCCAGATCATCGCGGGCACGGAGTCGGCCAGCGTCCGGAAGCGCACCTCGGTCTCGCGCCGCGCCCGCCCCAGCTGCAGGTGGGCACGCACCCGGGCCCGCAGCTCGCGGGCCGAGAACGGCTTGACCAGGTAGTCGTCGGCGCCCACGTCCATGCCGTCGACCGCCGCGTCCTCGCCGGCGCGGGCGGACAGCAGCACCACGGGCACGGCCGCCGTGCCCGGGTCGGCCCGCAGGGCGGCCACCAGCTCGAGGCCGTCCATGCCGGGCATCATCACGTCGGACAGCACGAGGTCGGGCGGGTCGGCGACCGCCGCCTCCAGGGCGGCACGGCCGTCGCCCACCACGTGGACCCGGTACTCGTCGGCCAGGAGGCGGGCGATGTAGTCGCGCATGTCGGCGCTGTCGTCGACCACCAGGATGGTGCCCGTCGACCGCCGTGGGTCCGCGTCGTCGCGGCGGCGCGCGGGCTCGGCACCCCCGGTCAGGGGGATCCACCGCAGCGCCTCCTCGAGGTACGGCTCGGCGGAGGCGGCGGCGCTGCGCGCCGCGCGCGTGGCGTGGGGGGCGCCGGCGGCGCGGTCGGCGACCCGCGGGATGCGCACCGTGAACTCCGAACCCTCGCCGGGCGTGCTGACGGCGGTCACGTCGCCGCCGTGCAGCCGGGCCAGCTCGCGCACCAGCGCGAGGCCGATGCCGGTCCCCTCGTGGGTGCGCGCCCGCTGCCCCCGCACCCGGTGGAAGCGCTCGAACAGGCGCGGCAGCTCGTCGGCGGGGATCCCGGTGCCGGTGTCGCGGACGCGCAGGACGGCCGCGCCGTCCTCCTCGGCCAGCCGCACGCCGATGCCCCCCTCCCAGGTGAACTTCAGCGCGTTGCTGAGCAGGTTGAGGACGATGGTCTCCCACATGCCGCGGTCGACGACCACGGGGGCGGACAGCGGCGGGCAGTCGACCTCCAGGGCGAGCCCGGCGCGTTCGGTCGCGGCCCGGAAGACGTTGGCCAGGTCGCGCGTGAGCGCGGACAGGTCCACGGGCTCGTACACGGCCTCGGCGCGCCCCGCCTCGGCGCGCGCGAAGTCGAGCAGCACGTTGACCAGCCGCAGCAGCCGCAGGCCGTTGCGGTGCACCATCTCGAGCCGGTCGCGCCCGCCGTCGTCCCCGTCCTGCTCGGCGACCATCTCCTCGAGCGGCCCGAGCATGAGGGTGAGGGGCGTGCGGAACTCGTGCGAGACGTTGTTGAAGAAGGCGGTCTTGGCCCGGTCGAGCTCCGCCAGGGCCTCCGCGCGCGCGCGCTCGGCCTCGTACTCCCGCGCGGCGCGCACCAGGGAGGCGGTCTGCTCCGCCACCAGCTCCAGGAAGGCGATGTAGGCCGCGTCCAGGTCGCGTCCCGCGGCCACCCCCGCGACCAGCGCGCCGAGGGGCGCCTCCTCGGTGCCGCCCCGCATGGGCACCACGACGGCCCGGCGGGGGGGCTCGGGCCAGCCCTCCACCGGCAGCGCGGCGGCCTCGCGCGGCAGGGTCTCGACGGGCACGGGGGCGCGCGCCGCGAGCGCCTGCTCCACGGGCCACGGCAGCGGCCGCTCCAGCTCGGGGTGGGTGGCGGCGACCGGGGCGCCGCCCGGCGCATCCGTCAGGTGCACGGCGGCGAACGGGAGGTCCCGCGGGTCGCGGCCCAGTGTCGCCACGGCCAGCCGGGCCGCCTCGGCCGCGCTCCGTGCCCGCCCGGCCAGCGCGCCGAGGTCGCGCAGCGCGGCGAGCCTGCGCTCCCCCACGACCCGCTCGGTGGTGTCGGTGACGGCGGTGAAGACCCCGACGACGCGCCCGCCGTCGTCGACCAGCGGGCTGTAGGAGTACGTCCAGTACGTCTCCTCGAGGTACCCGTGGCGGTCCACCGCCAGCAGCATGTCGTCCGACCAGGTGGCCTCTCCGCTGGCCATGACGCCCTCGAGCATGGGCCCGACGATGCCCCAGATCTCGGGCCAGACCTCCCGGCCGGGGAGGCCGAGCGCCGGGTGCTTCTTGCCCAGCAACGGCCGGTAGGCGTCGTTGTTGAGCCACCGCAGGTCCCGGCCCCACCACACCACCATGGGGAACCGTGAGGTCAGCATGATCCGGACGGCCGTGCGCAGCACCTCCGGCCAGCCCGCCGGGTCCCCCATGCCCGTGCGCGACCATGTGTGGGCACGCATCAGGCGCGCCATCTCGCCCTCGCCCGGGAAGAGGTCCCGGGGGGTGCGCGCTGCCGGGTGGGGCGGGGTCATGGGGCCTGGGGACGCCTCCGGTGGGGGTCACGCGGGGGCCGCGGGGGGCCTGCGGCCGGTCGTGCTACCCGGGATCCCCCGCGCGGAAACCCTCGGCGCGGATCTCCCGGTGCATCCACACGTGGGGTATACCGGCGTCCGGGAACACCCCGCCCAGGGACCGGTACCCCAGGCCCGAGTAGAAGCCGACGGCGTGCATCTGGGCCGACAGGCGGACCGTCCCGCCGCCGTGCGCGGCCACGTCCGCCTCGGCCCCACGCATCAGCGCGCGTCCCACCCCCAGGCCGCGGAAGGGGCGCCGCACGGCCATCCGCCCCACCTTCCACTGCCCGCCGCCGCCCAGGATCCGGCAGGTGCCCGCCACCTCGCCGTCCGCGAGGGCGATCAGATGCACGGCGACCCCGTCCAGGTCGTCCACCTCCTCCTCGGCGGGCACGCCCTGCTCGTGGACGAACACCTCGTGACGCACCGCCAGGAGCGCCTCCCACTCGGCGGGTGCGGCGCGCCGCACCTCCAGGCGGCCGCCGCCGTCCCCGCTCACGCGCCCCCCGCCACGAGGGCGGCCACCACCGCCCGCTCGCCGCGGTACGACAGCAGGCGCGGCGCCTCGTGCAGCGGGATCCACCGGGCCTCGGCCACCTCGCGGCGCATCCCCTCGGCGAGGTCGTCGATCGTCCCCCCCAGCGGCTCCATCAGCCAGAAGCGCACCGTCTTGGCGACGCGGACGCCGCCCCGCACGTAGAAGTAGCGGACGGGCTCGAGCGCGCGCAGGGTGCGGCAGCGCAGACCCGTCTCCTCGTGCACCTCCCGCAGCGCCGCGGCCTCCGCCTGCTCGCCCGGGTCGATCTGGCCCTTGGGCAGCGCCCACGTGCCCTCGGGGCGTCCCGCCGGGCGGATCACCGCCAGGCTGCCGCCGCCCCCCGCGGGGGAACGCACCACCACCCCGCCGGCCGAGCTCTCGCGCACGGTGGGCATGCGGGCCGCGGTCTCCACGCGGGCGATGCTACGCCGCACCGTTGCGCGTGGCCGGGCGCGTGCGACTGGCAGGCGCCCGGTCGCGGTGGCTAGGGTGCCCCCGTGCACGTCGGCGTCCTGACCGGTGGAGGCGACTGCCCCGGCCTCAACGCGGTCATCCGCGCCGCGGTCCGCACGGGCGAGCGCCGCCACGGCATGCGCTTCACCGGGTTCCGCCGCGGCTGGCGCGGCGTGCTGGAGGGTGAGACGGTCGCGCTCGACGGGCGTGCGACCGGGGGCATCCTGCACCGGGGCGGCACGATCCTCGGCAGCTCCCGCACCAACCCCTTCTCCCGCCAGGGGGGCCCCGAGGGGGTGCGCGACGCGCTCGCCGCCAACGGGCTGGACGCCCTCATCGCCATCGGCGGCGAGGACACCCTGGGGGTGGCGAACCGCCTGCACGGCGAGCTGGGGCTGCCCGTGATCGGCGTGCCGAAGACGATCGACAACGACCTGTCCGGCACCGACTACACCTTCGGGTTCTGGACGGCGGTGCAGATCGCCGTCGACGCCATCGACCGCCTGCACACCACGGCCGAGTCGCACGACCGGGTGCTGGTGGTGGAGGTGATGGGCCGGCACGCGGGCTGGATCGCCCTCGAGAGCGGGCTCGCGGGCGGCGCCGACGCGATCCTCATCCCGGAGGTCCCGGCCTCCGTCGCGCGGGTGGCGGCCCACGTGCAGGCGCGCGCCGACCGGGGCCTCGGCTTCTCGATCATCGTGGTCAGCGAGGGCGTCGAGCTGGCCGCGACCGGGAGCGACGGGCCGGTCGACGAGTTCGGCCACTCCCTGCTGGCGAAGCGCGGGGTCGGCGAGGCCCTCGCCGAGCGGCTGTCCGAGGCGACGGGCCGGGAGTGCCGCGCGGTGGTGCTCGGGCACGTGCAGCGCGGCGGCACCCCGATCGCCTACGACCGCACGCTCGCCACCCGCTTCGGGCAGCACGCGGCCGAGATGGTGGCGGCCGGCCGGTGGGGCCGCATGGCCGCGCTGCGCGGCGCCGAGGTGGTCGACGTCCCCCTGGCGGAGGCCGTCGGGACGCTGAAGACGGTGCCGGCCTCGGCGTACTCCGAGGCCGAGGTCCTCTTCGGCTGATCCGCCCCGTCGCCGGCCGGGGGACGGCGCCGGCGGGGTGACGGGCACGGCACGGAGGCGGCACGGGGACGCGGCACATGATGCGGCGGCCGCGCTGGGGACTGCTGCTAACCTCGCCGCCGTGGGCAAGATGGTCGTCATCTGCGAGAAGCCGTCCGTGGCGCGCGACGTCGCCGCCGCGCTCTACGGCGCGCGCGCGAAGAAGTCGGGCGACTTCTACGAGGGACCCGACGCGACCATCGCGTTCGCGGTCGGCCACCTGCTGGAGCAGGTCGACCCGGACACGTACGACGAGCGCTTCAAGAAGTGGCGGTACGAGGACCTGCCGATCGTGCCGGACGAGTTCCGGTACCAGGCCCGCGACGCCCGGTCGGGCAAGCAGCTGGCCGCGCTTCACAGGGCGATGGCCGCGAAGGACGTCGACCTGCTGGTCAACGCCTGCGACGCCGGGCGCGAGGGCGAGCTCATCTTCAAGCTCATCCTCCAGAGCGCCCCCGAGCGCGTCCGCCGGCTGCCGGTCCGGCGCGCCTGGTTCAGCTCCATGACGGCCCGCGCCATCCGCGAGGCGTTCGAGAACCTGCGCGAGGACACGCAGATGGTGCCGCTGGAGGAGGCGGCGCGGGCGCGCTCCGAGGCCGACTGGCTCGTGGGCATGAACGGCACCCGGGCGGCGACCACCCGGGCGGGCTCGGTCCGCAAGGTCCTGTCGGTCGGGCGCGTGCAGACGCCCACGCTGGCGCTCATCGTCAACCGCGACCTCGCGATCGACGCGTTCGTCCCCGAGGACTACTGGGAGGTCGAGGCCGCCTTCCGCACGACGGAGGGCGCCGCCTACTCCGGGCTCTGGCACACGGGCTCGGTCACCCGCATGGGCACCGCCGAGGCCGCCGACCGGGTGCGCGACGCCGTCGCCGGCCGCCCCGGCCGCGTCGAGTCGTTGGAGACCAAGCCGCAGGTCGAGCAGCCCCCGCTGCTCTACGACCTCACCACCCTGCAGCGCGAGGCCAACCAGCGGTACGGGTTCTCCGCGCAGCGCACGCTGTCGGCCGCGCAGGCGCTCTACGACCAGCACAAGCTGCTCACGTATCCGCGTACGAGCAGCCGCTACCTGTCCGGGGACCTCGTGGCGCAGCTGCGCCCCACGGTGCAGGCGGTCGGCGCGGCGGGGCCCGAGTACGCGTCCCCGGCCCGGTTCGTGCTGGGCCTCGACACGCTCCCCCTGGGCCGCGTAGTCAACGACGCCCGCGTCGGCGACCACCACGCGATCATCCCCACCGAGGGCGACCACGACCTCGCCGGGCTCGGCCGCGACGAGCGGCGGGTCTACGACATGGTCGCGCGCCGCTTCCTCGCGGTGTTCCACCCGCCGGCGCGCTTCGAGCGGACGGTGGTGGAGACGCGGGTGGAGGAGCACCTGTTCCGCAGCCGCGGCAAGGTCATGCTGGAGGCCGGCTGGCGCGCGGCGTACGGCGAGCAGACCGACGCCGAGAAGCGGGCCGAGGAGGCCGAGCGGCGCGCCGACGAGGGCGGCTCGCCCGAGCCAGAGGCCGGCGCGGCCGAGGCGGAGCGCGAGCAGTCGCTGCCGGCGCTGCGCGAGGGCGAGGACGTCACCTGCGCCGAGGCCGAGAGCCTGGCCAAGCGCACCAAGCCGCCCGCGCGCTACTCGGAGGGCACGCTGCTCCGGTCGATGGAGACCGCCGGCAAGCTCGTCGAGGACGACGAGGCCGCGGAGGCCATGAAGGACGCGGGCCTCGGCACGCCCGCCACCCGCGCCGCCACCATCGAGCGACTCGTCGACGCGGGCTACATCGAGCGCGAGGGGCGGGCGCTGCGCGCCACCGAGAAGGGCATCGGCCTCATCACGATGCTCGGCGACCACGTGCTCACCAAGCCCGAGCTCACGGGCCGCTGGGAGCAGCGCCTCAACCGCATCGAGCGCGGCGAGGAGCGGCACGGCGACTTCCGGCGCGACGTCGAGGCGTTCACCCGCGACGTGGTGGCGTGGTTCGCCGACAAGGAGCGGCAGGACCTGCGCATCGAGCGGCGCGTGCTGGCGCCCTGCCCCACGCCCGGCTGCGGCGGGCAGGTCGTCGAGTACCCCAAGAGTTACGGCTGCAACACCTACCGCGGCAAGGACGACCCCGGCTGCGGCTACACGCTCTGGAAGACCAACAACGGCCGCACCCTCACGCAGGAGGAGGCCCTCGAGCACATCGCCGCCGGCCGCTCCAGCGCCGACCTGCAGGAGCAGCGCGAGGTGCTGGGGCCCTGCCCCACCCCCGGCTGCGAGGGCCACATCATCGAGCGCGGGCGGTCGTACGGCTGCACCAGCTGGAAGAGCCGCTCGGAGCCCGGCTGCGGCTTCGTCATCTGGAAGAAGGTCCGCGGCAAGCCCGAGGTCGACGTCGAGACCGCCCGCCAGATGGTGGCGCGGGGCGAGAGCAACGCCGAGACCCCGGCGGCCAAGGAGCCGATCGGCGACTGCCCCACGCCCGGGTGCGGTGGCCAGATCGTCGAGAACAGCCGCGCGTACGGGTGCACCAGCTGGAAGAGCCGCAAGAGCCCGGGCTGCGGCTTCGTCATCTGGAAGCGCGAGAAGGGCCACGAGGTGACCCGCGAGGAGGCCGTGGAGCGCCTCGCGCAGGCACACGCCGCCCCGCCGGCGCCGGCCGTCCCCGCCGGGGACGGGGCCGCCGCCGAGGCCGCCCCGCCCTCCGCCCCCACCCGCACCCGACGGGCGCGCAGCCGGGTCGCATGACCCTCGGCGGCCCCGACGCGGGCCGCGCCCCCGGGGGCCTGCGGCACCGCGCCGCCGCCCATCTGCTGGAGCGCGGCGAGTGGAGCTACTCGCGGGCCTCCGGCCCCGGCGGCCAGCACCGCGACCACGCGGAGACGCGCGCGGAGCTCACCGTGCGCCGCGCGCACCTGGAGGGCCTGCCGCCCCGGGTGGCCGAGCGGCTCGCCGCCGCGCTGGCCCTGGACGTGGGCCCCCTGCGCCTGCGCGCGGGCACGGAGCGCTCCCGCGAGCGGAACCGGGCGCTGGTGGCGCATCGGCTCGCGCAGCGGGTCGCGGCCGCCCTGGCCCCGCCGCCGCCCCCGCGGCGGCCCACCCGCCCCAGCGCCGCCTCCGTGGCGCGGCGCCGGCAGGCGAAGGCCCGGCGGTCGGCCGCCAAGAACCTGCGCCGGGGCCCCGGGGACGCGGACGCCTAGGGCGTCGTCGCCGTCCCGGCCATGACGAGGTCGGCCACGGTGTCCGCCGCGTCGAGGGCCCCCGACACCACCAGGCGGGCCAGGGCCTCCACCGCGACGGACCAGAACTGGCTCCCCGCGCACCCCTGCAGCTCCGCGAGCGCCTCGGCCGGCGGCAGCGCCTCCTTGTAGGAGCGCAGCGACACCATCACGTCCCAGGCGTCGGCGACGGCCAGCACCCGCGCCTCCTCCGGGATCGCGTCGCCCCGCAGGCCGTCCGGGTAGCCGGCCCCGTCCCAGCGCTCGTGGTGGGCGTGCACCCAGCGGGCCTGCTCGGGCGACAGCACGTCGGCGACGATCTGGGCCCCCGCGCTCGGGTGGCGCCGGATCACCGCGAACTCCTCCGGCGTCAGCGGGCCGGGCTTGAACAGGACGTTGTCGGGGACGGCGATCTTGCCCACGTCGTGCACCAGGCCGGCCTCGCGCAGCTGCCCCAGCCGCTCGGCCGGCCAGCCGAGGGCGGCGCCGATGCGCACGGCCACGTCGGCGACCCGCATGGAGTGGCGGTGGGTGTGCGGGTCGCGGGCGTCCACCGCCCAGGCGAGGGCGCGCATCGCCCGCAGCGACGGGGTCTCCGCGAGCAGCGCGGACTGGCGGGCGAACACCTGCTCGGCGACGGAGAAGGAGTAGGCGACCGCGCGGCCCCGGCCGGACATGCGCGCCCACTGCAGGGCGACCTCCGCCTGGCGGTGGAGGTCTTCGGCGCCCACGGGCCGGCCGCCGTCCCCGGGACTCGCCGCCACCCCGGCGCTCACCACGACCCGGCCGTCCCTCGGCACCGCACCGGCGGCGTCGCGCCGGGCGCGCCGCACCAGCTCCAGGGCCTCGGCGGGTCCCGTGCCCTGCATCAGCCAGCCGAACTCGCCGGCGCCCGTCCGGCCGACCAGGTCCCCGGGCCGCGCATGGTCGGCGAGGCGGCGGGCCACCTCGGCCAGGGCCTGCTCCCGTGCCGGCTCCGCCCGGTGGTGGCCGCCCGCCCCGGGGAGGTCCACGTCCACCAGCGCGAGCGCGACGGGGCGGGCGCGGCCGCCCCCCGTGGTCAGCGCCTCCCCCAGGCGGCCGAAGAACGCGGGCAGGGTGAGCACCCCGGTGAGCGGGTCCCGCGCGGCCGCCCGGCCGCCCGCCGGGTCGCCCTCGGCCACGGCGATGGCCGCGAGCTCCGCGAAGCGGAGCAGCGCCGCGCGCCCCTCGGAGGCGGGCACGTCGGGCGGCGCGGCCACCGCCAGCGCCCCCCAGGCACGTCCGGCCACCCGCAGCGGCGCCGTCAGCACGGTGCCGCCGCCGCGCGCCGCCGGCCGCAGCAGGGCCCGGGCGAGCGCCGCGGCGCCCCGCACGGGCGCCTCGGGCGCCGGGGCGAGGGTGCCCCACCTCCCCACGATCGCCGGCCCGGGGTCGCCGGCGCGCACCAGCACCGCGGCGGGCGCCGCCACCAGGCCCGCCGCCTCGCGCGCGAGGACGGCGAAGACGTCGGCGTCGGGCGCCCGCGCGGCCTGCGCCAGGCGGGCGAGCGCGTCGTCGAACCGCGCCCGGGGGGCGTGGCCGCGCAGGGTGAGGACGTAGGCCGACACGGTCCCCGTGTCGTCGCGGGTGGCGGTCACGGTGGCCGTCAGCGGCGGCCCCGTCCCCCCCGCCAGGGCGATCGCCCCCGAGGCCGTGCCCTCCCGCCGGGCCCGCCGGAACAGGTCCTCGAGCGCCCCCGGGTCGCGGCACACCAGCACGTCCCGGCCCACCACGCCGCCCACGGCGCCGGCGGGGAGGCCGAGCAGCGCGCGGAAGCCGGCGTTCGCGCGGGCGAGCGTGCCCGCGGGCCCCAGCACCGCCACCCCCGCCGGCAGCGCGTCGATCACGCCGGGGGACGGGCCGGCGGCATCGGCGGCGGCGTCCCCGTCGCCCGCGCCGGGGGCGGCGGCGCGCACGCCCCGGAGGGGGCCGGGCAGCCGGGCGAGCACGGCCGCGACGCGCAGGGCCACCTCCGTCGCGCGCACCCGTCCGAGCACGCAGTCCGCGGCCCCGGCGGCGAGCGCCTCGCGGGCCGCGGCGGGGTCGGCGGCGAGGGCCACCACGGGGCCGTTGCCGGGGCCCCGCCAGGCCGGGGGCGAGCCGTCGGGTCGTGGCGGGGGCCACTCGCTGACCACCACGTCCGGCGCGCCGGCCGCGCGCGCCTCGGCACGGCCCCCGAGGACCTCGTGCCCGTCCTGGCCGAGCGCACGGCGCAGGGCGCGCCGCAGGCGCGCGTCGGCAACGGCGACGAGGACCCGCGCCGCGCGCGCGTCCTCTGGGGGGTCCCCGCCCATCCCGGACCCATTCGGTCGGTCACGGGGAACCTTGAGGCGCGCGGCGTGCCGGTACGGATGGGGCACCCGGGCCGCCCCGGAGGCGACGGCCGTCCGGTGGCGCGGGACCCACGGGCGGAGTAAGAACCTCGTAGACGCGAGACGCGCCGCGCGCCCCGGCTCCATGCCGCCCCGCTCCCCAGGGATCCCCTACGCCTGCGTCCGACCCCTCCCCCGAGCCCCTGCGCTCGACCAGACGCGAGACCGCCGCGACACCGCGACGGCGCCCGCCGCGCGTGCGCCGGCTCTACGCGGAGCCGACGCGCAGCCGCTGGCGCCGCCGCCTGATCGGGTCGCCCCTCACCACGGGGGCCGCCGACGAGCAACTGCTCCCGCGGCGCCTGGCGCTCCCGCTGTTCGCCTCGGACGCCCTCTCCTCGGTGGCGTACGCCACCGAGGCGGCCCTGGTGGTGCTGCTGGCGGCCTCGCTCTCCTCGTACGACCTCATCATCCCGATCGCGCTCGCGGTCGCGGCCCTGATGGTGATCGTGATCCTGTCCTACCGGCAGACCATCGCCGCCTACCCGTCGGGGGGCGGCGCCTACACGGTGGCCGGCGAGAACCTGGGCGTCACGGCGGGGCTGGTGGCCGCCGCCGCCCTGCTGGTGGACTACGTGCTCACGGTCGCCGTCTCCGTGGCGGCGGCGGTGCTCGCCGTCACCAGCGCGGTGCCCGACCTGGAGCCGGCGCACGTGGAGATGGCGCTGCTGTGCATCGCCGTGCTCGCGATCGTGAACCTGCGCGGCGTGCGCGAGAACAGCCGCCTGGTGGCGGTGCCCGTGTACGGCTTCGTCGCCGTGATGGTGATCACGATCGCGGTCGGCGCCGGGGAGGCGCTGGCCGGCGGCCTGGAGCGGGCGCGGATCGACGACCCCACCGTCGCGGGGCTCTCGGCCGGCGTGGGCGTGGTGGTGGTGCTGCGGGCGTTCGCGTCCGGGGCGAGCGCGCTCAGCGGCGTGGAGGCCATCGCGAACGGCGTGCCCTCGTTCCAGCACCCGCAGGGGCGCAACGCCGCCTCCACGCTGCTGCTGCTGGGGGCGGTCGCGGTGGGGCTCTTCGTGGGCGTCACGTTCCTGGCGTACGAGATCCGGGCGCTGCCGTCCGAGTCGACGTCGGTGGTGGCCCAGGTGGCCGAGGCGGTGTGGCCGACGGACGGCTGGACCGCGCCGGCCTACTACGTGGTCCAGGTCCTCACCTTCGGGATCCTGCTGCTGGCCGCCAACACCTCGTTCCAGGGGTTCCCGCGGCTGCTGGCGACCATGGCCAACCGGGGCGCCGCCCCGCGGTGGTTCCAGTACGTGGGCGACCGGCTGGTGTTCTCCAACGGCGTCATCGCCCTGGGGCTCCTCGCCGCCGTGCTGGTGGTGGTGTTCGACGCCCAGGTCGCCGAGCTCGTGCACCTGTACCTGCTGGGCGTCTTCCTGGCGTTCGCGCTCTCCCAGGCGGGCATGGTGCGCCACTGGTGGCGGCGGCGGGGGGCCGCGGGACCGGCCGCGAGGCGGGGCCTGGCCCTGAACGGGCTGGGGGCGCTCGCGACCGGGTCCGTCGTGCTGGTGATCCTGACCACCCGCTTCCTCGAGGGCGTCTGGGTGGTGGTGGGGGCGTTGCCGCTCATCGTGGGCGCCTCGGTCGCGATCACCGGCCACTACCGGCGGGTGGAGCGGGGGGTCCGCGCACCCGCCCCCGCGACGATGGAGCCGCCCACGCCCGGGCCCGTCGTCGTGCTGGTCGACCACATGGACGAGCGGGCGGCGTGCGCCACGCGGGCGGGGATCCTGCTGGCGGGCGCGCGGCCGCGGCGGGCGGTGCACGTGGGCCGTCGCGACGGCTGGGAGGCGCTCACGCGGGCATGGCGGCGGGAGCCCACCTGCGACATGCCCCTCGACCCGCTGCCGGCGGTGTACGGGGACGGCCCCGACGCCGTCGCCGCGCACCTGCGCGCGATCGCGGAGGAGGCCGGCGGGCAGGTGATCGCGGTGCTCCCGCGGGCGCCCGAGGGGTGGGGCGTGCGCCGCGTGCGCGAGGCGCTGGCGTGGCGCCGGCTGCGGCGGCGCCTGGAGCGCGAGTCCACCATCGCGGTGGCGGTGATGCCGCGGTCGATCTCCGGGGGGTGGTGGGAGGCCGACCGGCTGGTCGCCCTGGTCGCGATGGCAAGGCCCTACACCCCGGCGATGCGGGGCGTGGCGTTCGCCGAGGGCCTGGGGGCGGCCGAGATCTGGGCGGTGCACGTGGCCGGATCCGAGCGGGAGGCCCAGGCCGTCGAGCGGTGGCGCGGGGAGGTGCCGGTGCACCTGGAGGTGGTCGAGTCGGCCTACCGCGACCTCGGGCCCCCGATCCGGGTCGCCGTGCACGACGTCACCGCCGCCGACCCGGATGCGGTGTGCGTGCTCGTGGTGCCCGAGGTGCTGGTGGTGGGCCGCCGGTTCCGGGCGCTCCACAACCAGCGGACGGCCATCGTGCGCCGGGCACTGTCGGACGAGGAGCGCACGGTGGTGGTGACGTTGCCGTACCGGGTGGAGGTGTAGCGGGCAGGGGCCGGCGGGCCGGGCGCCCTTGAAGGGTGGACCCGTGCGGTGCGAACATGTGTTCGATGATCGTCGCCGTCCTCCTCCCCCGGTTCGCGCTCCTGGTCGCGCTGCTGCGGCGCCGGCTGCCCCTCGACGTGCCGGCCGCCCTCGGGCCCGACCCCGGCGGCCCGTCCCTCATCGGGATGTGCACCCCCGCGGCCGCCGCCGAGGGGGTCTCCCCCGGCCTGCGGCTGGGCGAGGCGCTGGCCCGGTGCCCCGGGCTGCAGCTGGTGCCGCCCGATCCCGCCGGGGTCGCGGAGGCGCACGAGCGGCTGCTCGAGCGCCTGGAGGCGATGGGCGCGGCGGTGGAGCCGGTGGCGCCCGGCATCGCCTGCTTCGCGCCGGAGGGGCTGCGTCGCCTGCACGGCGGGCTGGAGGGGGTGCTGCGCCGCACGCGCGCCGCGATGCCCGTGGGGGCGGACGGGCGGGTCGGCGTCGCCCCGTCGCGGTTCGCGGCCCTCCAGGCCGCCCACCAGGCACCGCCCCGCCGGCCCCTGGTGGTGGGCGCCGACGAGGTGGCGGGGTTCCTGGCGCCCCTGCCGGTCGAGCGGCTCCCCCTCGACGGGCGCGTGCTGCACGACCTGCGCGGGCTGGGGCTGCGCACGGTCGGCGCGGTGGCCGCGCTCCCGCACGCCGCCGCGCTCGAGCGCCTGGGCCCCGCCGGGGTCGCGGCGTGGCGGCTGGCGCGGGGCGAGGACGACCGGCCGCTGCGCCCGCGCCGCCCGCCCGAGCCGCTGGAGGCCCGCATGACCTTCCCCGAGCCGCTCGGCGCGCTGCCGGCCCTTCAGGCCGCGCTGCGCCTGCTGCTGGGCGAGCTGGCGGGCGCCGCGCGGGCGCGGGGCACGTCGCTGCGCGGCCTGGTGCTGCGCGCCCGCCTGGCGGACGAGGGCTCCTGGGCGCACGAGGTCGCGCTGCGCGAGCCCACGGTCGACGTCGAGCGCCTGGCGCTGGCCGCGGCGCCGGCGCTGGCGCGGGTGTCGGCGCCCGTCGCCGCCCTGCACGTGCGGGCGGACGCGTCCGGGGGGCAGGTGGGACGCCAGCTCTCGGTCGTCCGCGCGGGCCGGCCCGAGCACGAGCGGCGCGTGCGCGAGGCGGTCGGCCAGGTGCGCAGCGCCCTCGGCGACGGGGCGGTGCTGCGGGCGGTCGAGCTCGAGCCGTGGTCGCGACTGCCGGAGCGCAGATGGGCGCTGATCCCCTTCGACGGCTCGCCGCTCCCCGCCCCGCCCGCGTGATCTGCGGCCCGGGCGGCCTCCCCCACGCGGTGGAGGTCGACGGGCGGCGGCGCGGGGTGGTCGCGATACGCGACGAGTGGCTCGTGCAGGACCGCTGGTGGACCGACGAGCCCGTCGACCGGCACTTCTTCGAGCTGGTGCTGGAGCCGGGGCGGGTGGTCACCGCCTTCCACGACCTGCGCAGCGGGGGGTGGTACCGGTACTGAGGCGGTGGCGGCCCCCCACGCCCCCGGCCCGTGCCGCGCGGCCGCCCCCGACCTCCGCCGCTACGCTCGCCCGCGGTGCACGACGCCGCCCCCTCCGCCGTGCCGGACCGCGCCGCCCTGCGCGCCGTTCTGCCCCGGGCCCTGTCGCTGGCCGCCGCGGTCGGCGTCTTCGGGGTCTCCTTCGGCGTGCTCGCGGCCGACGCCGGGCTGTCGCCGGCGCAGGCCCAGGCCCTGTCGCTGTTCGTGTTCACCGGCTCCGCCCAGTACGCGGCGGTCAGCGCGATCGCCGCGGGCGCCACGATCCCCGCGGTCGTGGCGGTGGCGCTGCTGCTGAACACGCGGTGCCTGCCCTTCGGGCTCGCGCTCGCGCCCCTGCTGGGTCGCGGCCCGGCCGCGCGCGCGCTCGGGGCCCACCTCGTCATCGACGAGTCCACGGCCCTCGCGCTCGCCGAGCGCGAGCCCGTGCGGGCGCGGGCCGCCTTCTGGGTGACCGGCCTCTCGGTGTTCGCGTTCTGGAACGCGAACACCCTCGCGGGCGTGCTGGCCGGCGACGCGCTGGGCGACCCTGGCCGGCTCGGGCTCGACGCGGTCTTCCCCGCGGCGTTCGTGGCGCTGCTGGCGCCCCTGGTGCGCAGCCGGCCCGCGGCGGTGGCGGCCCTGGCGGGTGCCGCGATCGCGCTGCTGCTGGTGCCGGCCGCCCCCGCCGGCATCCCGGTCACCGCGTCGGCCCTCGGCGCACTGGCGGGGCTCCTGGTGACCCGGCGCGCGGGCGGGCGGACGGGGTGAGCACCACGGCGGTGTGGGCGGCGATCGCGCTGCTGGCGGTGGGCACCTACGCCCTGAAGGCGGCCGGGCCGCTGCTGCTGGGGGGCCGGGCACTGCCCCCGGCGCTGGCGGCGCCGCTCGCCCTGCTGGCGCCGGCGATGCTGGCCGGGCTGGTCGCGGTGCAGACGCTCGCCGACGGCGACCGGCTCACGGTGGACGCGCGGGTCGCGGGGACCGCGGTCGCGCTGGCGGCGGTGCTGCTGCGGGCGCCGTTCCTGGTGGTGGTGCTGGCCGCCGCGGCGGCCGCGGCCGGGCTGCGGGCCCTGGGGGTCGGGTAGGGACGGCGCCCTCGGCGCGGACACGGCACCCCTCGTGCACCGCTGGCACATGCGGTGCGGACCCATGACGGATGACCGGGCCGGGGTGTGCGAACATGTGTTCGTGACCGAGTACGTCGAGCTCCACGCCCACTCGGCCTTCAGCTTCCTCGACGGGGCGTCGGCCCCCGAGGAGATGGCCGAGCGGGCGGCCGCCCTGGGGCACACGGCGCTGGCGCTCACCGACCACGACGGGCTGTGCGGGTCGCTCGCCTTCGCCCACGCCGCCCGCGATGCGGGCGTCCGGCCCATCACGGGGGCCGAGCTCACGCTCGACGGCGGCGAGCACGTCACGCTGCTGGTGCGTGACCGCCGGGGGTACGCCAACCTGTGCCGGCTCATCACGCGTGCCCACGCCCACACCCGCGACGCGCGCGACCGCCGGCCCACCGACCCGTCGCTGCCCGCCGCGGCGCTCGCCGCCCATGCCGAGGGGCTGGTCTGCCTCACGGGCTGCGCCGCCCACGGCCCGGTCGCCCGGCCGCTGTCGCAGGGGCGCACGGCCGAGGCGCGGGCCCGCCTGCGCGCGCTCGTGGCGGCGTTCGGCCCGGACGACACGTACGTGGAGATCCAGCGGCCGCGGATCCGCGGCGACCGGGCGCTCGCGCGCGCCCTGGCGGGGCTGGCGTCCGAGGAGGGGCTGCGCACCGTCGCCACCGGCGACGTGCACGCGCACCACCCCCGGCGCGCGCTGCTGCAGGACGCCTTCGTGGCGGCGCGCCACCGGCTCACCCTCGACGGCTCCGAGGAGGTGCGGCGCGGCAACCGGGCCGCCGTGCTGCGCGCCCCCGCCGAGATGGCGCTGCCGTTCGCCGACCACCCCGACGCGGTCGCCGAGACCGTGCGGCTGGCCGAGACGCTCGAGTTCGACCTCACCCGCGACCTGGGTTACCGCTTCCCCGACTTCACGGCGGGCCACGCCGGCGAGACGGCGCAGGCGGCGCTCACGCGCATCTGCGCCCACCAGCTCGGAGCCCGCTACCCCCATGCGGGCACGCGCGCGCGGGCCCGCGCGCGCCTCGACGAGGAGCTGGCGCTCATCGCGCACCACGGGCTCGCGGGGTTCTTCCTGCTCCACCGCGACGTGCTGGAGCTGGCCCGGCAGGTGGCGCTCGAGGTGCGCCCCGCGGGGTCGGCCCGGCGGTGGCTGCCGCCCGGGCGCGGGCGGGGGTCGTCGGTGGGCTCGATCGTCTGCTACCTCACCGGCCTCTCGCACATCGACCCGATCGCCAACAACCTCTTCCTGGGGCGGTTCCTCAACCGCGACATGGCGTCGGTGCCCGACATCGACCTCGACTTCCCGCGTGACGTCCGGGAGCGGCTCATCGAGGAGATCATCCGGCGCTACGGCCACGAGCACGCCGCGCTGGTGTCGGCCTTCCCCACCTTCCGCATCCGCATGGCCATCCGCGAGCTCGGCGCCGCGCTCGCACTGCCCGAGGCCGACGTGGAGCGGCTCGCCCGGCTCTCGGACGGGTGGTCCAACGCCGACGCCGTGGAGGGCGAGATCCGCCGGCTGCCCGACGGCGAGGCGCTGATGCGGTCGCCGCGCTGGCGGGCGCTCGCGTTCCTGTCCGGCGAGGCCGCGGGGCTGCCGCGCCACCTGTCACAGCACTCGGGCGGCATGGTCGTCAGCGCGCAGCCGCTCGTGGAGATGGTGCCCGTGGTGCCCGCCGCGTTCCCCGGGCGGCAGATCTGCCAGTGGGACAAGGACTCCTGCGCGGACGCCGGCTTCGTGAAGATCGACCTGCTGGGCCTGGGCATGCTGTCGGCCGTCGAGGAGTGCGTCGACCTCATCGCGCGGACCCGCGGCCAGGCCGTCGACCTGTCGCGCATCCCGTTCACCGACCCGGAGGTGTACCGGGAGATCCAGGACGCGGACACGGTCGGCACGTTCCAGATCGAGAGCCGCGCCCAGATGCAGAGCCTGCTGCAGACGCGGCCCGAGAACCTGGACGACCTCACGATCCAGGTGGCGCTCATCCGCCCCGGGCCCGTCTCGGGGGGCGCCGTCCACCCGTACGTGGCCAACCGGCGGGCGCGCCGCATCGACCCCGACGCCGAGCCCCCGTACGACCACCCGCTGCTCGCACCCGTGCTGCGGGAGACGCTCGGGGTGGTGGTCTTCCAGGAGCAGGTGCTGGAGGTCTCGATGGCGCTGGCGGGCTTCTCGGCGGGGCAGGCCGAGGCGCTGCGCCGGGCGATGAGCCGCAAGCGCAGCCGGGAGGCGATGCTGCGGCTGTGGGGGGAGTTCCGCGACGGGGCGCGGGCGCGGGGGGTGGACGACGAGACCATCCGCACCGTGTTCACGAAGCTCATCGGCTTCTCGAACTTCGGCTTCCCCAAGGCGCACTCGTCGGCGTTCGCCGTGCTCGCCTACCAGAGCGCCTGGCTGCGCCGGTACCACCCGGCCGAGTTCCTGGCCGCGCTGCTCAACGCCCAGCCCATGGGCTTCTATCCGCCGGCGAGCCTCGTGCGCGACGCCCAGCGGCGCGGTGTGCGCGTGGCACCCCCGTGCGTGGCGGCCTCCGACGCGGCCTGCACGATCGAGCCGGACCCCGTGCCGCGGCCGCCGTCCGGCGACCGCGCCGGCACGTCCGGGCCGCCGGTGCGGGTGCGCATCGGGCTGGGGTACGTGCGCGAGGTGCGCGACGACGCGGCCGGCCGGCTGGTGGCCGAGCGCGAGGCCGGGGGGCCGTTCCGCGACCTGGCCGACCTCGCCGCCCGCACCGACCTGCGCCGGGAGCAGCTGGCGCAATTGGTGCGGGCGGGGGCGTGCGACGTGTTCGGCAGGCCGCGGCGCGAGATGCAGTGGCAGCTGGCCACGATGAGCCGGCCGCAGCGCTTCGTGCGCTCGTCGGCGGTGCAGCTCGCCCTCCCCATCCCCCCCTCCGAGGCGCCGCCCCTCGCCGAGCCCGACCGGTTCGAGCGCGTCGTGACCGACTACGAGACCACGGGCCTGTCGGTGGGATGGCACCTGATGGCGCTGGTGCGCCCCCACCTGCCGCCGCGCACCCTCACCGCCGCCCAGCTGCGCGACGTGCCCCACGGCACCCGGGTGGTGGTGGGGGGCATGGTCACCGCGCGCCAGCGCCCCGCCACCGCGCACGGCACCGTCTTCCTGCTCCTGGAGGACGAGACGGGCATGACCAACGTGATCGTCCGGCCGGACCTCTACGAGCGCCACCGCCCGGTGCTGCGGGCCGAGCCCCTGGTGCTGGTGTGGGGGCGCCTGGAGCGGCGCGACCGCAACCTCAACGTGCTGGCCGAGCGCCTGGAGCGCATCGCGCCGCCCGCGGAGCGCCGCCCCGCCGAGGAGCCGGGCGGGGGGGAGCAGCAGACGATGGCCCGCGCCCGCGCCGCCGTGCCGGCGGGGCAGAACTTCTCCCACGGCCGGCGGTAGGTGCGCTCACCGGCGGAGAGCGCGACTCCCGCGGGCGGCCGACGCTCCGGCCCGGGGCACCGCGACCCCCGCGGTGCAGGGGCCGGCCTCGACGGGCCCCCACGCCCGCGGGCGTCCCGTCCCGCCGCCCGCCGGGAGCATGTGGGCGCCCGCGCCCGGCGCTCCCGGCGCGGAGCGCCGAACGCCACGTACGCCGGCCCCCGGATCGCCCTCCACGCAGGCGTCACGCCGGGCGGCACCCGCCGCCGTCCCGGAGGCGCAGGTCCACGATCCCGTCGTCCGGCTTCACGCGGCCACCGCCCTCCACCACCACGCACACCTCCTCCTGCCGCCGGTGCCCGTGCCCGGACGGGTGGCGGGCGGCCCCCCGCCGCCGCGGGACGCTCATGCCCAGCCCGCTGCAGCCCCCGGGCGGTGCCCTGCGTGCGCGCCCTCCGCAGGTCCCCCATCCCGTGCGTCGCCGCCGGGTCCGCGACCTCCCTCCGGAGCCTCGGGCGCGTGCGCGCCGTCACCGCTCCCGCCCGTCGACGTCGTCCCGGCGCCCGCGTCAGGCACGGCCGCCCCCGGTGCGCCGGCCGCCGGCCGTTTCGGCGCCCCCCGCGCCGGGGACGTCGCCCGCATGTCGCGCGCACTCTCCTACTCCGCCCGGATCCTCAACGACGCCGGGCTCGCCGCCTGGTTCGCCGGCTCCCTGCACCCGCGCCGCACCACCGACGTCCGCGTCCGCACCGCGACGCAGGCGGCCGCGGCGCTGCACACCGCCGGGGCGGCCTACCTGACCGTCGACAACCGGCAGCGGCTGGCCGGTCAGCGGTGGGTGTTCACGGTCGCCGCGCTCAAGGCCGTCCTCACCAGCACCGCGCTGGCGCTGCACCTGATCACGGAGGTGCGCCGGCGCGGACGCACGGACCGGCTCCCGTCGGAGGTGGAGCCGATCGCGGGCGCCGAGGCGGCCCTGACGGGCGCGGCGCTCGTCGCGAACGCGGTGCTGGGCGAGCAGCAGCGGCCCCGCGAGGTGGCCCGCGGCGTGCTGGCGCGCCTGCTGGCCGCCTGAGGAGCCCCCGGGCGGCCTGAGCCCGGCGACGTGCGCCCCGCTGGCGGGAGCCTGGTCTACGCGGCGGGCCGCTCCACCACCATGGCGACGCCCTGCCCGCCACCCACGCACAGGGCGGCGAGGCCGTAGCGCACCTCGCGGCGGGCCATCTCGTGCAGCAGGGTCACCAGCACGCGCGCGCCCGACGCCCCGACGGGGTGCCCCAGGGCGATCGCGCCGCCGTTGACGTTGGTGATCTCCGGGTCGAGCCCCAGGGTGCGCATCACGGCGAGGCTCTGCGCGGCGAACGCCTCGTTCATCTCCACCAGGCCGATGTCGCCGAGCTCCAGCCCGGCGGCGGCGAGCGCCCGCGGCACGGCCTTCACGGGGCCCATCCCCATGATGCGCGGCGGCACGCCGGCCGAGGCGAAGCCCCGCACCACGCCGAGCGGGACGGCCCCGCCCCGCTCCGCGCGCTCGCGGGTGGTGACCACCACGGCGGCGGCCCCGTCGTTGATGCCGGAGGCGTTGCCCGCCGTCACCGTGCCACCCTCGGCGAAGGCCGGACGCAGCCGGGCCAGCGCCTCCTCGGTGGTCTCGGGCTTGGGGAACTCGTCCCGGGCGACCGTCACGGTGCCGCCGCGGCGCGCGGGGACCTCGACGGGGACGATCTCGGCGTCGAAGCGCCCCTCGGCGGCGGCCCGTCCCGCCCGCCGCTGGCTGTCGGCCGCGAAACGGTCCTGGTCCTCGCGCGTGACCTCGAACTCCGCGGCGATGTTCTCCGCCGTGGTGCCCATGTGCACGTCCGTGATGGCGCACCACAGGCCGTCGCGCAGCAGCGAGTCGACGATGGTGCCGTCGCCCAGCCGGTAGCCGCCGCGCGCCCGCTCGAGCAGGTAGGGCGCCCGCGTCATGTTCTCCGTGCCGCCGGCGACCACCACGTCCGCCGCGCCCGCCGACACCGCCTGCGCGGCGAGCCCCACCGCGCGCAGCCCCGACCCGCACAGCTGGTTGACCGCCATGGCGGGCGCGTCCTCCGGGACGCCCGCCCGCAGCGCCGCCTGGCGGGCCACGTTCTGCCCGGTGCCCGCCGACAGGATGTTGCCGAGGACGACCTCGTCGACCTCCTCCGGCGCCACGTCGGCCCGGTCGAGCGCCTCGCGGACGACCAGCGCGCCCAGGTCCACCGCCGGCACCTCGGCGAACGCGCCCGAGAAGGCGCCGATCGGGGTCCGGGCCCCTCCGAGGATGACCGCCTCCGCCACGTCGCACCTCCGCTCGCTCGCCGCCCGCCGCCCCGGGTCAAGGGATCCCGCCCACCGGTCGATCCCAGGGGTGACGATGACGAACCGTACGCCTCGTACCGGTCGCCGCGCCGCCGCCCTCGCCGCCCTGGCCACCCTCGCCCTGCTGGGGCCGGCGGGCGCGGCCCCCGCATCCGCGCAGCCGCTCGCCGCCTTCGAGGCCGCGTTGGTGCGTGAGACGAACGCTGTGCGCGTCGGCGCGGGCCTGCGCCCGCTGCGGCGCCTGCCGGTCCTCGCCCGGCCGGCGCGGGCACACAGCCGCTTCCTGGCACGCTCGGGCGCCTTCCAGCACGAGGGCGGCGACGGCGCGCCCTTCTGGCGCCGCCTGGTGAAGGCGGGCTTCCCGCGCCACCGGCGGATGGCGGAGAACCTGGCGCAGGTGGCCTCCTGCGACCCCGCCGGCGCCCGTGCCGTGGTGCGGATGTGGCTCGACAGCCCGCCGCACCGGGCCAACCTGCTCGACCCGCGGCTGCGGGTCACCGGGGCGGGCGTCTGGGCCGGCGGCGGCTGCAGCGCCGTCTACGTCACCGCCGACTACGGCGGCTGACGCCCTCAGGAGACGCAGGGCCGGCCGGCGCACCGCCCGCCGACGGGCGGCTCAGGTCTGGAAGCTCTTCCCGCAGCCGCAGGAGCCCGTGGCGTTCGGGTTGTTGATCACGAACCCGGCGCCCTGGAAGCTCTCCTCGTAGTCCAGCTCGGCCCCGAGCAGGAACGGGATGCTGAAGCGGTCGAGGATGACGCGGGCGCCGTCCTGCTCGATGACCTCGTCGCCGTCGTGGGCCGCCTCGAGGCTGAGCGAGTACTCGAAGCCCGAGCAGCCGCCGGGGACCACCTGCAGCCGCAGGCCCGCCCCGGGCTCGGGGGCGTCCACGAGCAGACCGGTGAGCGCGTCTCGGGCGGAGGGGGTGAGAGTGACCATGACCGGCGTCCCTTCTCGTCGCGGTGGCGGAGGGAGTGTGACAGAGCATCGGCGGCCACGGCAACCTGATTAACCACGACACCACCTGCGGATGGGGCGCGGCCCCACGAGGAGCCGGGCCGCGACCGCCGCGTCGCATCCGGCGTGCCGTCACTGCGGCCGGGCCCGCCCGCCCACCCGCCAGCGCAGCACCCGCACGTTGCCGGCCCGGTCGGGCAGCCGCAGCTCGGCGGTCGCCGGCAACGCGCCGAGCCCGGCGGCGGGCACCTGCAGGCTGAACGGGGTCACGCGGGCCGCCGGCGTGACGTCCCGGCCGTCCATCCGGAGCCGCACGGCGCCCGGGTCGACGCCCGTGCCGCCGGGCTCGTCCCGCACGAGCACCACGAGACGCGCCCCGGGCGCGCCCCCCGGCGCCGGCGACCGGCGCACCACCCGCGGGCGCCGGTCGGCGGCGGGCCCGAGCCGCCGCGGGGGCGCGGGCAGCCGCGCGCCCCGCAGCGCCAGCACGGCGAGCCGTGTGGCGAGCGGATCCGCGGCGCCGCCCGGCAGGTCCGCCACCCCGCCGTCGTCCCCCTGCATGCGCCGCAGCCGCGCCAGCGGCCCGCCGGCGCGCCGCGCCCAGGGGGCGGCGGCCGGGTCGGCCCCGAGCGCGTGCAGCGCCAGCACCGCCCAGGCGGTGTCCACGCCGGTGCTCACGCCGCCCGGGCGCGGGCCCCAGCCCCCGTCGCGCCGCTGGGTGGCCGCCAGCCAGGCCCGGGCGCGGCGCAGCACCGGTCCCTCGGCGTCCTCCCCCCAGGCTGCCAGCGCCTGCGCGGCCGCACCGGTGGCCGCCGTGTCGGCGCGCTCGCCGCCGTCGGCCGCCCACCCGCCCGCCGGCAGCTGGGTCGCCACGAGGTGCGCCCGCAGGACCGCGGGGGCTCCGGGCGCGGCCGCCCCGGCCGCGCGCAGGCCGAGGAGGGCCCAGGCGGCACCGAGCGGCGCGGCCGGAACCGCCGCCCGCTGCGCCAGCAGCCGCGCGGCCACCCGGCGCTCCGCCGCGCCCAGGCGTCCGGCGGCGCCGGCGGCGAGCGTCCACCGCGCCAGGCGGATGGGGTCGGCGGTGCGCGGCAGGGGACCGAGCGCGGCGAGCAGGCTCCCGCCGGCGCCCGTCCAGGTGGCGGGATCCTCCCCCGCCGCCGTCACCGCGAGCACCGCCCATGCCGCCAGCGCCCGGGCGCGGCGGTCCCGCCCGGGACCCCGGCGCGCGTCCTGCGCGGCCTCCGCCGACAGGTGGTCGAGGGCGGGTCCGCTCCCCGCGGGCGCCGCGGCGGCGGGCACGGCGGCCGCCGGCGGGACCGCCGCGGCCAGCAGGGCCGCCGCGGCGGCCGCCCTCACGTCCCGAGCACCGCCCGGCGGTCGGCCACGGGGTCGCGGCCGGCCTCCACCACCCGCGCATCGGCCTCCTCCAGCGCGACGGCGGCGTGCACCAGCTCCTCCACGAGGGCGGCGGGCAGCACCACGGCGCCCGACCGGTCCGCGTGCACGAAGTCGCCGGGCACCACGGTGACGCCGCGCACGGACACCGGCACGTCCGCGTCCACCGGCGTCAGCACCCCGTTGGCGGGCACCACGGCCTCCCCGTTGCAATGGAGCGCCAGGCCCAGGGCGGCGAGCTCGTGCAGGTCGCGAAGGCGCCCGTCGGCCAGGACGCCGGCGACCCCCTGGAACGCCGCCCGCGAGAGCTTCTTGCCGCCCGCGAGCGCCGCGTCGGGCATGCCGCCGCTGGACATCACCAGCACCCGCCCGGCCGGGAGGTCGCCCACCGCGCGGTAGTAGGCGTGCGCGAAATCGTGCGACGGCTCCGTGAACAGGTCGGCCCGGTGCGGCAGGAAGCGGATCGTCGCGGCGGGGCCGAACAGCACGCGCTCGGGCGTGGGCGTGACGAGGTCGATCACGGCGGCGGGATGCCCGTGCACGCGCGCCAGGCAATCGCGCAGCGCGCTCGTGGACACGCGCGGCAGCAACGGCAGCAGGCGGTCGCGCAGGGCGGCGGCGGCGTCGGCGGTCACGCCGCGAGCCTAGTGGGGGCGCCCGGCCGGCGGGGCCGGCGTAGGATCGGAGCCCCCTCCGACCCCCGAGGCGCCCGTGCCGCCCCTGAACCTGCTGGTGGTGCACGACGACGGGCTGGGCATGCGCTTCGGCGGCGACCACCCCACCGACGCCCGGCGTCATCAGCTCGCGGTGGCGCTGATGCGGGCCGCGGGCATCCTCGACGCGCCGGGGGTCGCCCTGGTGCCCGGGCCCCCGCCCATGGACGACGCCGGGCTGGCCCGCGTGTTCACGCCGGCCTTCATCCGGGCGGTGCGCCGGTACAGCCGCACGCCCGTGCTGGCCGCGGCGCCCGAGGCCCGGCAGTGGGGCATCGGGGGCGACAACAACGCCTACCACGGCATGCACGAGGAATCGGCGCGCGCCTGCGCGGCCTGCGCCCGGGCCGCCGAGGCCGTGGCGTCGGGCGAGGCCCTGCGGGCGCTGGTGCCCTCGGGCGGGGCCCACCACGGGGGTGCCAACAGCGCACAGGGGTTCGGCATCTACAACGAGACGGCCATCGCCGTCCGGGTGCTGCGCGACGCCGGGCTGGCGCGGGTGGCCTACGTCGACCTGGACGTGCACCACGGCAACGGCACGCAGTGGATCTTCTACGACGACCCCACCGTGCTGACCGTGTCCGTGCACGAGAGCGGCCGGCACCTGTTCCCGGGGTCGGGCTTCGCGGCCGAGACCGGCGGCGCGGCGGCGCCCGGGAGCGCCGTCAACGTGCCCCTGCCGCCCTTCGCCGGGGACGACGCCTACCGGCGGGCGGTGGAGGAGGTCGTCCTGCCGGTGGTGCGCGCCTTCCGGCCCGACGCGATCGTGGCCCAGTGCGGGGTCGACCACCACCACGGCGACCCGCTGGCGCACATGCTCACCACGATGCCGCTGCTCCCGTGGCTGTGGCGGACGCTCCGGGGGCTGGCGGACGAGGTGTGCGGCGGGCGCCTGGTCGCCCTGGGCGGCGGGGGCTACGACCCCTTCACCGCCCCTCCCCGGGCCTGGGCGCTGCTCGCCGCCGAGCTGGCGGGCGTGGAGGTGCACGACCCCCTGCCGGAGGCGTGGCGTGAGCAGGCGCGGGCGGCGGGCTGGGCGACGCCCGCCCGGGGGTGGCTGGAGGACCCGGGACCGCCCCCCGATCCGGACCGCGACGCCCGGGCCGCCGCCGCGGCCGCGGCCACAATCGCGCAGACGCGGATCGCGCTGTCACGGTTCGTGCCGGCGCTCGCAGACCGGGGCTGACCCGGAGGCGCGCGCCCCGCGGGCGGCCTTAGGCTCGCGCGGTCGCCCCGGACGGGGAGGCAACCCCCGCCCCGCACAGCAGAGGTGTCCGTGACCCGCTTCACACGTTGGATCCTGCGTCACCGCCTGGTGGTGGCGCTGGCGTGGGTCGTGATCGCCCTCGCGGCCTTCGCGTCCACGCAGCCCGCCTCCGACGCGCTCTCGCAGGAGTTCAGCCTGCCCGGCCGCGAGAGCACCACGGCCAACGAGGCCGTCGAGGCGGCGCTCGGCACGGGCGGCCCCCGCGCCTTCGGTCCCCTCGTCCCGGTGGTGCAGCTGCCGGAGGGCACCACGGTCGACTCCCCCGGCGTGCGGGCCGAGCTCGGGCGCGCGTTCGGGCGCATCGCCGCGGCGGTGCCCGGGGGCCGCGCGGCCGACTTCGCGACGACCGGCGACCGCGTCTTCGTCTCCGAGGACGGGCGCACCGCCTACGGCGTCATCTGGTACCGCCCGTCGCCGGTGGCCTTCGACTCCGCCGGGCCCTCCCTGGAGGCCGCCCAGAAGGCGGCGACGGGGGTCACCGTCGCGGGCGAGCCCGTGCGCATCACGGGCTACGACGCCCTGTCCGGCGACGCCGGCGGCGGCGAGGGCCCCAGCGTGCTGGTGGAGGTGCTCATCGGCGGGGTGTTCGCGCTGCTGATCCTGGCCTTCGTGTTCGGCTCGCTCACCGCCCTGGTGCCCCTGCTGATCGCGGCGATCTCGATCCCCACGACGTTCCTGGTGCTGTGGCCCATCGCCGAGGTCACCGAGGTGTCGGTGGTGGTGCAGTTCCTGGTCGCACTGATCGGGCTCGGCGTCGCCATCGACTACGCCCTGCTGGTGGTGATGCGCTGGCGCGAGGAGCGGGTGCACGGCCGCGACAACCGCGAGGCGGTGGTGGCGTCCATGCAGCACGCGGGCGGGGCGGTGATCCTGTCCGGGGCCGCGGTCGCGATCGGCCTGCTCGCGCTGATGGTGCTGCCCGTGCCGTTCCTGCGGAGCATCGGCTTCGGCGGGATGCTGATCCCGCTGGTGAGCGTGCTGGTGTCGGTGACGCTGCTGCCGGTGCTGCTGGACACGCTCGGGCCCCGGCTCGACCGCGTCGGGTTCCGGCGCCGCACCGAGAGCACCCAGGAGGGATGGGTGCCCTGGGGGCGGTTCGTGGTGCGCAACCGGTGGCTGGTGGGCGGCGTCGCGCTGGTCGCGCTGCTCGTGCTGGCGTCGCCGGTGCTCGACTTCTCCACGGGCGTCCCGCGCGCCGAGGCCCTGTCGTCGGGCGGGTCGGCGCGGGTGGGGCTCGACCAGCTGAACCAGGCGGGGATCGGCGCCGGCGCGATGAACCCGCACGAGGGGGTGGTGCGCGGCGGCGACCCGGAGGCCACCGCGGCGGCCATGCGCGGCGTGGAGGGCGTGCGCGGGGCGGTGGCCCCGCAGGGGGCCGACTGGCGCAGCGGCGACCTCGCCGTGGTGCAGGTGTTCCCCGCGCGCGAGTACGACCCCGACGGCGTGGAGGCGGTGCGCGGGGCCGCGGACGGCTTGCCGGGCGAGGTCCTGGTGGGCGGCGGCACCCCGTCGAACGTGGACTTCAACGACGCGGTCTACGGCAACTTCATCTGGGTCCTGCTGATCATCCTGGTCGTCACGTTCGTGCTGCTGGCGCGCGTGTTCCGCTCGCTGCTGCTGCCGCTCAAGGCGGTGCTGTTCAACGTGATCTCGATCGGGGCCGTGTGGGGCTTCCTGGTGTGGTTCTGGCAGAACGGCAACGGGTCGGACCCGGTGTTCGGGATCGAGCCCACGGGGTCGCTCACGGTGTGGATCCCGCTGATGGTGTTCGCGTTCCTGTACGGGCTCTCGATGGACTACGAGGTCTTCATCCTCAGCCGGATGCGCGAGGAGTACGACCGCGTCCAGTCGACGGACCGGGCCGTGATCCTGGGGATCGCGCGCACCGGGCGGCTCGTCACCGCGGGCTCGCTGATCCTGTTCTTCGCCTTCATCGCGCTGGCGTCGGGACCCGAGACGGACGTCAAGGTCTTCGCGACCGGCCTGGCGGTGGGCATCCTGCTGGACGCGACGCTGGTGCGCGGGATGCTGCTGCCGGCGTTCGTCGACCTGCTGGGGCGGTGGAACTGGTGGATGCCGGTGTGGGCGGCGCGCATCCTGCGTGTGGAGCCCCACTACCCCGCCCCGGAGGTCCGGGTGCCGGACGTCGTGGTCGGCGCCCCGCCCGGACCGCCGGCGCCGGACGCCGCGGGGTAGGCGGCGCGGCACCCCCGCCGGCGCGCGCCGGCGGGGGTGCCCGCGGTGAGACATTCGAGAGCGGGGCCGACGACGACGTCACCAAGCCCGTCGCCTTCGAGGAGCTGCTGGTGCGGGTGCGCGCCCGCCTGCGCGAGCAGGGGCGCAACCAGCCGCAGGAGCTCGTGCACGGCGACCTGCGGCTCGACCTGCGCACCCACCGCGTGCGGACGCCCGACGCCGGCGAGCACCAGCTGTCGGCGCGCGAGTTCGCGCTGCTGGAGGCGCTGATGCGGCACCCCGGCGCCATCCGCTCGCGCGAGGAGCTGCTCGACCGGTGTGGGGCTTCGACGTCGACCCGGGCAGCAACGTGGTGGAGGTGTACATCCGGTACCTGCGGCGCACGGTCGGCGCCGCGCGGATCGTCACGGTGCCGGGGTCCGGTTACCGCATGGCGTAGCGGGGCGGACCGGCCCGGCGGACAGGCGCGGGGGCGCCCGGATCCGCCCCGGGGCCGGGCGCCGGTGCCGGACGCGTCTGCAACACTCCCCGGCGATGTGCGGCTTCGCAGGTGAGATCCGCCACGACGGGGGCCAGGCCGACGTGGCCACCCTCGATCGCATGGCGGCGACGATGCGCGATCGCGGCCCCGACTCCGGGGGCGCGTGGTCGCAGGGCGCGGTGGGCCTCGCCCACCGCCGGCTCAAGGTGATCGACCTGTCCGCGGCCAGCGGGCAGCCGTTCATCGACCCGGTCGCCGGCCTGTCGGGCGTCTTCAACGGCTGCATCTACAACTACCGCCAGCTGCGCGACGAGCTGCGCGCCCGCGGCCACGTGTTCGCCTCCCGGGGCGACACGGAGGTGGTGCTCAAGGCCTACGCCGAGTGGGGCGTCGACTTCGTCGACCACTTCGTGGGCATGTTCGCGATCGCCCTGGTCGAGCGCGACACGGGGCGCGTGGTGCTGGCGCGCGACCGCCTGGGCATCAAGCCGCTGTACGTCGCGGAGACCCCGGGCGCGCTGCGGTTCGCGAGCACCCTGCCGGCCCTGCTGGCGGGCGGCGGCGTCGACACCGAGATCGACCCGGTGGCGCTGCACCACTACCTCACGTTCCACAGCGTGGTCCCGCCGCCGCGCACCATCCTGCGCGGCGTCCGCAAGCTGCCCCCGGCCACCGTGCGCGTCATCCACCCCGACGGCCGGCCCGAGGACCGCGTCTACTGGGCGCCGGACTTCCGCCGCCGCGCCGACCGGGCCGGCTGGAGCGAGCGCGACTGGCAGGACGCCATCCTGGAGTCGCTCACGCGGGCCGTGGAGCGCCGGATGGTGTCCGACGTGCCCGTGGGCGTACTGCTGTCGGGCGGGCTCGACTCGAGCATGGTGGTCGCGCTGCTCGCGCGCGGGGGCCAGTCGGGCCTCGCCACGTTCTCGATCGGGTTCGAGTCGGTGGGCGGCCGCGAGGGCGACGAGTTCCGGTACTCGGACGTGATCGCGCGGGAGTTCGAGACCGACCACCACCAGATCCGGATCGCGACCGACGAGCTGCTGCACCCGCTCGAGCGCGCGATCGGCGCCATGTCGGAGCCGATGGTGAGCCACGACAACGTGGCGTTCTTCCTGCTCAGCGAGGCAGTGGCCCAGCACCTGAAGGTGGTGCAGTCCGGCCAGGGCGCGGACGAGGTGCTCGGCGGCTACCACTGGTACCCGCCGCTGGTGGGCGTCCCGCGCGACGAGGCCCTCCCCGTCTACGCGCGCGCCTTCTTCGACCGCGAGGGCGAGGCCATGCGCGAGGTCGTCGCGCCCGGGCGGCTGCCCGCCGGCGACCCGTCGCGGGAGTTCGTTGCGGCGCACTTCGCCCGCGGCGGCGCCGAGACGGCGGTGGACGCCGCCCTGCGCATCGACACCACCGTGATGCTGGTGGACGACCCGGTGAAGCGGGTCGACAACATGACGATGGCGCACGGGCTTGAGGCCCGCGTGCCCTTCCTCGACCACGACTTCGTGGAGCTGGCCGCCTCCTGCCCTCCCGAGCTGAAGCTCGCGCAGGGCGGCAAGGGCGTGCTCAAGGAGGTGGGCCGCCGCATCCTGCCCCACGAGGTGATCGATCGCCCGAAGGGCTACTTCCCGGTGCCGGGCATCACCCACCTGGAGGGGGCGGTGCTCGACCGCGTGCGGGAGGCCCTGGGGGCGCCCGAGGCGCGGGCGCGCGGCCTGTTCCGCCCGGAGTACGTCGAGGGGCTCCTGCGCGACCCCAATGGTGAGCTGACGCCCCTACGGGGTAACAAGCTGTGGCAACTGGGGCTGCTCGAGCTGTGGCTCCAGACCCACGGAGTGCGCTAGGGCAGGAGGCGTCTGTGCGGCTCGACGAGACCCCACCGCAGCGTGGAACCGGAGCCGGCGCGGGCGCCGCGGCCGCGGCGACCACCACGGTGACCGCACCCCCTCCCCCACCGCCGCGCGAGGTCACCCTCAACTGCGGCTGGGGGCGCCTCGTGTTCGGCAACACCTTCGAGGACGCCTCGCGGGCGGCCGACGTGCTGCGGGCCGAGGAGGAGGGCGCGCGCGACATCTGCGTGTACCTCGAGGACCCGCACGTGCTGGTGGCGCGACGGCACGACGAGCTCTTCATCGACCCGTCCTACACGTACCGGCTTACGCTGCCGGCCGTGCTGCGCGGCGCGCCGCCCGGGGTGGTGGTGCGGCCCCTGCGGGACGAGGCCGACGCCGAGGCGGTGAACGCCATCTACTCGGCCAACAACATGCTCACCGCGCCCGCCGACGTGCTGGTCGAGAACGCGCGGATGCCCGAGTTCATCCACCTGGTCGCCGAGTACACGCCCACGGGCGAGGTGGTCGGCACCATCACGGGCGTCGACCACGTCGAGGTGTTCGGCTGCCCCGAGGGCGGCAGCAGCCTCTGGTGCCTCACCGTGGACATGAACGCGGCGCCCCCCGGCACCGGGCAGGCCCTGCTGGCGGGGCTGGCCGACCGGCTGATGGCCCTCGGCCGCGCCTACGTCGACCTGTCCGTGCTGGCCGACAACAGCGGCGCGATCCGGCTGTACGAGCGGCTGGGCTTCCACCGCACGCCGATGATGTGCGTGAAGCGCAAGAACCCGATCAACGAGGCGCTGTTCATCGCGCCGCACGTGATGGGCCTGGACGCGCTCAACCCGTACGCGCGCATCGTGGCGGACGAGGCCCGGCGCCGCGGCGTGCGGGTGGAGATCCTGGACGCCGAGTGGGGCGAGATGCGCCTCACCCACGGCGGCCGCACGGTGGTGACCCGGGAGTCGCTGTCGGAGCTCACCACGGCCGTCGCGATGAGCCGCTGCGACGACAAGCGGGTCACACGCCGCATCCTCGAGCGCCACGGGTTGCGAGTGCCCCGCGGCATGGAGGCGACCGGCGGGCCGGCCGACGTGCGCTTCCTGGCCGAGGTGGGCACGGTGGTGGTGAAGCCCGCCCGCGGCGAGCAGGGCGTGGGCATCACCGTGGGGGTCGAGGGCGCCGAGCGGCTGCGCGAGGCGGTGCTGGTGGCCCGCCGGCACTGCCCGGACGTCCTCATCGAGGAGTTCTGCGCGGGGATGGACCTGCGGGTGGTGACCATCGGCTACGAGGTGGTGGCCGCCGCGATCCGGCGCCCGGCCGCGGTCGTGGGCGACGGGGTCAGCGACATCCGCACGCTGGTCGAGAAGCAGAGCGCCCGGCGCGCCGCGGCCACGGGCGGGGAGTCGCGCATTCCGATGGACGCGACCACCGAGGAGATCGTGCACGCCGCCGGGTGGCGGCTGGACCAGGTGCTGCCCGAGGGAATGCAGCTGGAGGTGCGGCGGACGGCGAACCTGCACACGGGCGGCACCATCCACGACGTCACCGAGGAGCTGCACCCCGACATCGCGGCCGCCTGCGTGAAGGCCGCGCGCGCGCTCGGGATCCCGGTGACGGGCCTCGACCTGCTGGTGCCGGACCCCGCCCGTCCCGAGCACGTCTTCGTGGAGGCCAACGAGCGCCCCGGCCTCGCCAACCACGAGCCCCAGCCGACCGCCGAGCGCTTCCTCGACCTGCTGTTCCCCGGCACGAAGGGGCTCGGCCGGGCCTGGTCCCGGCCCGCCTGAGTCCGGGAGGCCCGGGGGCCGCCGGCGTCCGGCGGGCTGGCCGCGGCGCGGGCGAGGTGCCAGAGTGTGGTTCGCGCACCGCGCGCGCACCCCCGGTCCGCCCCCACGCGGCGGCCGCGCCCGGCGCCAGGAGGACACGTGACCACCCGCCGCATCGACGCCCCGCGACGCCTCCGCATCGACCGCGAGTACCTGGAGCGGGTCCTCGTGGAGCTGCTGGAGATCCCCAGCCCCACCGGACGCACCGACCACGTGCAGCAGTACGTGGGCGAGCGGCTCAAGGCCCTCGACCTGCCGTTCCAGGTCAACCGCCGGGGGGCGATCCTCGCCAGCATCGACGGCACGCGTGACGACGTGGACCGCACCGTGGTGGTCCACACGGACACCATCGGGTGCATGGTGGAGGGCATCAAGCCGAACGGGCGCCTCAAGATCCGTCCGATCGGCACCCACAGCGCCCGCTTCGCCGAGGGCGTCCTGGTGCGCGTGTTCACCGACGACCTCGACACCATGATCACCGGCACCGTGCTGCCGCTGAAGGCGAGCGGCCACCGCTGGAACGAGGAGGTCGACACCCAGGGCGTCGGCTGGGAGCACGTGGAGGTGCGCCTGGACGAGCGGGTGGACGACGCCGCCGGCGTGCGGGCCCTGGGCATCGAGATCGGGGACTTCGTCGCGCTGATGTCGATCCCGATCATCACGCCCAACGGATTCGTCAAGGCGCGCCACCTGGACGACAAGGCCGGCGTCGCGGCCGTGCTGGCCGCGTTCAAGGCGGTCACCGAGGCCGGGGTGCCGCTGCGCGTGAACGCCCACCTGCTGGTGACGTGCACCGAGGAGATCGGGCACGGCGCCAGCCACGGCGTCGACCCCCGCGTGGCCGAGATCGTCTCCGTCGACACGGCCGTCGTCGCACAGGACCAGCAGTCGCGCGAGGACGTGGTCTGCGTGGCCATGGCCGACGGCGTCGGGCCGTTCGACTACCACCTGACGCGCCGGCTCACCCAGCTGGCCTCCGAGCACGACATCCCCTGCGTGCGGGACGTGTTCGGCTACTACCGGTCCGACCTGGCCGCCGCCATCGAGTCCGGCGCCGACGCGCGCGCCGCCCTGCTGGCCTTCGGCGTGGACGCGACCCACGGGCACGAGCGCACCCACATGGACGGGCTCGTCCACCTGGCCGAGCTGCTGGCGATCTACCTCCAGACCGATCTCGTGTTCCCCGAGTGGGACGCGAGCGACCATGGCGACCTGGAGGCCTTCCCCTCGCTGGCGGTGCAGCCCGCCTCCGAGGAGGGGCCGCGCGAGGGGCCGATCGGCGTCGAGTAGGGCCGCCGCCGGTCAGGCGGCGCGCAGCGCCGGCAGCACCCGCGTGCCGAAGGTGTCGATGAAGGCGTCCTGGTCCTGCCCCACGTGGTGCAGGACCACCTCGTCGAACCCGAGCGCGGCGTACTCGTGCACCCACGCGATGTGCCGTTCGAGGTCCGAAGAGATCCACACGGCCTGACGGACGTCGTCGGGCTCCACGTACTTCGAGATCTCGTCGAAGTACTCGGGCAGCGGCAGGTCCCACGGGATCGGCGGGGCGAACACGTTGCTGCGCCACTGGTCGTGGGCCAGGGCCAGGGCGTCCTCCTCCCGGGGCGCCCACGAGACGTGCACCTGCAGCAGCGTGGGCTTGCCCTCCCCCCCGCCCTCGCGGAAGGCCTCGACCACCCGGCGCACGACGTCGATGGGCTGGTTGATTGTGGCCAGGCCGTCGGCCCAGCCCCCGAGCCAGCGCGCCGTGCGCTCGGACACGGCGGCGCCGAACAGCGGCGGCGGCTCGTCCGGGCGCGACCAGAGCTTCGCCCGGTGCACGTCCACGTGCCCGCGGTGGGTGACCTCCTCGCCCCGGAACAGCGCCCGCGTGATGTCGGCGCACTCCTTGAGCCGGGCGTTGCGGTCGGGCTTGGTGGGCCATGCGTCGCCCGTGATGTGCTCGTTCATGGCCTCGCCCGAGCCGAGGCACACGGCCAGCCGCCCGGGGAACATCTCGGCGAGCGTCGCCATCTTCTGGGCGAGCACCGCCGGGTGGTAGCGCTGGCCGGGGGCGGTGACCACGCGGAAGGGCAGCGACGTGGTCGCCATGGCGGCGCCGAGCCACGACCACGCGTAGCCGGAGTGGCCCTGGCGGGCGCTCCACGGCGCGAAGTGGTCCGAGGACATGCCGATCTGGAACCCGGCCTGCTCCGCGTGCCGCACGTCGGCGAGCAGGCGGCTGGGCGGGGCCTGCTCGTGCGAGGCGTGCCATCCGATGGTGGGCATGGCGCGCCAGGTACCCCCGGGGCCCGGCGGCAACCGGCGGCCCGTCCGCCGTACCCGGGCGGCCGCGGGCCGGGCGTCCCCTCGGCGCGCGTCACCACGACCGGACGGAGGACGACATGGCCGCGATGGGTGACGCCGAGCGCGAGATCATCACCGGGGGCAACCTCGCCCACTTCACCACCCTGCAGAAGGGCGGCTCGCCGCACATCACGCCGGTCTGGGTGGACATCCGTCCCCACGGGCACATCCTCCTCAACACCGCCGAGGGGCGGGCGAAGCTGCGCCACGTGCGCCGGGACCACCGCGTCGCCCTCTCGGTCGGGAGCCGCGAGTCGGACTTCCGGGCGGTCTGGATCCGGGGGCGGGTCGTGGAGACCACACACGACGGCGCCGAGGAGCACCTCCACGCGATGGCCAAGCGGTACCTCGGCCAGGACCGCTACCCCCTCCTGCAGCCGGGCGAGCAGCGCGTGCTCATCCGGATCGCGCCGGAGAAGGTCGAGTCGATGATCATGTCGCCGGCTCGGCCGCCTCGGCGGCCTCCAGCCAGGCCTCCTCGAGCTCCGACCGCCGCGCGCGCAGGTCCGCCCGCGCGGCGGTGAGCTCCCGCAGGCGCACGTGGTCGGTGGCGGCGGCGGCCATCTCGCCCTCCAGCTCCTCCTCGCGCCGGGTCAGGCGGTCGAGCTCCCGCTCCAGCCGCTGGGCCTCCTTGCGGGCCGCGCGCGCCTGCACGTTCGCCGACGGCCCCTCGGGGGTCGCACGGCGCGGCGGCGGGGCGGCCGCCTCCGCCGACCGGCGCAGCTCCAGGTACTGCTCGACGCCGCCCGGCAGGTGGCGGAGCCGTCCGTCCCCCATCAGGCCGTACACGTCGTCGCACACGCGCTCCACGAAGTAGCGGTCGTGGCTCACCACGACCAGCGTGCCCGGCCACCCGTCCAGCAGGTCTTCCAGCGCGCCGAGCGTCTCCACGTCGAGGTCGTTGGTGGGCTCGTCGAGCAGCAGCACGTTCGGCTCCTCCATCACCAGCCGCATCAGCTGCAGGCGCCGGCGCTCGCCACCGGACAGCTCCCGCACCCGCGTGCGCGCCCGCGCGCCCCGGAAGCCGAAGCGCTCGCACAGCACCGCCGCGGTCATCTCGCGGCCGTCGGCCAGGGTGACCCGGCGGCGCACCTGCTCCAGCGACTCCAGCACCGTCACCTCGCCGGGCACCTCCGCCACCTCCTGCGTCAGGTGGGCCAGGCGGACGGTGGGCCCACGGCGCACCTGCCCCCCGTCGGGCGCGCGGGAGCCGTCCAGCAGCCGCATCACCGTCGTCTTGCCGGCGCCGTTGACCCCGACCAGCGCGACGCGGTCACCGGGGCCGAGGCGCCAGGTGACCTCGTGCAGCAGGCGCCGGCCGTCCCAGCCGACGGAGACGTCCTCGACGTCGAGCACGCGGGTGCCCAGGCGGGCGGTGGCGAAGCGCAGCAGCTCGGCCCGGTCGCGCGCGGGCGGCTCGTCGGCGATGAGGGCGTTCGCCGCCTCGATGCGGAAGCGGGGCTTCGAGGTGCGCGCCGGTGGGCCGCGCCGCAGCCAGGCGAGCTCCTTGCGCAGCAGGTTGCGGCGACGCACGTCGCGGGCGGCCTCCTGCCGCTCGCGCTCGGCGGCGGCCAGCACGTAGGCCGCGTACCCGCCCTCGTACCGGTGCACGGCGCCGTCGGCGACCTCCCACGTGGCGGTGCAGGCGGCGTCCAGGAACCAGCGGTCGTGCGTCACCACCACCAGCGCGCCGCGCCGGGCGGCCAGGTGGTGCGCGAGCCAGTCGACCCCCTCCACGTCGAGGTGGTTCGTGGGCTCGTCCAGCAGCAGCAGGTCGGGCCCGTCCAGCAGCAGCCGGGCCAGGGCGACCCGCCGGCGCTCGCCGCCCGACAGCGCCCCCACGCGGCCGTCGAGCCCGCCCGGCAGCCTGCGCAGGGCCACGCCGCCGAGCAGGCCCGCGAGCACGCCGCGCATCCGCCCGTCGCCCGCCCACTCGTGGTCGGCGCGGCCGCCCACCAGCTGCTCGCGCACCGTCCGGTCGCCGTCGAGCGCGTCCGCCTGACCCAGGAGCCCCACCGTCAGGCCCGAGGTGTGCGTCACCAGGCCGCGGTCCGGTGCGTCCGCGGCGGCGATCAGGCGCAGCAGGGTCGTCTTGCCGCTGCCGTTCCGGCCCACCACGCCGATGCGGTCCGCGTCCGCGACGCCGAGCGTCACGCCCTCCAGCACGTCCCGCCCCGCGTGGGTGACGCCGACGTCCTGCAGGGTCACGAGCGGGCGCGGCGGCGGGGACATGCACCCATCCTGCCGGGGCCGCGCCCGCCCCGCCGCGGGCGGGGCGCGGCCCCGGGGGCTACCGGCGCCGCACGCGGAAGGCGAACGTGCCGGACTGGGGGTGCCCGTCGGCCGCCACGATGCGCCAGCGGACGGTGAAGCGCCCGGCTCCGCCGCCGCGCGTGCGCACCAGCAGCTGGGAGGCGTTGCGCGGGTTGCGGCGCACCGCGACCACCCGATTGCGGCCGCGCGTGTCGCGCACCGTGACCGGGCCCACGCCGCCGATCAGCCCGGTGAACGTGATGCGGATGGTGGACGGCAGGGACGGGACGACGGCTCCCGCGCGGGGGCTCGTCGCCGCGACCCCGCTGTGGGCGGCCGCCCCCCCGGCGCCCGCGACCAGGATGGCGGCGACGGCCACCGGCGGCGCGAGCCGGCGCAGGGCGGCCGTCACCGGGCCCTCAGGACGCGCACCCGCGGCGCGGGCCGCTCGGCGTCCGCCCCGGGCTGGTCCCAGCGCACGACCTCCCCGCCCGCGTACCTCTGCAGGGCCGGGAACAGCAGCGTGCGGCCCGGCGTCGACGGGATCCGGGCGCTGATGGAGAACTCCTCGAACTCCTCCGGGCGGATGCGGCCGCCGCTCCAGGTGACCGAGGCCACCCGCTCCGTGATGCGGACGCCGAACAGGGTGACGGGGGGCGACACCGGCACCCGGCGCACGGTGCGCCGCCACCCGGGGGTCGACCTGAAGCTGACGAAGAACATGCCCGGCGGGATGCGGACGGTGACGGCGGTGGTGGCGGCGCGGGCGCGCTCGTTCGGCACGCGGAAGTCGACGCGCGCGAAGTCGCCCGCGACGGCGGTGCCGGGCTGGGCGGTGACGTGCGCGGACGCCGCGGGGGCGAGCGCCCCGCCGGCGATGCCGGCGCAGAGCAGGACGTGACGGACCTTCATGGAGGCCTCCTCGGGCCGGGGCGGGCGGCGCCCGCCCCCGGTGGATGCGGATGGAGGACGCGCCCGGATCGGCGCGGCGCATCGACCGGGGCGGGCCGCGGGCGGGTGCACCCGCCACCAGGGGGGCCGCTGGAGGCCACGTGCGGGGCGACGGCACGCGCGGGATGGGCGCGGTGCGGCGCGACGGACGCACCAGCAGACGCCGCAGGGCGTGGCCGACGCCCACCAGCGCGGCCAGCAGCGCGTCCACGCGCACGAGCAGCAGCGCGAGGGCGACCGCGGCGAGGCCGTGCGCCGCCAGGGCCGGCGTCGTGACGAGCGGTTCGGCGTGGTGCACGCGCAGGCCGAGCACCCAGGGTGCGTGCACCAGGAGCATGTGCAGGGCCGCCTGCGCGAGGATGAGCGCCCCCAGGCTCGCGGCGATGCCGCGCGGCCGGAACGGAGGGCGGCGGGGCCCGCAGAGGGCGGCCGCGCACACCAGCACCCCCCACAGGGCGGGGGCGACGGGCAGCACCGGCAGGGCGCCCGTGGCCGCCACGTGCGCGGTCAGCACCGCCGCCAGCGCCCCGCTCGTCAGGACGCCGCGGCGCAGCGCCAGTGCCTGACCCGGCGCCAGGCCCGGGGGCCGCCGCCCGTCCCGCGTGCGTGTCGCGCCCTCGGTCATCGCCGCACCCTACGGGGCCCGGGCCCGCCCCCACGCCCGGAAGCGCCTGCGACCATGGGGGCGTGGGTCACGGGCACGCACACGGGCATGGGCACCCCCACGGGGCGGCGGGCGGCGGGCGGCAGGGGCGGGCCCTGGCCGTGGCCCTCGCCGCCAACGCCGGCTACACGCTGCTGCAGGTGGTGGTGGGGCTGCTGGCCGGGTCGGTGGCGCTGCTGGCCGACGCCGGGCACAACCTGTCGGACGTGCTCGCCCTCGGCGTCGCGCTGGGCGCCCACGCGCTGGCCGCGCGCCCCGCCGCGGGACGCCACACCTTCGGCTTCCGCCGCGCCGAGGTGCTGGCCGCGCTCGTGAACGCCGTCTCGATCGTCGCGGTCGCCGCGGTGATCGCCGTCGAGGCGGTCCGGCGGTTGGACGATCCGCCCGACGTCCCCGGGGCGTGGCTCGCCCTCGTCGCCGCCGGCGGCATCGTCGTGAACCTCGGCAGCGCGTGGCTCATCCACCGCGCCGCCGGGCCCGGGGCCGACCTCAACATGCGCGCGTCGTTCCTGCACCTCGTCGGCGACGCGGCCGCGTCGCTCGGCGTGCTGGTCGCGGGGCTGCTGGTGCTCGGCCTCGGGTGGGACCTGGCCGACCCGGTGATCGCCCTCGGCATCGCCGTCCTCGTGCTCGTCACGGCGTGGGGCGTCCTGCGGGACTGCGTGCTGGTGCTGCTGGAGTCGGCCCCGGCGGGCGTCGACCCCGACGAGATCGGCCGTGCCCTCGCCGGGGTCGCGGGCGTGGAGGAGGTGCACGACCTGCACGTGTGGAGCATCGCGAGCGACTTCCCCGCCCTGGCGGCCCACGTCGTGGTGGCCGACGGGTGCGACCCGCGCGCGGTGCGGCGGGCGCTGGCGCGGGTGCTGCACGACCGGTTCGGCATCACCCACACCACCCTGCAGGTGGAGGGCCGGCCGCCGCGCCTGCTGGTGCCCGGCGACGCGCCGGCCCACCCGCCGGCGGGGACCGGCTAACGGCTCAGGACGCCGCGCCGGCAGTCGGGTGCGAGCACGGCCGCCGGCCGCGACGGGCGCAGGCGGGGCAGCCGCAGGGACATCGGCGGGCGGCGCCGGGCGGCGGGCCGGTGGAGGTGCGCGTGGGCCTCGGCGACGCGGGTGCGGGCGAGGGCCTGGAGGATCTCGGGGTGCGTGTGCATGGGGCGAGCATCCCCGCCCGCCCTGGCCCCGAGCAAAGCGACCGATGTATCGTCCCATCATGTCGTCTAATGGGTTCCTCGGCGTCGAGGTTCGCCACCTGGCCGCCCTCGACGCCATCGCCACGCACGGTTCGTTCAGCGCCGCCGCGGCCGAGCTCGGCTACACGCAGTCGGCGGTGAGCCAGCAGATCGCCACCCTGGAGCGCCGCGTCGGCCGGCGGCTGCTGGAGCGCGGCGGGGGCTCGCGGCACGTCGAGCTCACCGAGGCCGGTCGCCTGGTGCAGCGCCACGCCCGGGAGATCGTGCGGCGCCTCGCGGCCGCCGAGGCCGACCTGGGCGCGCTGGAGGCCGCGCGCGCCGGGCGCGTGCGCATGGGCACGTTCCAGAGCGTCGGCGTGCGCATCGTCCCCCGCCTGCTGTCGCACCTCGCGGCCGTCGCGCCCGACGTCGACGTCGAGGTGGTGGAGTGCGTGACGTGCGAGGGGCTGGAGGACGCCGTCGCGGCCGGGGACATCGACGTGGCCTTCACCCTCCTGCCGGTCCCCGAGGGGGCGCTCGAGGCCGTGCACCTGATGGACGACGAGTACCTCCACGTGGTGCCCGTCGGCGATCCGATGGCGGACGCGGCGCCCGTCGGCCCGGCGGACCTGCACGGCCGCGGCCTGATCGCCTACCGGGACTGCCGGGGCCAGATCGTCCTGGAGCAGCACCTGCACGACCTGGGCGTGGCGCCGCGGGTCGTCACGCGGACGGACGACAACGGCTTCATGCAGGCGCTGGTCGCCGAGGGCATCGCCCACGCCCTCATGCCCCGCCTCGCGTTCGACCCCCGCGACGCGCGCGTCACCGCTCTGCCCACCGCCGACATCCCACCGCGGCGCATCGCCCTGGTACGGCACGCGGACCGCACCCCCACACCGGCGGTGGAGGCCGTCGTGGCCGCCGCCCGGGAGGTGTGCGGCACGCCCGCGCTGATCTAGGCGCCCTCCCCCGCGCTCGCCCGGCCCGCCAGCAGCTCCCGGAACTCGTCGGCGTTGCGCAGGGCGTAGTCGCGGGCGTTGTTGTTGAACACCACCGCGACCTCCTGAGCCCGCTCGGCCATGTCCAGCACGGGGTCGAGCCATTCCGACATCTCCTCGCGCGTGTAGACGTGGTCGTAGCGCTCGGCGACGGTGGTGCCGGTGTGCCAGGTGTCGCGGTTGCGCCCGTGCAGGCGCACGTAGGCCAGGGCGTCGGTGGTGACCTCCGCGATCGGCGGCAGCGCCGAGGCGGTGTCCAGGCGGGGGGCGTCGACGCAGACGTAGGCGGCGTCGCGGGCGGCGAGCAGGTCCATGGTGCGCTCGCGCTCCTCGGGGGCGACCCATGAGCGGTGCCGGAACTCGACCGCCACCCGGGCGGGGGCGAAGCGGCGCAGGATGCGCTCCAGCTCCGTGCGCTGGGCGTCGCCGGCGGCCACATAGGGCGGCAGCTGCAGCAGCACGGCGCCGAGCTTGTCCCCCATCGGCCCCAGCGCCTCCAGCATCGCGTCGATGACGGCGTCGCGCAGCTCGCGCGATGGACGGCGGATCCGCCCCTTCGCGTCCGCGGAGAAGGGCAGCCCGCGCAGGGGCTCGGGCAGCCGCCGCGGGTCGCTGGGGTGCCCCGAGATCACCTGGTGCGCCTTGACGTGGAAGCGGAAGTCGTCCGGCGTCCGGTCCGTCCACGCCTCCACCGTCTCGACGGTGGGCAGTGCGTAGAAGCTGGCGTTCACCTCGACCATCGGGAAGCGCGCGGCGTAGTAGCGCAGGCGCCCCTCGGCGTCGTTCTTCACCTCTGGCGGGTACCAGCCCGCCTTGATGAACTCGGGGTCGGTCCAGGAGGCGGTCCCCACGCGCACGGCCATGGGCGCAACCTAGAGCGCCGCGTGCGTCGAAGCATCGACACCGGCACCACCGTCCGGCGTCGAAGGATCGACACCGGCACCACCGTCCGGCGTCGAAGGATCGACACCGGCACCACCGTCCGGCGCTCAAAAGATCGACACCGGCACCACCGTCCGGCGTCGATCCGTGCGAACCTCCCCCCTCGCCGTGACCACGCCCTCCACACCACCCGCCGGCCGCGACCCCGAGGCGCTGGTCCGCCAGGCGCAGGAGCTCGCCGCCGCCGCCCGCGAGGCGGAGGAGCGCGCGGAGGCGCTGCGCCGGCTGCGCGACCGGGCGATCGTGCAGCTGATCGAGAGCGGCTGGAGCACCCGACGCGTGGGCCGGGAACTCGGCCTCACCGCCACCCAGGTGAGCACGGTGTGGCGCCGGTCACGCCCGCCGCGGGGGCGGGGGCCCGGCCGCCGGGCGGAGCCGGCGGCCGACGAGGGTTAGACCCAGCCCATCTCCCGGGCCATGAGCAGGGCCTGCGCCTGCCCGGTCACGTTGAGCTTGCGGTACACGTGGTGCAGGTGGTTGTGCACGGTCGAGACCGAGCACCCCAGCCGCAGGGCCGCCTGCTTGGCGGCGGCACCGGTCGCCAGCAGCCGCAGCACCTGCAGCTCGCGGTCGGTCAGCACCGCCGGCCGGCTCGGCTCGTCGGCGACGTCGCCGCCGGTGAGCAGCCCCTCCAGGGCGTCCTCCGGGAGTCCGCAGGCCGCGGCGGCGGCGGGCAGGCGCGACATCGCGTCCGCGGCGCCCCGCGTGGCGTGCACCAGCAGGTCGGCCAGCCACACCGCGCGGGCGACCGTGCCCTCGGGCACCGTCTCGTCGTGGTGGTGCTCGATCGCCAGACACATGTCGGCGGGCAGGCCCCAGCGGCGGCCGATCCAGGTCCCGACCCGGGCGTGGTCGGTGCCCAGGGCGCGCCGCTCGTCGGCGACACCGGCCAGCGGACCGGTGCCGGGGACGGCGACCTCGGACAGGATCGCCTTGCCCAGGTCGTGCACGAGGCCGCCCAGGTAGGCCTGGCCGGCCTGGGCGGGGTCGATGCGCGAGGCCACCGACTGGGCGGCCTGCGCGACCTCCGTCGAGTGGGTCAGCAGCGCGAGTCGTGCCAGCCCGTACAGCGGCAGGCCCGACTCCAGCAGCCGGTACGTGGAGGCCGCCATCAGCAGGGAGCGCAGGTTGCGCTCGCCCAGGCGCACGATCGCGCGCTCGAGCGTGTCGACGGGCTCCCCGAACAGGGCCGAGTTGGCCAGCCGCAGCACATGGGCGGAGATCTCCGGGCTCTGCGCGACCCGGCCGGCGATCGCCCGCACCGGCGCGTTGCCGCCCAGCAGCTCGAGCACGCCCGCCACCACCGGGGACGGCGAGGCGAGCCTCTCGGCCGCGTCGGCCACGGCGCGCGCGTCCAGGCGCTGCCGCTCCGCCGGCCGGGCGACCCGCGTGCCCGCCTGGGTGGACCCCGTCATCGTGCCTCCTCCCGGCCTGTGCCGGTGTCGCCGATCTCGCCCCGCGCCACCAGGCGCAGCAGCGCCTCCACCACTGTCGCGTCGAACTGGGCACCGGAGGCCCCGTCGATCGCGCAGAGCGCCTCCTCGAGCGGCACGCCGACGCGGTAGGGACGGTCGCCCGTCATCGCGTCGAGCGCGTTCGCCACCGCCAGGATGCGCGCCTCCAGGGGGATGGCGTCGCCCCGCAGCCCCGCGGGGTAGCCCGTCCCGTCGGGCCGCTCGTGGTGGTGGCGCACCCACTCGCGCACCTCGCGCATGCGGTGCCCGGACAGCATCCGGTAGCCGATCTCGGGGTGCTGGCGCAGCTCCGCCCACTCCTCCGCCGTCAGCGGGCCCGACCGCGTGAGCAGCTCCTCCGACACGCCCACCTTGCCCACGTCGTGCAGCAGGCCGGCCAGCCGCACGTCCTCCACGCGGGCCCCGGGCAGGCCCAGCTCGGCCGCGATCTGGGCGGCCACCCGGGCCACGTTGCGCGAGTGCTCCCGCGTGGTGGGGTGCCGCTCGTCCACGGCGGCCGCCAGCGCCGACATCGTGGTGAGCAGGGCGTCCGCGGCCACCCGCTCCCGGCGGTCCTCCTCCTCGATGCCCTCGGCGACCTCGCGGTCGTAGAGGAACACCCGGTCGCCGCCCGACCGGCGGGCGTAGCGCAGGGCCGACAGGGCGAAGGCCTCCAGCTGGTCGGACGTGCCGCCGGGGTCGGGGAACGAGGCGACGCCGACCGACAGCGACACCCCGAAGCCGAGCGCCGCGTCGGGCGCGAACCCGGCGCGGATGCGCTCCGCGACCAGGTAGGCCTCCAGGCCGGCCGCGCACGGAAGGATCACCGTGAGCTCGTCGGCCCCCGTGCGGCAGCCGATGTCCGTGGCGCGCAGGCGCGGCACCATGAACTCGGCCAGCGCGGTCACCGCGCGCTCGGCCTCCGCGTGCCCCGCCGCGGCCCGCACCTGGGCCAGGCCGTCGACTCCGACGACCATCAGCGAGAGCGTGTCGCCGTTGCGCAGCGCGCGGTGGCACTCCTGCTCCAGGCGGGTGCGGAAGTAGCGCCCGTTGAAGAAGCGCGTCGACGGGTCGACCGTGGCCAGGTCCTCCAGGCGCTCGCGCAGCGCGGCCGCGCCGAGGGCGGTGGTGGCGTGGTCGGCGAGGCTCAGCAGCGTCTCCAGCTCGTCGGTGGCGAGCGCCGCCGGGCCGGGGGTGAGCACGCACAGCGCGCCGATGCGCTCCCGCGGGTCGCCCACGGGCACCACCGCCATCGCGCACATGCCGGCGGCCCGCAGCGGGTTGCGCGGCGGCACCGGTCCCGCCCAGCCCTGGCCCTCGGCCAGCGGGGCCGCCGGGGCACCGCCCACCAGCGCGGCGAGCTCCGCCTCCAGCGCGGGTTCCAGGCCGAGCGACACGGTCGGGCCGGGGTCGTGCGGCAGGCCCGTGACCAGGGCGGCGGCGGTGCCGCCCACCAGCCGGCGGGCCTCCTCCAGCACCCGCAGCACCGCGGTCTCGGTGGGGTGCGCGTCGCGCAGCGCGCGCACGGCCTCCGCGAACCGGCGGGCCCGCCCGCGCTGGCGGGCCACTGCGCCCTCCATCGACAGGTTCGCCAGCACCTGGGCCAGCTGGGCCGCCAGCACCCGCAGCGGCGGCACGTCGGCGGCGGCGCCCCAGATCACCAGGCGCCCCAGCACGCGGCCCGACGTGACCAGGTCGATCACCTCGGGGCCGCGGTCGCCCCGCGCCTCGCCGGTGCGCGCGCGGGAGGTCATCCCGCCCAGGTCGTCGGCGGTCACCACCTCGCCGCCGGCGGCGCCCGTGATGGCGACCGCGGCGTCCAGCGCGAGGGCGCAGACGCGCGACAGGTCGCGCTCGTTCGCGAGGGCGCCGACCGCGTCGGCGAGCCGCTCGGCGATCGCGTCGTTCCAGCTGCTGCGTGTGCCAGTGCCCACCGCGCCTCCTTGCCGGGCGGCCGCCGTCCCCGTCGTCCGGGAGCCGTGCGCCCGCCGGTGCCGGGACCGCGCGCGCCGACCTCCGTGCCGGTCGCGTGCGGCATCCCCGCTATCGGCGCCCGGACGCCGTCACTGAACTCGGCGTCCGTCGGGTGGGCGGTCCCCCTACCCCACCGCGGGCATCCCGGCCACCTCGGCGGCGGCGCGGTCGAGCTCCTCCTGGGCCAGCTCCAGGTCGACCATCCGGCCCGACAGGTAGCTCTCGTAGGCCGCCATGTCGAAGTTGCCGTGGCCGCACAGGTTGAACAGGATCGTGCGCGCGGCCCCCTCCTCGCGGGCCCGCTCCACCTCGGCCACCACCTGCCGGATGGCGTGCGTCGGCTCGGGCGCCGGGATGATGCCCTCCGCCCGGGCGAAGCCGAGGGCGGCCTCGAAGCACTCCCGCTGCGGGTAGGCGTGCGCCTCCACCTGGCCGGTGTGCACCAGGTGCGACACCAGCGGCGCCATGCCGTGGTACCGCAGCCCGCCGGAGTGGATCGCCGGTGGCACGAAGCCGTGGCCCAGGGTGTGCATGGGCAGCAGCGGCGTGGTGCCCGCGACGTCGCCGAAGTCGTAGCCGTAGTGGCCGCGGGTGAGGGTGGGGCAGGCCGCCGGCTCCACCGCCACGATGCGCATGTCGCGGCCCGCGAACTTCTCGGCGAGGAAGGGGAACGCGAGGCCGGCGAAGTTCGAGCCGCCGCCCACGCAGCCCACGATGACGTCGGGCTCGGCGCCCGCCATCCGCATCTGCTCGACCGCCTCCTGCCCCACCACGGTCTGGTGCAGCAGCACGTGGTTCAGCACGCTGCCCAGGGCGTAGTTGGTGTCCTCGCGGGTGGCGGCGTCCTCCACCGCCTCGCTGATGGCGATGCCGAGCGAGCCGGTGGACTCGGGGTCGCGCTCCAGGATCGCCCGGCCCGCGTTGGTCTCCGGCGACGGGCTGGGCACGCAGGTGCTCCCCCAGGTCTCCATCATCACGCGCCGGTACGGCTTGGAGTCGTACGAGACGCGCACCATGTAGACCTTGCACTCCAGGCCGAACATGGAGCAGGCGAGCGCGAGCGACGAGCCCCACTGGCCCGCGCCGGTCTCGGTGGCCAGCCGCGTGACCCCGGCCTGCGCGTTGTAGTACGCCTGCGGCACCGACGTGTTCGGCTTGTGGCTGCCGGCCGGGCTGACGCCCTCGTACTTGTAGAAGATGCGGCAGTCGGTGCCGAGCGCGCGCTCCCACTGCACCGCCCGGTACAGGGGCGTGGGACGCCACAGCGCGTAGATCTCCCGGACGGGATCGGGGATCGCGATCCAGCGCTCCTGGCTGACCTCCTGCCCGATCAGCTCCATCGGGAAGATGGCCGTCATCATCTCGGGCTGCAGCGGGGAGCCGTCCGGCGCGAGCGGCGGCGGCATCGGCGTGGGCAGGTCGGCCGCGATGTTGTACCAGCGGTCCGGGATGCGCTCCTCGGGGAGCAGGTAGCGGTGCTGCGCCATGGGGGGGACCTCCGCCGGGACGGTGTGAGGGGCGAGCCTAGCGCCGCCGCCCGCGCCGCCGCATCAGTCCTCCAGCCGCTCCAGCTCCCGCTGCACGCGGGCCAGCTCCTCGGGGCTGGCGTCGGCGCCGGCGGGCGCCGGCCGGCGCCCGCGGCGGGCCCAGGCGCGGGTGAGCACCGGGATCGCGGCCAGGCCCAGCGCGACGGCCAGCGCCGGCACCAGCCAGGCGATCAGGTCGAAGCCCTCCTTGGGCGGCGTCGCCAGCACCTCGCGGCCGAACTCGGCCACCAGGGCGTCCTTGATCTGGTCGGCCGTCCACCCCTCGGCCGCGCGCTCCCGGATGAACTCCTTCATGTCACGGGCGACGGGGGCGTTGGAGGTGTCGAGCGGCGTGTCGCACGTGGGACAGCGCAGCTCGCGCTCCAGCGCGCGCACGTCGACGCCCTGCCCGAGCGCGGGGCCGGTCGCCAGGGGCGCCAGCAGCGCCAGCGCCAGCACGGCCAGCAGCAGCCGGCGGAGGGTCACCGGTCGCCCTGCGGGCCGGCGCTCGCGCGCTCGGCGACGACCTGGTCGAGCACCCGGCGGAAGTCGTCGACGTTGGCCGAGGGGCCGCCAGCCACCAGCGGGCCGCGCACGGCGAGCGCGACGCGGCCGTCGCGGTCGATCACGAAGGTCTCGGGCACGCCGGTGGCGCCGTAGCGGTTCTGCACGTCGCCCTCGCCGTCGCGGACCGACGGGAACGAGAGCCCGTAGTCGCGCGCGAACTCACGGCCCTTGGAACTGAGATCGCGCACGTTGAGCCCCACCACCGCCACGCCCCGGCGCCGGTAGTCCTGCGCGATCCCGCGGATGATGGGCGCCTCCTCCTTGCACGGGTCGCACCAGGAGGCCCACACGTTCAGCACCACCGGGCGGCCGCGGAGCTCGGACAGGGAGACCTGGTCGCCCTCACCGCCGGCGAAGGGCGCGCCCGCCACCAGCAGCGGCAGCGTGAAGTCGGGCGCCTCGGCCCGCTCGCCGCGCGCGATGGCGTCGTCGATGGCGGTGGACACGCCCCGGTTGGCGAGCCCCACGATCAGCAGCACGGCCACGAGGGCCACGGCCGCCACGGTGAGGCCCGCCCACAGGGCGGTGCGGGGGCGACGCGGGGGCTCCCCGCTGCCGGGGGCCCCGTCGCCGGCCGTGACCGGGGTGTCGGGGGACGCGCTCACGTCACCGATCGTACCGCCGGGGGCCGGGCCGACCGGCCCCGCCGGTCAGGACAGGAGCTCCTCCACCGCGAGGCGCGGGTCCTCCACGCGCATGAGGGCCTCCCCCACCAGGATCGCGTCGACGCCGGCGTCCTCCAGCTCCCGCACGTCCCCGCGGCCCGTGATGCCCGACTCGGCCACCACCACCGTGCCGGCGGGGATGTCGGCCAGCAGGCGGAACGTCGTGCGCAGGTCCACCTCGAGGCTGTGCAGGTCGCGGTTGTTGATCCCGATGATCTCGGCGCCCGCCTCCACCGCGATGTCGACCTCCTCCTCGTCGTGCACCTCGACGAGGGTGTCGAGCCCCAGCGCGCCCGCCGCCTGCATCATCTCCTCGAGCCGCTCACGGCCGAGGGCGGCCACGATCAGCAGCGCGGCGTCGGCGCCCGCCACCCGGGCCTCCACCAGCTGGTAGGGGTCGACGATGAAGTCCTTGCGGATGATGGGGAGCCCGATGGCCGCCCGCGCCTCGGCCAGGTCGTCCAGGCTGCCACCGAACCACCGCGACTCGGTGAGCACGGACACGGCCCGCGCGCCCGCCTCCTCGTAGGCCCGCACGATGTCGGTGACCCGGGCACCCGGCCGGATGTCGCCGCGCGACGGGCTCGCGCGCTTCATCTCGGCGATCAGGGAGATCCCCTCGGAGATCAGCGCCTCCGAGAACGGCCGGCCGCGCGGCACCGCCCCGAGGCGGTCGCGCAGGTCCTGCTCGGGCAGGTCGCGCTTGCGCTGCGCGAGCGTCCTCTCGGTGTGCTCGACGACGGTGTCGAGGAACGTCGGCACGGCGGCGGGTTCCCTCCTGGGGCGGGGACTAGGCGGTGGCGAACCGGTGCGTGGCGTCGACGAAGGCGTCGAGGCGCTCGGCGGCGGCGCCGGACGCGATGCTCTCACGCGCGCGGGCCAGGCCGTCCGGCAGGTCACGCGCCACCCCGCCGACCCAGAGCGCGGCGCCCGCGTTGAGCGCGACGAGGTCGGCCGCGGGACCGGGCACCCCGTCCACCACCCGCCGCACCACCTCCGCGTTCTGGGCGGGGTCGCCCCCGGCGATGTCCGCCTCGCCGGCCGGCGCCACGTCCAGGCCGCCGGGCTCGATCACCGTGCGCGCGATGCGCCCCTCGACCACCTCGAAGGCGTCCGTGGGCGCCGTCGTGGACACCTCGTCCAGGCCGTCGCGGCCGCGCACCACCAGCGCCCGCTCGGTGCCCAGCGCCGCCAGCGCGGCGGCGATGCGCTCCAGAGACCGCTCGTCGGAGACACCGAGCAGCTGGCGCGGCGCGCCCGCCGGGTTGGTGAGCGGGCCGATCAGGTTGAACACGGTGCGCACGCCCAGGGCCCGCCGCACGGGCACCACGTGCGCGAACGCCGGGTGGTGGGCGGGGGCGAACATGAAGCCGACGCCCGTCTCCTGCAGGCAGCGCGACACCCCGTCGGGGTCCAGGTCGATGCGCGCACCCAGGGCCTCGAGCACGTCGGCGCTGCCGCTGCGGGAGGTGGCCGAGCGGTTGCCGTGCTTGGCGACCGCCACGCCGCCCCCGGCCGCCACGAAGGCCGCCGCCGTGGACACGTTGAACGACGACGCCCCGCCGCCGGTGCCGCACGTGTCGATGAACGGACCGGCCGGCGCCTCCACGCGCAGGGCCCGGCGCCGGATCACCGAGGCGAGCCCCGCGATCTCCTCGGCGGTCTCCCCCTTGGCCCGCAGGGCGATCAGGAACGCCGCCGTCTGGGCCTCCCCGGCGTCGCCGGACATGATCACGTCCAGGGCGTCCGCGGCGCCCTGGCGGCCGATGTCCTCCCCGGCGAGCAGGCGGTCGACCGCGTCGCTGATGAGCGGCGACGGCACTAGGCGCGCAGCGCGAGGAAGTTGCCGAGCAGCGAGCGGCCGCGGTCGGTGAGGATCGACTCCGGGTGGAACTGCACGCCCTCCACCGGGTAGTCGCGGTGCCGCACGCCCATCAGCACGTCGCCGTCGCACCAGGCCGAGGGCTCCAGGCCCGGCGCCAGGTCGGGGTCGACGACCAGCGAGTGGTAGCGGGTGGCGGTCATCGGGTTCTCGATGCCGTCGAACACCGTGCGCCCGTCGTGCGCGATGGCGCTCGTCTTGCCGTGCACGGGCTCCCGCCCGCGCACGACGCGGGCCCCGAACGCCTCGCCGATGGCCTGGTGCCCGAGGCACACGCCCAGCACGGGCACCTCGCCCGCGAAGCGCCGGATCGCCTCCACCGACACCCCGGCCTCGCGCGGGGTCTTGGGCCCCGGCGAGATGACCAGGTGGGTGGGGCGGAGCGCGGCGATGCCCTCGACGTCGATGGCGTCGTTGCGGTGCACCAGGACCTCAGCGCCCAGCTCGCCCAGGTACTGCAGCAGGTTGTAGGTGAAGCTGTCGTAGTTGTCGACGAGCACGACCCGCGCGGCGTCCGTCACCAGTCCCCCTGGGCCGCGGCCACCTCGATCGCCCGGAACATGCCCGCGGCCTTGTTCTGGGTCTCCTCGTACTCGGTCGACGGCACGGAGTCGGCCACGATGCCGGCGCCGGCCTGCACGTGGACGCGGCCGTCGCGGCACACGAGGGTGCGGATGGTGATCGCCGTATCGAGGTCGCCGTCGTGGGCGAGGTAGCCGACCGCGCCGCCGTACGGGCCCCGCTTGGTGGTCTCCATCTCGTCGATGATCTCCATCGCGCGCACCTTGGGGGCGCCGGAGAGGGTGCCGGCCGGGAAGGTGGCCCGCAGCGCGTCGCACGCCCGCCGGCCCGCGTCGAGCTCGCCGACGACGCTGGACTCGATGTGCATCACGTGACTGTAGTGGTGCACGCTCATCAGCTCCTCGACGCGCACGGAGCCGATCCGGCAGACCCGCCCGAGGTCGTTGCGCCCGAGGTCCACCAGCATCACGTGCTCGGCGCGCTCCTTGGGGTCGGCCAGCAGCTCCTCGGCGAGCCGGCGGTCCTCCTCCTCCGTGGCGCCGCGCGGGCGCGTGCCGGCGATGGGCCGCGTGTGCACCACGCCGCCCTCCACCCGCACCAGCGTCTCGGGGGAGGCGCCCACCAGCGTGACGTCCTCGAACTCCAGGAAGAACATGTACGGCGACGGGTTCACCGCCCGCAGCCCCCGGTAGAGGGCGAACGGGTCGAGGTCGACCTCGGCGGAGAACCGCTGCGACGGCACCACCTGGAAGGCGTCGCCCGCGAAGATGTACTCGCGGCAGCGCTCCACCGCCCGCTCGTAGTCGGCCCGGGTGGTGTTGGACACCACCTGGCCCAGGTGCACGCCCTCCGCCCCGGCGGCGCGCCCGGGCCGCGGCAGCGGCCCCGCCAGGCGCCCCTTGAGGTCGGCCATCACGGCCACCGTCCGCCAGTAGGCCGGCTCCACGTCCTCGTCGGGGTCCACCGGGCAGGGCACGGTCACCGTGAGCGTCCGCAGCAGGTGGTCGAACACCACCACGGGCCCCGTGACCATGCACAGCAGGTCCGGCACGCCGAGGTCGTCGGGCGGCACCGCGGGCAGGCGCTCCACGGTGCGCACCAGGTCGTAGCCGAAGTAGCCCACGGCCCCGCCCGTGAACGCGGGGGCGCCGGGCGACGGCAGCAGGTTGACCTCCTCCACCAGGTCCTGCACCGCGCCGAACGGGTCGGAGGCGTCCAGCAGACGGCGGACGCCGCCCTCGGCCGTCATCACCAGGGCCCCGTCGGCGCCGCGGACCACCGCGCGCGGCCGCACGCCCAGCATCGAGTAGCGGCTGACGCGGCCGTCGGCGGCCGACTCGAGCAGGAAGGCGGGCCCCCCGTCGCGCAGCTTCAGGAAGGCGCCCACCGGCGTCTCGCAGTCGGCGATCCAGGTGTGCGACAGGGCCACGTGCCCGCGTGCGCTCGCGGCGGTGCGCAGGACGTCCAGGCCCGGCGTGACCTCCAGCAGCGAGGAGGTCCGCGGGGGGGCGCGCAGCGTCAGGTCGGTCATGCCGCCGGGGAGGGCGCGGGGCGGGCCCGGCGGGCGAGCTCGGCGGCCACCTCGTCGGGGCGCACGCCCGCCTCCTGCCACAGCACCGCGAGGTGGTACAGCAGGTCGGCGCTCTCGTAGACCACCTGGCCGCGCTCGCGACCCTTGGCGGCGATCACGACCTCCGTGGCCTCCTCGCCGACCTTCTTGCACACGGTGTCGATGCCCTTGGCGAGCAGCCGGGCGGTGTACGACGACTCGGGGTCGGCGTCGGCGTCGGCGGCGCGGGCGGCGATCGTGCGCGCCAGTTCCGCGACGGCCGCGAAGGGCTGCGCGTCGTCGCCCGAGAGCGTCCGGAAGAAGCAGGTGGTCTCGCCCGTGTGGCAGGCGGGCCCGGCCGGCTCCACCAGCACCACCAGGGCGTCCCCGTCGCAGTCCACCAGCACGCCGCGCACGTCCTGCGTGTTGCCGCTGGTGGCGCCCTTGTGCCACAGCTCCTGCCGGGACCGGCTCCAGAACCAGGTCTGCCGGCTGCTCAGCGTGCGCTCCAGCGCCGTGCGGTCCATGTAGGCGACGGTGAGCACCCGCCCGGTGGCCGCGTCCTGGACGACGGCGGGCACCAGCCCGTCCGCGCCGAACCGCACGTCCTCCATCCGCGCCGCGCTCACGCAGCCGCCCCGCCGGTGAGCTCCTCGATGACCTGGGGCGCCCGCGGGGTGCCCACCCGGGCACCGCCGGCCGAGATCAGCGTCTGCACGTCCTCCAGGCTGCGCACGCCGCCCGCCGCCTTGACCCCGACGTGCTCGGGCAGGGCGTCGCGCATCACCTCCACGTCGTGCACCGTGGCCGACGTGCGGCAGCCCGTGCAGGTCGTGGCGAAATCGGCCCCGACGTCGACCACGATCTTGCAGGCGAGGCGCACCAGCTTGTCGTCGAGCAGCGGGGCCTCGATGATCACCTTCACCAGCACGCCCCCCCGCGCGCTGTTGGCGGCGCGGGAGCGCACCGCGCGCGTGATCGCCAGGAGCTCGTCGCGCACCAGCGTGAAGTCGCCGGAGACCAGCGCCGGGATGTTCATGACCACGTCCAGCTCGCCCGCACCGTCCCCCACCGCCTGCTCGGCGGCGGCGACCTTGACCGCCCCCACGTCGGCCCCCAGGGGGAAGCCGATCACGGTGGCCGTCTTGACGTCGGTGCCCCGCAGCCGGTCGGCGACCGCGGGCACGAAGTACGGCAGCGTGCACAGCGAGGCCACGTGCAGGGCGGTCGCCTCGTCGCAGGCGCGCATGACGTCGGCCAGGCTGGTGGCCGGGGCGAGCACCAGGTGGTCGAGCGTCTTGGAGAGGTCCTCGACGCGCATCAGGCGCGGCGCCGGCACCACGCCGGCGACGCCGCCCTGGCCTGCGAGGGGGCGCCGGCGGGGCGGCGCGGCGCGCGGGCGTGTGGGACAGGGGCCCGGGCGGACATGGGGAGCGAGTATAGCGACACCCCCCGGGGGCCCCCGTGCCTGAGCTCCCCGAGCTGCAGGCCCTCGCCGAGGGCCTCGACGCGGCCGTCGCCGAGCGGCGCATCACCCGGGCGATCGCCTACTCGCCCGCCGTGGTGCGCAGCGCCGACCCGCCCCTGGAGGCCCTGGAGGGGCGGACGCTCACGGCCGTGCGCCGGCGGGGCAAGCACGTCCTGGTCGAGGCCGGCGACCTGACGCTGGTGCTGCACCTGATGTCCGCCGGGCGGCTGGCCCTGACCACGCCCCCCGCCGGTCCCCGCCCGCCGCGCGGGGCCGCGCTCGGCCTGGTGCTGACCCGCGGCGAGGACGACGCCGACCCGGCCGAGCTGCGCATGCGGGAGCTGTCGAGCACCCGGCGGGCGAGCGCCTACCTGGTGCCGACCGCGGAGCTCGACGCGCATGGCCCGCTCGCGCGCCTGGGGCCCGAGCCCGGCGAGCTGGACGCCGCCGGCTGGCGGGAACGGCTCACCGACCCGCCGGGCGTGCTGCAGAACGCGCTGCGCGAGGGGCGGCGGGTCGCGGGCGTGGGCCGCTGCTACGCCAGCGAGCTCATGTGGGCGGCGCGCCTGCCCCCGCTGGCGCGCACCGACCGGCTCGACGACGAGGCCTGGGAGCGCCTGGCCAAGGCGGCGCCCGTCGTCCTGGACGGGGCCACGGCGCGGGCCCGGGAGCGGATCTCCACCGCCCTCCCCGACGCCGAGAAGCGCATCACCTCGGTCCACGGGCACCACGGCGAGCCCTGCCTGCGCTGCGGCACGCGCCTGGAGCGGATCGGCTTCCGCGACTACGAGCTCGTCTACTGCCCCCGCTGCCAGACCGGCGGCAGGGTCTACGCCGACCGGCGCACGAGCCGCTTCCTGCGCTGAGCGCCCCCGCGCGGCGTGATCCGCGCCGCGGGCGGGCCCGTACCGGGGGTGACGCGTCCCCCGGTCGTGGGCCGGGGCACCCGTCCCGGCCACGGCCGGAGGCGCCCGGGGCGCCGCGCGGACGGGTCCCCGCGCGGCGCCCCGGGTCGCCGTTACCGGCGCACGTCCACGATCACGACCCGGCGGCTCACGCTGCGCAGCACCCGGAAGGGCGTGCGGGCGCGGAGCCCGAGCCCCTCGGTGACCTGGCCCTCGAAGTCGCCCACCAGCCGCACGTGGCGCAGCATCGGCAGCGTCGGCGACAGGCGGGTGGGGGCGCAGCTCGCCGCGCCGGTGTCCTGGTCGTGCGCGCGGGCCGGGGAGAACACGATCTCCAGGAACGCGTTGCCCGGGATCGTGACCGGGGCGCCGGACCCGTCCTGGGTGAGGCGGTTGACGTACCGCACGCGGACGCCGGGCGGCGGGCCGCCGCGGAAGGTGAACACGACGCGGTCGTAGGTGGGACCCATGGCGACGGTCACCCCGTGGAGCTCCACCTGGGGGGCCGAGACGGGCACGGTGACGGTGCGGGGGGCGGTGCCGAACCCGCCCTGGGCGACGGCCGGGACCGCGGCGGCGAGGCTGACGCCGGCGGCCACGCCCGCCTGCAGGAGGCGACGGGAGATGGTCATGCGGCGACCCTATGACGGGGCGGCGCCGCGGCGCACGCTAGAGGCCGAGGCGCCGGAGCATGCCCTCGTCCTCACGCCAGCGGCGGCGCACCTTGACCACCAGGTTCAGGTGCACCTCGGCGTCCCAGACCACCCCCAGCGCGCGCCGCGCGGCCGTGCCGATGTCGCGGATCATGGCCCCGCCGTGGCCCACCACGATCCCCTTCTGGGACTCCGTCTCCACCAGGACGGCGGCGTCCACGTGCACGCCCCGGCGTCCGGGCGCCACCTCCTCCACCTGCACGGCGAGGGCGTGCGGCAGCTCCTCGCGCAGCCGCACCAGCGCCGCCTCGCGGATCAGCTCGGCGGCCATCTCCTCCAGCGTCTGGTCGGTGACGAGGCCCTCGGGGAAGTACGCCGGCCCCTCGGGCAGCACCGCGGGGAGGTCGGCGCGCAGGGCGTCGAGCCCCTCGCCGGTGAGGGCGCTCACGGGGTGCACGCTCACGAAGTCGGGCAGCAGCTCGGCGGCCTGCGCGATGGCCGCGGCGATGGCGGCGGGGCGCGAGGCGTCGACCTTGTTCACCACGACCACCACGGGCAGGCGGCTCGCGCGCAGGCGCTCGGCGATGAAGCGGTCCCCGCCGGCGATGGCCTCGGCCGCGTTGACCATCAGGATCGCGGCGTCGCAGTCGGCGAGGGTGTCGTCCACGGTGGCCTGCATGCGCCGGGTGAGGGCGTCGCGGGGCGTCTGGAACCCCGGGATGTCCAGCAGGACCGCCTGCCAGCCGTCCCCGTGCACGGCCATCGCGATGCGGCGGCGCGTGGTCTGGGGCCGCGGCGACACGGCCGCCAGGTGCATGCCCGACAGGGCGTTGGCGAGCGTCGACTTGCCCACGTTGGGGCGGCCGGCGAGCGCCACCATGCCCGAGCGGTAGGGGGCGTCGCTCATCCGAACAGCCGGAACACGGCGACCGTGACGACGGTGCCCACCACCGCGCCGGCGGCGACCTCGGCACCGGAGTGGATGCCCGCCTCCACCCGGGACTGGGCCACCAGCAGCGCCATCAGGAAGGCCAGCAGCGACAGCACCGTGGCGTGCCGGGCGCCCTCGGCGATCAGCGTGACGGCGGTCCAGGCGGAGAAGCCGGCGGCGGCGTGCCCGGACGGCCACCCCCCGCGCAGCGGGGTCCCGCGACCCGTGGCGGCCTTCAGGGTGATCGCGCCCAGGATCGTGAGCAGCATGGCCACCGCCACCAGGGTGCTGGGGGCGTTGCGCACCCCCTGCGAGATGTCCCGCTCGGAGGCCGCCAGCTCGTCGTAGAACACCAGGTAGGCCACCGCGACCGCGTTGACCGCCGCCACCAGCACCGCGCCCGCCGCGACGTCCTTGGCGATCTTCACCAGGGGGTGGTAGTCGGTGATGACGGCGTCGATGGCCGCCTCGATGGCCGTGTTGAACATCTCGGCGATCAGCACGAGGCTCACCGAGACGATCACGGCGAGCATCTCGATGCGGGGCAGGTCCACCACCAGCCCCATCACCAGCGCCACGAAGGCCGCCGCGACGTGCAGCTGCATGTTCCGCTGCGTGCGCAGCACGTAGACGATGCCCTCGAACGCCCATGTGAACGACCAGCGCAGCGAGCCCTGGCGGGGCAGCGCGGGCGCGCGCCGGCGCCGGAACAGGGGCAGGCGCAGCACGCGGTCGCGGCGCCCGGTGCGGGAGCCGGGCGCGGCCGGCTCGCCGACCTCCGGGGTCACCCCCGCCCCGCCGTGTACTCGGCCAGGAGCCGGTCCTGCAGGTCGAGCATCTCGCCGTCGTCGGTCTCGTGGTCGTAGCCCAGCAGGTGCAGCAGCCCGTGCACCGCGAGCGTCGGCAGCGGCAGGTCGGCCGCCTCCGGGCAGATGAGCACGTCGCCGAGCTCCGGGGGCGGGCCGTCCTCGGGCCACTCCCCCTCCAGCACCTCGGGGCCGTCGACCGGGAAGGCCAGCACGTCCGTCGGCTCGGGCCGCGCGCGGTGCTCGCCGTTGACCCGGGCCATCTCCTCCGGCCCGACCACCATGAGCCCCAGGGACGCGCGCTCCACGCCCATGCGGGCGCAGGTCCACCGGACGACGTCGACCAGCGGGGCGGCGACGTCCTCCGGCGCCTCGACGGCGACGTCGATCACCGGGCGTCCCCGTCGCGGTCGGCGACGGCGTACGCGTCGACGATGCGCTGCACGAGGCGGTGGCGCACCACGTCGCGCCGGTCGAGCAGCTGGAAGGAGATGTCCGGCACGCCCTCCAGCACCCCGCGCACCGCGACCAGGCCGGAGGGGCGCTCGCGCGGCAGGTCCACCTGGGTGACGTCGCCCGTGACCACCATGCGCGACCCGAAGCCGAGGCGGGTCAGGAACATGCGCATCTGCTCGGCGGTGGTGTTCTGCGCCTCGTCCAGGATGATGAAGCTGTCGTTGAGCGTGCGCCCGCGCATGAACGCCAGCGGCGCGATCTCGATCTGGCCCCTGCCCAGCAGCGACTCCACGCGCTCCGCGTCGAGCATGTCGTGCAGGGCGTCGAACAGGGGGCGCAGGTACGGGTCGACCTTGGCCGCGAGGTCGCCGGGCAGGAAGCCCAGCCGCTCCCCCGCCTCCACCGCCGGGCGCGTGAGGATGATGCGCCCCACCTCGCGGCGGGTGAGCGCGGCGGTGGCCAGTGCCACCGCGAGATACGTCTTGCCCGTGCCGGCCGGCCCGATGCCGAAGGTGATCGTGTTCTCACGGATCGCGTCGACGTACCGCTTCTGGCCGGCGGTGCGCGGGGTGATGACCCGGTTGCGATGCCGCCACACGACGTCGTCGAGCATCGAGGACACCGGCTGGCGGGTCTCCACGGCGCTGGCGAGCGCCTCGACGGCGCCGGGCCCGATCTCGCGGCCCGCGCCGACGATCCCCGTGAGCTCCCCGATCATGCTCGCGGCCGCGTCCACCCGGGCCTCCTCGCCCTCGAGCGTCACCCGGTTCCCGCGGAGCGTGATCGACAGGTCGAGGCGCTCCTCCAGCTCCCGGAGCACCCGGTCCTGCGCCCCCGCCAGCTCGACGGCGACCGTGTCGGCGACCTCGATGACGCGCTGCACTCCGCCTCCTACATCGTGTCCGACAACAGGGTGCCGCCCAGCACGTGCCAGTGCAGGTGGAACACGGCCTGGCGGCTGTCGGGGCCGTGGTTGGTCGTGACCCGGTACCCGGAACCCTCCAGTCCCGCGCGGCGCGCCACCTCGGCGATGAACAGGGGCATCGCGGCCCGCTCCTGGGCGTCGAGCCCGTCGGCCGCCGCGATCGAGGTCACGTGCCGCACGGGGATCACCAGCAGGTGCGTCGGCGCCTTGGGGTTGATGTCGCGGAAGGCGACGAATCGCTCGTCGCGGTGCACCTCGTCGGCCGGCGCGGTGCCGGCCGCGATCGCGCAGAAGATGCAGCTGCTCATGCCTGCTCCGGATCGTGGGGGGACGGATGGGGCGCGCCGAGGTGGCCGCCCGCCGCCAGGGCCAGCGTGACCGCCACCAGGCCCGCCGTCTCGGCGCGCAGCACCGCGGGTCCGAGGGTGCACACCGGCCGGTCGCGGGCGCGGGCGGCGGCGATCTCCTCGCCCGACCAACCCGCGTCCGGACCGACCAGCAGGGTCAGCGGCGCGAGGGGGTCGGAGCGCCCGGCCAGGTGCGCCGCCAGCGGGCGGTCGCCGGAGGGGTCGAGCAGGACGGCGTCACCGGGGCGGTCGAGCGCCTCGGCGGCCGGCACGAGGCCCTCCACCGCCGGAAGGTGCGCCTGGCCCGACTGCCGCGCCGCCGCCTGCGCCACGCGCAGCAGGCGCTCGCGCCGCCGCCGCCACGCGTCGGGCTCGGGGAGGCGGCGGGTGCGGTCGGTGGTCACGAACACGATCCGCGGCACGCCGAGCTCGGCGCACTTCTCCACGAGCACGTCGAGCCGGCCCCACTCGGTGAGGCCCTGCACCAGGGTCACGGCCGCCGGTGCCGGCCCGAGGCGCGGCCCCTCCCCCAGCCGCACGGCGGCCCCCAGGCCGGCCTCCACCACGACGGCCGGCCAGATACGGCCGTCCGCGTCGATCATCTCCACCGCGTCGCCGGGGCGGCGGCGGACGACCCGCGACAGGTGGTGGGCGTCCGCCGCCGGCAGGGCCACGGTGGCGCCGGGCACCGGGCTCTCGCACAGCAGGTAGCGGAACGTGTGGCGCATCAGGCCGCCACGCGGAGCGCGGTCCACTCCGCGGTGTCGCGGCGCGCGTCCAGGCGCAGGCCGAGCCGCCGCCAGCGGCCCAGCACCCCGTCGGCCTCGTGCGGTCGCAGGCCGCTCAGCACGGCCACCCGCGGCGGCGCCGGGGCCAGGGCGTCGGCGAGGCGGTCGAGGACGTCGGCCTGGATGTTGGCCAGCACGACGGGCGCCGGCGGCAGCGAGTCGCGCCCGATCCCGCGGCGCGACACGGCCAGGGCGACGCCGTTGGCGCGCGCGTTGGCCAGGGTCGCGTCGACGGCGAGCGGGTCGAGGTCGCAGGCCCACACGGGCGCGAACCCGAGCCGGCACGCGGCGATCGCCAGCACACCGGAGCCGCAGCCGATGTCGGCGACCGGCTGCGGGGGGATGTCCAGCAACAGCTCCAGGCAACCGCGCGTCGTGTCGTGCTGGCCCGTCCCGAAGGCCATCCCGGGATCGATCACCACGTCCCGGCGGCCGGGCAGAGCGGGCTCCCACGGAGGGCGCACGCGGAGCACCCCGCCCACGTCGATGGGGCGGTGGAAGGCGCGCACGGCGGCGCGCCAGTCGACGGTCTCGTCCTCCACCCGCGCGGGGGCGCCGGCGAGCGCGGCGAGCGTCGCGGCGGCGGCGCCCGCCCGCTGCGGCGGCACCCAGAAGGTGAGGGTGACGTCGTGCGGCCCGTCCTCCTGCCGGCACCCGGTGCCCAGCGCGGCCACGGCCCGGTCCACCACGTCGTCGGCCGCCTCCGGCGCCACGGCGACGCTCACGCGCGCGAGGGGCGGGTCAGCGGAATGCGTGCTTGAGGCGCCCGAAGAAACCCTCGTCCTCGCGGTAGCTCTTGTCGTCGAGCGTCTCCGCGAGGCGCTGCACGGCCTTGCGGCCCTCGTCGTTCTGCACCTTCGGGACGCGCACGTCGATCACGACCCGCTGGTCGCCGCGTCCCCGCCCCTGGATGGCCGGGAACCCCTTGCCGCGCAGCACGACCTGGTCGCCCGACTGCGTGCCGGGCCGGATCTCCACGTGCGCCTCGCCGTCCACCGTGGGCACCGTGAGGTTGCCGCCCACCATCGCCTCGGTCACCGGCACCGCGACGCGGGTGACCACGTCCATGCCGTCCCGGCGGAACCGCTCGTCGGCCTCCACCTCCACGGCCACGTAGAGGTCGCCCGGCGGCGCCCCCCGCTCGCCCGCGTGGCCCCGCCCCACCAGCCGCACCTGCTGGCCGGAGGCGATGCCGCCCGGGATCTGGACGCTCAGGCGCCGCTTCTCGGCGACGCGGCCGGCGCCACCGCACGTGGCGCACGGCTCGGACGGCACCTCCCCCGCCCCCGAGCACGTGGGGCAGACCTGGGTGCGGATGAACTGCCCGAGCGGGCCCCGGACGATCTGGCGCAGCTGCCCCTGGCCGGCGCACGCGGTGCAGCGCTCCATGCGCGCGCCCTCGGCCTGGCCGCTGCCGTGGCACGTGCCGCAGGCCACCACGGCGTCGTACTCCACCTCGCGCTCCACGCCGAGCGCGGACTCCACGAAGCTGATGCTCAGGGCGACGCCCGCGTCCTGCCCGTGGGCCGCGCGCCGGCCGCCGCCGCGCCCGAAGACGTCGCCGCCGAAGAAGGCGTCGAACAGGTCCTGGAAGGTGCCGAAGTCGGCGAAGTCCGACGCCGCCCGCCCCCGCAGCCCCTCGTGCCCGTAGGCGTCGTAGAGCTCGCGCGACTCGGCGTTGGAGAGCACCTCGTACGCCTCGGCGGCCTCCTTGAACTGCGCCTCGGCCCCCGGGTCCGGGTTGACGTCGGGGTGCAGTTCGCGCGCCTTGCGCCGGAAGGCCTTCTTGATCTCCTCCTCCGTCGCCCCGCGGGCGACCCCGAGGATCTCGTAGTAGTCGCGCTTGGTCGTCGCCATCGAGGGTCGAGAGTAGCAACGCCGCTGGCGGGAACCGGGCGGGCCGCGGGCGCCCCGGCCCACCGCGGGGGCGGCGCCTGCGGAGCGCCGGGCGCCGCCGGCGCCCCGGAGACCGGCCCGTCGGCGCCGCGGCCGCCCCCGCCCGGTGGTCGTGGGTCAGGCGGCGACGCGGAGCGCCCGCGCCAGCCAGGTGCCGTGCCCCGCCGCCGAGGCGTGGGCGTCGGCGAGCGACTGCGCCGCGAGCCCGCGCAGCGCCTCCATCGCCGGGACGGCGCCGGCGAGGGTGAGCTCGGTCTCGGACGTCTGCAGGTCCAGGCCCATGACGTCGCCGAGGATCCGGCGCATCCAGGGGGTCGCGTGGTCCCAGCCCTCCCGGGGGGTGCCGGGTCCGTAGCCGCCGCCCCGCGCGGTCACCAGCACGGCGGGACGCCCGGCCAGCGCGCGCTCCTGCTGGATGCGGGCGTCGGTGAGGACCAGGTCGGCCCAGGTCTTGAAGTGCTGGTCGACCCCGTAGTTGTAGAGCGGCACCGCGAAGAGGAAGACGTCGGCGTCCAGGAGCTCGTCCGCCAGTCGCCCGGCCAGCGCGGTGGCGTCACGGTGCCGGTCGGTCGCACCCTCCTCGGGCGCGAGCACGGCCGCGGACCAGGCCGTCGCCGGCAGGGGGCGCAGGCCGACGTCGCGACGCACGACGGGGGTCCCGGGTGCGGCGGCACGGAGGCCGGCTTCGACGGCGTCGGCCACGGCCCGGGTCACGGAGCCGTCGGTGCGGATGCTGGCGTCGAGGCGGAACAGGGTCATGAGGTCTCCCGAGGGCGAGGGTACGTGGCCCGGCAGATCGTATGTGAAGCAGAACATCTGTCAAGCAGGAGATCGGTGCGTCCGCACTCCCGGTCCCCGCGGCTATGCTGTGGGGCATGCCCGAGGCCGTCGCAGCTCCGTCCCCCGGGGTGGCCCGCGACCTGGGCTGGACCCTCGGCGTCGTCTTCCGGGCCTACGCGAAGTCCGCGACCGGCGTGACCGCGGACCTCCCCGGCGGGCACCGCGGGCACCAGGTCCTCACATGGGCGGCGCGCGAGACGCCGATGAGCCAGTCCGGCCTCGCGCAGCAGCTGGGGATCGACCGCACGGTGATGACCTACCTCGTGGACGACCTCGAGAGGGCCGGCCTCGTGGAGCGCCGCCGGGCGCCCGCCGACCGGCGCACCTGGCATGTGGTCGCGACCGAGACGGGCGAGCAGCTGCTCCGGCGGCTGGACGCGCAACTCGCGCAGGCGGAGGCGCACGTCCTCGCCGCCCTGCCGCCGCACGAGCAGGCGACCTTCAAGGAGCTGCTGCAGCGGCTCGCCGCGCACGCCAACGACCGCGACCCGGTCGGCGACGCGTGCACGGTCGCCGAGGAGCTCACCGCCCGCCCGGGCGACGCCTGTTAGGGCCCGTCGTTGGCGTCCCTGCCCCCGGGCGCAGGGCCGGCGCCAAGGGCCGCTCGTGGGAGGCCGATCGTGGCGGGCGTCGCCGGTCGTCGACGGCCGCGCCACCGGCGACCCCGCAGCCGTCAGCGGTGGTCACCGCCGGACGACGACGGCCGCGCACCGGGCGATGTGTCCCGATGTCGCGAGGGATGGACGCCGAGTGGGACCCGGTGCCAGGCCCGCCGCAGGCGAGGGCCTAGTCCTCGTCCTCCCCCTCCTCGTCCTCCTCGCCGTCCGGGTGGACGACCATCTTCGCCTGGTAGTGCGAGATCAGGCGATGGGCGCCCTCCAGGCTCGTCTCGTTGCGCAGCAGCCGCGCGAGGCCCCGGACGTCGGCGGCCGCCAGCTCCTCCACGCCGGCCTCCTCCACCCAGAAGGGGGCGGCGTCGGGGTCCTGGCGCAGCAGCTCCACCGCCTGGTGCCCGCAGTCGAGCGTGTAGACGGCGATGCCGTACTGGGTGCCCGCGGGGACGTCCGCGCCCTCGGGGCGCCAGGGCATGAGCGGCTCCGACTGGATCCCGTCGGGCTCGATCACCTCCGAGGCCAGGTCGTGGTCGCGCCAGGCGAGGTCGACCGGCACGCGCAGGTCGAACAGCAGCGACTCCGCGTCGTCCACGCGCTCGGCCGCGCTGGCCACCACCGCGGCGAGCCAGTGCGCGCCGGTGAACGACAGCCCGGTGAACAGGTCGGCCTCGTCCAGGAGCGGCATCAGCTGGGCCTCGGGCAGCACGGAGATGCCGACCGCGTACTCCTCCGGCCCCACCGAGCCCGCCTCGACCTTGGCCAGCACGCGCACCGCCGCGCTGGACTCCCCGCGCAGCGGGCGGCGCCACACCTCGAGGATCTCGTAGCGGTCGTCTATTGGTAGACCCCCTCCAGGTAGCGCGACAGGGCGCCCGCGGCCTCCCTGACGGTGGTGACGGCGAGCCGGTAGTCCATCCGCGTCGGCCCGAACACGGAGACCGTGCCCAGGTTGCGGCGCGCCACACCGTAGTTGGCCGCGACCACGGCGAGCCCGCGGAGATCGGGCGAGGGGATCTCCTGCCCGATCCGCGTGTACACCTCGTGCCGCGCGAGGGCGCCGCGCAGCAGGGCGAGGATCGCGTAGCGCTCCTCCAGCTGCGCCATCAGCGCGTCGATGGCGGCCAGGTCGCGGCGCATCTCGGTGAGCACACGGGCACGGCCGCCCACGTACAGCGCCTCGGCGGGCGCCGACCCGACGTCGGTGACCGCCGGCGCGAGGGTCGCGATGAACGCCCGCTCGACGCCCTTGAGGGAGGGATCGCGCAGCCGCGACTCCAGCAGGTGGCTGCCCACCCCCACGCCCACGACGCGCTCGTTCAGGAAGGCCCGGGCCCAGTCGGCCAGCCCCGGGTCCACCGCGCGCTCGAAGGCCAGCACGCGCTTGCCCACCTCGCCGGTCGACGTGATCACGACCACCATCACCAGCTGCGGCTGCAGCAGCAGCACCTCGACGTGCCGGATGGTGGCGGTCTGCACCGCGGGGGCGGTGACCACGCCCAGCAGGTTGGTCACCTGGCTCACCACGTCGGCCAGGCGCTGCAGCGCCGCGTCCACCTCGCGCCGCATCTCGCCCGTGTCGAGGGCGGACGCGATGGCCGACGCGGCGGGCACCACCTCGCCGCTGCCCCGCGGCAGCAGGCGGTCGACGTAGTAGCGGTAGCCCCGGTCGGTGGGGACCCGCCCCGCCGAGGTGTGCGGCTGGCGCAGGTACCCCAGCTCCTCCAGGCGCGCCAGCTCGTAGCGCACGGTCGACGGGGCGTAGTCGATGCCGTGGCTGCCCGCGATGTGGCGGCTGCCCACGGGCGCCCCGGTGGCGATGAAGTTCTCGACCACCGCCCGCAGCACGTTCTCCTGCCGCGGGCGCAGGGCGCCGCCGGGCGGAGCGGCGCCGTCCTCGGGGACGTCCGGGTGGTGTGCGTCGCTCATGCGTACTCCATGACCTCGCACAGGATGGCGTTCTGCAGCATGCGCCCGCGCCGCGACAGCGACAGGCGGGCGCCCTCCCGGTGCACCAGCCCGTCCTCGGCCAGCCGCGCGAGGGCGTCGGGCCGGTCCGGCGGCCCCGCCCAGCCCAGGTCCAGGCCGTCGGCCAGCCGCAGGCCCAGCATCCACCGCTCGCGGCGGCGGGTGTCGGGGTCCAGGTGCTCCTCGGTGCGCGCCGGCTCCCGCCCCGCGGCCAGCGCGGCCACGTAGCGCTCCACGCCGGGCGCGTTGCGCCAGCGGCGGGCGCCGACGGTGCTCACGGCCCCGACGCCGACGCCCACGTAGTCCGCGGCCCCCCAGTACGCCAGGCTGTGGCGGCACTCGTGTCCGGTGCGGGCGAAGTTCGCGGTCTCGTACCAGCGGTAGCCCGCCGCCTCCAGCGCGGCCACGACGCGCTCGTAGGCGTCGGCCGACCAGTCCTCGTCGGGGGGCTCGGCCCCCATGCGCGCGAGGGCCGTCTCCGGCTTGATCTCCAGCTCGTACCACGAGACGTGGTCCACGCCGAGCGCGGCGAGGTCGGCGATGTCGGCCTCCAGCTGCGCGAGGGTCTGCCCGGGCACCCCGAACAGCAGGTCGGCGCTCAGCGAGGCGAACCCCACCTCCCGCGCGCAGGCCACCGCGGCCCGCACCTGGTCCGGCGTGGCGGCACGGTCGAGCGCGCGCAGCAGCGCCGGCTGGAACGACTGGGCCCCGAAGGACACCCGCGTGACACCGGCCGCGCGCAGGTTCGCGAGCTGGCGCCGGTCCACCGTCTCGGGGTTGGCCTCGATCGTCACCTCCGCCCCCGGCGCGAGGCGGCCGGCGACGGCGTCCAGCAGGCGGGCGATGCGGCGCGGCCGCATGAGGGTGGGCGTGCCGCCGCCCAGGTAGACGGTGTCGAGGGTGCCGAGCAGGGGCGCCTGCAGGTCCAGCTCCGCCCGGAGCGCCTCGGCGTAGGCGTCGCGCCGGTGGAGTCCGTCGGTCTCCACCACGAAGGCGCAGTAGCCGCACCGCGTCCGGCAGAAGGGCAGGTGCACGTACAGGTGGCGCACCGGGGCGGGAGCGGCGTCCTGGCGGGGGACCGGGCCGCCGGGACCGGCGACCTGGGGGGTCATCGGCCCTTCCCGTCCCCGTTGCCGATGGTGAGCACCGAGAGGAAGGCCTCCTGGGGGACCTCGATCCGGCCCACCTGCTTCATGCGCTTCTTGCCCTCCTTCTGGCGCTCCAGGAGCTTGCGCTTGCGGCTGATGTCGCCGCCGTAGCACTTGGCGAGCACGTCCTTGCGGCGCGCCTTGACCGTCTCCCGGGCCACCACCCGGCTGCCGACGGCCGCCTGGATCGGCACCTCGAACATCTGCCGCGGGATCGTCTTCTGCAGCCGCTCCACCAGGGCCTTGCCGCGGGGGTACGCGAGGTCCTTGTGCACGATCATCGACAGCGCGTCGACGGGGTCGCCCGCCAGCAGCACGTCCAGCTTCACGAGCGGGCTCTCGCGGTAGCCGGCCAGCTCGTAGTCGAGCGAGGCGTAGCCGCGGGTGCGGCTCTTGAGCTGGTCGTAGAAGTCCATGACGATCTCGGCGAGGGGCAGGTCGTAGACGATCTGCTGGCGCTGCTCGATGGGCTCCATCGTCACGAACTTGCCGCGGCGCTCCTGGCAGAGCTCCATCACCGCGCCGATGTGGTCGCTCGGCACCAGGACCGTGCAGCGCACGTAGGGCTCGCGGACCGCCTCGATGCTGTTCGGCGGGGGCAGCTCGGCGGGCGAGCGCACGATCACCTCGTTCCCGCCGGTGTCGGTGACCTGGTACTCCACGTTGGGCGTGGTGGCGAGCAGCTCCAGGTCGTACTCGCGCTCCAGGCGCTCGCGCACGATGTCCATGTGCAGCAGCCCGAGGAAGCCGCACCGGAAGCCGAACCCGAGGGCCTGGCTGGTCTCGGGCTCCCACACCAGGGAGGCGTCGTTGAGCGAGAGCTTCTCCAGCGCGTCCCGCAGGTCCGGGTAGTCGTCGGAGTCCACCGGGAAGAGCCCGCAGAACACCATGGGCTTCACCTCGCGGTAGCCCGGCAGCGGCTCGGCGGCCCGCTTGCCGGCCGGCGTGAGCGTGTCGCCCACGCGCAGCTCGCCCACCGACTTCAGGCCGGTCACGATGTAGCCGGTCTCACCCGACTCCAGCGCCCCCACGGGGACCATCGCCGGGCTCATCACGCCGATCTGGTCGGCCGTGATGGTGAGGCCGCTCTGCATCGCCACGAGGCGGTCGCCGGCGGTGAGCCGGCCGTCCACGACCCGGACGAAGGCGACCACGCCCCGGTACTGGTCGTAGACCGAGTCGAAGATCAGGGCGCGGGCGGGCGCGGCGGGGTCGCCGTCGGGCGGCGGCACCCGCGCGACGATCGACTCCAGCACCTCGGGGACGCCGACCCCGGTCTTCGCGGAGATGCGCAGGACGTTGTCGGGGTCGTCGCCGATCAGGTCGGCCACGGCCCGGCCGTGCAGCTCCGGGTCGGCCTGCGGGAGATCGATCTTGTTGAGCACGGGGATGATCTCGAGGTCCGACTCGATCGCCAGGTAGGTGTTGGCGAGGGTCTGGGCCTCGATGCCTTGCGAGGCGTCCACCACCAGCAGGGCGCCCTCACACGCGGCCAGGCTGCGCGACACCTCGTAGCTGAAGTCCACGTGCCCGGGCGTGTCGATGAGGTTCAGCTGGTAGGTGCGGCCGTCGCGGGCCGTGTACTCCACGCGCACCGCCTGCGCCTTGATCGTGATGCCGCGCTCGCGCTCCAGGTCCATCGAGTCGAGGATCTGGTCCCGCATCTCGCGCTCGCTCACCGCCCCGGTCAGCTGCAGGATCCGGTCGGCGAGGGTCGACTTGCCGTGGTCGATGTGCGCGATGATGCAGAAGTTCCGGATGAGCGACTGATCCACGCCGGTCATCGTAGCGGTCGCACCACCCGGGCCAGCTGACGCAGCTCCGGCTGCTCGAGCGCCTGTGCGGCCGCCAGGTAGGCCACGGCGCCGGCAACCATGGCCGCGCCCACCGCGATCACCTGCGCCGGGGCCCCGCGGCCGAGGGCGTCGTCGAGGATGCGCCAGGTGCACCAGGCCAGCAGCGCCAGCACGGCCGCGCCGGCCGCCGAACGGGCGAAGCCCTCCGCGAGGGCCCGGCTCCCGAGGCCCCCGATCTCGCGCCGCAGCAGCACGAGCAGGACGGCGAAGGTCACCGCGCTGACCACCGAGGTGGCCAGGGGGATGCCCGCCACCCCCAGCGGGCGGTAGAGCAGCGCGTCCAGCACCAGGTTGAGCACCAGCCCCAGGGCGGCCACCTTGGTGGGCAGCCAGGGCCGCTGCAGCGAGAAGAACGCGCGGATCACCAGCAGGCTGGCGCCGTTGAACACCAGCCCGATCGTGAAGGTCAGCAGGGCCGCCGAGGTGAGGTCGGTGGAGCGGGCGTCGAACTCGCCCCGCTCGAACACGAGGCGGGTCATCGGCTCGGCGAGCACCATCAGGAAGGCGGAGGCCGGCAGCAGCATGAAGAAGATCTGGCGCACGCCGGACTCGACCGCGTCGGCCACGCCGCGCGTGTCCCCGCGGGCCACCATGCGCGCGATCGCGGGGAACAGCACCGTCGAGATCGCCACGCTGAACACGCCCTGCGGGAGGATGTAGAGCCGGAAGGCCGCGTCCACCGCCCGCACCGCGTCCTCGCTGACGAAGCTCGCGAAGACGTTGTCCACGGCCGCGTTCATGTTGATCAGCCCCAGCCCGATCGTCACCGGGAGCATCAGCACCAGCACCCGGCGCACCTCCGGCACCCCGCGCCCCAGGCCGAACCCGCGCAGCCCGGTGCCGCGCACCAGGGGGACCAGGAACAGCAGCTGGCCGAGCGTGCCCACCAGGATCCCGAGGGCGTAGACGTCGACCTGGTGGTCCTCGGCGACGAACGGCGCCACCAGCACCAGCGCCCCGATGATGATCGCGTTCCACAGGATCGGGACGAACCCGGTGGCGCCGAAGCGCCCGTTGGCCTGCAGCACGGCGGCCACCAGGCCGGTCAGCGCCAGCAGGGGCACGATCGGGAACATGATCCGCGCCAGCCGCACGGTCTCGTCCTGCAGTTCGGGGCCGAGGCCGGCCGCGAACACGGGCATGATCCACGGCGCCAGGGCGATCACCAGCAGCGTCAGCCCGCCCAGGCCGAGGGTGATGATGCCCACCATCGCCCCCAGCAGCCGTTGCGCCTCGCGCCGGCGGCCCTGCTCGATCAGCGACGTGTAGACCGGGATCAGCGCGGCCGACAGCGCCGAGTCGGCGACCAGGCTGCGCAGGATGTTCGGGACGTTGAACGCGATCACGAACGCGTTGATGTCGCCGCGGGTGCCGAACAGCGCGGCCGCGATCACCTCGCGTGCGAGACCCGCCACCCGGCTGATGCCGGTCCAGGCGGCGAACACCGCCGTGGAACGTCCCACGCCCCCGCGGCCGCCGCCGCTCTCCCCGCCCCCCGGCGAGGGATCGCCGCCGCCGCGGTCCCGGGGCGCGGGCTGGGTCGCGGCACGATCGCCGCGGTCCGGCCGGACGCGCCGCGATCTGTCGCCCGGATCCGCCCCCCCCGCCGTCCGCTCCGGCGCGCGTCCCGTTCCGCGCGGCCGCGCCGCGTCCCCCGTCCGCCGGCTCACCGCCCCTTCGGTCCCGGGCGCCCCTTTCGCGTCCCCGCCGCCCGCGGGCGCGGGGCGCCCGGACCCGCCGGGCGCCCCGCCGTCGGGGCGGGCGGGCGGTGTGCGCCGCCGGGGCTCCTCCACGTCGCCGTCGCCGGCCGCGTCACCCGGCCGTCCGCGCTCGGACCTCACGGCCGCCTGTGGTGGTCCGGCATCGCGTGGTAGCCTACGCGGCCGGTTCGACAGACGGAGGACGCGCCAGAGTGGCGAACATCACCCAGCAGAAGAAGCGGATCCGCATCGCCGAGCGCCAGCGCCTGCGCAACCTGCGCTACCGCTCGACGATCAAGACCCTGTTCCGCCGCCTCGACGAGGCCGTCCAGGGCGGCGACCGCGAGGACATCGCCACCCGCGCGCGCAACCTGGAGCACCTCATCGACCGGGCCGCCGCCGAGGGCGTGATCCACCGCAACAACGCGGCCCGCAAGAAGAGCCGGCTCGCCCGCATCACCGCGTCCCAGGTGGCCCCCACCGCCTAGACGCCCGGCGCCGCGGACCCCCGGCGCCCCGTGGCTCCCGCGGTCCCTAGGTCCCGGCCGTCGCCCGCTCCGGACGGCCCGCCATGATCCGCAGCAGGTCGTGCACGGCCCGCTCCAGCACGAAGCGGCGCCCGTCGTCGCTGGAGCGGCCGAGTTGGGTCTCGGCGCCGACGCGCAGGTCGAGCTCCAGCCGCGCAAGGCGCGCCACCGCCCGCCCCCCGGCGCCGGCGGGGATGCCGGGCACCTGCTCGGCCAGCTTGCGGGCCGGGAAGCCGGCGAGTCCGGTGGCCCGGGTGACCACGTCCGCCGTCGGCGCGCCGCCGGCCGCCTGCACCGCCGCGATGGATCGGAAGTGCCGCAGCAGCCCCGCCTGCACCACGATCGGCGCGACCGGCTGCTCCCCGGTCGCCATGTCCTGCAGCAGACGGAACGCATCCGGGGCGCGCCCCGTCGTGACGGCGTCCGACAACTCGTAGACCCGCGCCTCCGGATGCGCGGGCGTGAGCGCGGCCACGGTCTCGCGGTCGACGGGGGCGCCGTCGGCGTAGGCGACCAGCTTCGCCGCCTCGTTGCCCAGCGCGAGGACCGCGTCCCCGAAGCGCCGCCGGTCCCGGAGGTCCGTCGCGACCCGGTCGACCAGTGCCCGCGCCGCGGCCGGGGCGATGCGTCCGCCGAGCCGCCCGACCTCGCCCTCGACGTGGGTCTCCAGCCACTTGCGCCGCTCCCGGTCCTTCGCCTTCGGATCGGGTCCCCAGTGCAGCGCCTCGCCGTGCTCGCGGACGGCGTGCAACAGGCGCTGGGGCACGCCGTCGGGCGCGACCAGCGCGAGCACCGTCATCGGGTTGGCGTCGCCGAGGTAGGCGGCGACCCTTTCCCCGTCGGCCGCCTTCCAGCGGTCGGCGTTGTCCACGATCACCACCCGCAGTCCGCCGAACGACAGCGCCTGACAGGCCGCGAGCACCTCGTCGAGCGGGGTCTCGTCCGCGTCGAAGCGGTCGGGGTCCATCCCGCCCTCGCTCCGGGCTCGGCTGGCGAGCCGCATCAGCGCCCGATCCATCTTCGCCCGGTCGTCGCCGGTGAAGAGGTAGACCCGCCGGAGCGGCTCGGGGTCGCGCGCCATGGGCCGATGCTAGACGTCCACCCGGGTCGCGCGGCCCGGGGGCGGGGGACCAGCCAGGCCAGCGCCGCCAGAAGCGGAACCGCCGCGAGCGGGGCCGTCCATGCGGGCAGGTCCACCGCCGCGCCCGGAACCGCCGCGGACAGACGCGCCATCACGAGGAGCCCCTCCGCCCCGCCCGTCGCGACCCAGAGCGCCGGCAGACCCGCCGGCCCGGCGACGGCCGCGAGGGCGGATCCCGCCAACCCGGCCACCAGTACCACGCCCGCGAGGGGCACCGCCACGAGGTTCACCGCCAGCCCCACCAGCGACAGCCGCCCGAACAGGGCGACCAGCACGGGCGCGGTGCCCAGGGACGCGGCCACGCTCACCGCGAGGGCCGCCGCCGGCGCGGGCGCGAGCCAGCCGCGGAGCGCCCGGTGAAGGGGTGGCGCCAGTGCCAGGATCCCGGCGACAGCCGCGAAGGACAGCAGCAGCCCCGGATCGCCGATCGACCGCGGCTGCCACGTCAGCAGCACGACCATCGCGACCAGCAGGGCGTACCAGCGGTGTGCCGGCCGCGAGGTCGCCTCGGCGGCGAGCCCGAGCAGCCCGACCACCGCGGCCCTCCCGACGGAGGCCCCCGGCTCGCACAGCAGCACGTAGACCAGGATCGCCACGGCCGCGACGCCGAGGGCGGCGCCTCGCGGGAGCCCGGCCGCGACCACCCCCACCAGGGCGCAGACCGCGATGAGGCCGACGTTCTGCCCGGAGACCGCGAGCAGGTGGGCCAGGCCGGCGTCGCGGACCTCGTCCCGTGCCCGCTCGCTCAGGGCCTCGTCCGCGCCGAGGGTCACGCCGCCGACGACCGCGCCCGCGTCGCCGGGCGCCACGGCGCGGATACGCGCGCGGAGGGCCCCGGCCACCGCGTCGCGCAACCCCGCCACCCCACCGCGGCGGCCCACCACGACGAATCGTCGCGGGGTCAGCGCCGCAGCCACCCCGTTGCGCGCCAGATACCGCCGCCACCACCCGGGGGCGTCGCGGCCGGCGGGGTCCCGCAGCGTCCCCTGCGCCCGCACCACGGCGCCGACCTCCGGTGGCGGTGCCTGCAGGCGCAGCAGGAGCCGGCCGCCGGGCACCGCGTCGCCCAGGGGACGCGCGAAGACCCGCCAGCCGCCGGTACGCCGGCGCGCCGCGCCGCCGTCGATCACGAGCCGGCCGTCGAACGCGGCGGGCGCGGCGAGCGGCGCGACGGCGGTCTGCTGCATCCGGACCGAACCGAGGGCCGCCGACGCGGCCGCGAGTGCGACGACCAGGAGCCCCACGGCCAGCGCGCCGCGTGCGAGGAGCGACAGGCACGCGGCGGCCGCGGCGGCGAACGCGGTGGGGACCGGGACGGGCGCACCCATCCCCGCCACGGCGAGCCCGGCGGCGACGGACGCCAGGGCCAGGTGCGGCGCCGCCCGGCGGACGGCAGGAGCGCGACGAGGAGCGGACGCGACATCAGGTTTTGCAGGCGTCATCCCGCACATGATGCAGGCGGAAGCTGTCATGTGAGGTGAACGCGATGGACGCTCTTCGTGACGTCACCGTCACGAGCGCACGACGTACCGGTGCTGCACAGAGAAGCGTGCATGTGGTGGCATGACGGAACGTCCGCGTCACACCCATACGGCTACCACTTCCACATGCACTCGACGCCGCCGTGGTTCGACCGCACCAAGCTGATGTACGTCCTGGTGGCCCTCGTCCTCGCCCTCGTCGGCTGGCGCCTGGCGGCGTCGTCGTCGGACGCGCCGTCGTCGGGCGCGCACACGCCGGCGGCTCCTGAGGAGGCCGTCGTGCGCATCGTGCCCGCGCCCGCCGAACCCGTCACCGTCCACGTCGCCGGCGCGGTCCGGCGGCCGGGCGTCTACGAACTCCCCGACGGCGCTCGCGTGATCGCGGCAGTCCGGCGCGCCGGCGGTCCCGCCCGCGGTGCGCAGCTCGGCGCCCTCAATCTGGCCGCACCGGTCGCCGACGGTCAGCAGATCCTCGTGCCCCGTCGCGGAGCGGCCGCCGCCGCGGGGACGTCCCCCTCGAGCCCGGCGGCCGAGGCCCCCGTCAGCCTCAGCGTCGCGTCCGCCGCCGAGCTCGAGGCCCTGGATGGGATCGGGCCCACCCTCGCGCAGCGCATCGTGGAGTGGCGCGAGCGGAACGGGCCGTTCGGCGCCGTGGACGACCTCCTCGAGGTACCGGGCATCGGGGAGGCCCGGCTGGAGGCCCTGCGCGAGGAGGTCGTACCGTGAGCGCCGTTATCGGCCGAGGGGAACGGCGGGCCCCCGGACCTGCGTCAGCGCACCACGAGGTTGACCAGGCGGTCGGGAACGACGACCTCGCGCACGACCTGCTTGCCGTCGATCGCCGCGAGCACCTTCGGCAGCGCCCGGGCGGCGGCGACCAGATCCTCCTGGGGGAGCCCCGTGGCGACCTCCAGCCGGTCGCGGAGCTTCCCGTTCACCTGGACGACCAGCGTCACGGTCTCCCGCTGCAGCAGCGACTGGTCGGGGTCCGGCCACGGGTGCATCCACAGGTCCCCACCGCCGAGCGCGTCCCACAGCTCGGAGGTCACGTGTGGGGCGAACGGGAAGAGCAGGGAGACGGCGGTCTGCGCGGCGTACCGGGTGACTGCGTCGGTCGCCTCGTCGCGGTCGGCGCCGGCCGCCACCTTGCCGGCCATGTTGACGAGCTCCTGCACCGCGGAGATCGCGGTGTGGAACGAGAACCGCTCGGCGATGTCCTGACTCACCTTGGCGATGACCGCCTCGCACTTGCGGAGCAGTTCCAGGGCGTCGGAGCCGGCGGGCAGGTCCCGCGCGGCGGGGCGCTCGACGAGGGCGGTCGCACCGGCCGGGGCGACCGCGCGGACCAGGGCCCACAGCCGGTCGAGGAAACGACGGGCGCCGATGACCCCGCGGTCGCTCCACTCGATGTCGTCGGCGGCCGGCCCCATGAAGAGCACGTACAGACGCAGCGTGTCGGCGCCGAAGCGCTCCACGATCTCGTCGGGCGACACCACGTTGCCCTTGCTCTTGCTCATCTTCGCGCCCAGGTAATGGATCATCCCCTGCGTGAACAGACGCGCGAACGGCTCACGGAAGCCGACGAGGTCCAGGTCGTACAGGACCTTCGTGAAGAAGCGCGCATAGAGCAGATGCAGTACGGCGTGTTCGACGCCGCCGATGTACTGGTCGACCGGCAGCCAGTAGTCCACGACCTCACGCTCGAAAGGTGCCCCCGTGAGGTTCGGGGCCGTATAGCGCAGGTAGTACCAGGACGAGTCGACGAAGGTGTCCATCGTGTCGGTCTCACGCCGCGCGGGGGTGCCGCAGCGCGGGCAGGGCACGTGCAGGAACCCGGGGTTCGCGGCCAGGGGGCTCTGCCCCTTGGGCGCGTAGTCGTCGACCTCCGGCAGCAGGACCGGCAGCTGGTCGTCCGGTACGGGCACCGGGCCACAGTCGGGGCAGTGGATGATCGGGATGGGCGCGCCCCAGTAGCGCTGGCGCGACACGAGCCAGTCGCGGAGCCGGTAGCCCACCGTCGCCTCGCCGAGCCCGTTCTCCGACAGCCACCTCGCGATCGCGCCCTTCGCCTCGTCCACGGACATCCCGTCGAGGAAGGCGGACCCCACCAGCCGGCCGGGGCCGCTGTAGGCCTCCTCCAGCGGCTCGTCCACGTCGACGCCCTCCGGCGCGATGACGCGCCGGACCGGCAGGTCGTGGGCGCGGGCGAACCCGAAGTCCCGCTCGTCGTGACCGGGCACCGCCATGACGGCGCCCGTGCCGTAATCCATCAGGACGTAGTCGGCCACCCAGACCGGCAGGCGGGCGCCGTTGACGGGGTTGACCACGTACCGCCCCGTGAAGACGCCCGTCTTGGGCTTGTCGGCGTCGGACCGGTCGGCGAGCGACTCGCGCGCGGCCGCCCGCACGTACGCCGCCACCTCCTCCTCCTCGGGCCGTCCCTGAACGAGGACCCCGACGAGGGGATGCTCCGGCGCCAGCAGGAAGAAGGTCGCCCCGAACAGCGTGTCCGGCCGGGTCGTGAACACCGGCAGCTCGTGGGCGCCGTCGTCGGTGCGGAACAGGACGCGCGCGCCCTCGGAGCGGCCGATCCAGTTGCGCTGCATCGTGAGCACGCGCTCGGGCCAGTCGACGAGCAGGTCCATGTCGTCCAGCAGCGCCTGCGCGTAGTCGGTGATGCGCAGGAACCACTGGGTCAGCTGGCGCAGCTCCACCTGGGTGCCGCAGCGCTCGCACGCGCCGTCGATCACCTGCTCGTTGGCGAGCACCGTCTGGTCGCGCGGGCACCAGTTGACGGCCGCCTCGCGGCGCTCGGCGAGCCCACGCTCGAACATGCGCAGGAAGATCCACTGCGTCCAGCGGTAGTAGGCCGGGTCGGCGGTGGAGATCTCGGTGTGCCAGTCGATGGCGAAGCCCATGCGGCGCAACTGGTCCCGGATCCGCGCGATGTTGCGCGACGTCACCAGACCGGGCGCCTCGCCCGTGCGGATGGCCGCGTTCTCCGCCGGCAGCCCGAAGGCGTCGTAGCCCATGGGGTGGAACACGGCGTCGCCCCGGCGGCGGCGGAAGTGCGCCACCACGTCGCCCATCGTGTAGTTCTTGACGTGGCCCATGTGGATCTCCCCCGAGGGGTAGGGGAGCATCTCCAGCACGTACGCCTTGGGGCGGTCGGGCAGTGCCGGCGGGCCGCCGTCCCGGGAGATGGGCTCACCGCGGAAGGCGTCCTGCTCCTCCCACCGCCGCTGCCACCGGGGCTCGACCTGTGCGGGGTCGTACCGCTCAGGCAGGATGTTGCTGTCGGCCGACATCGGCCGCCGAGTATAGACCCGTCCCCCCGAGGCCCCGGTGACCACGCTCCGCCCGCAGGTGACCATCCGCCTGGCCCGCGTCGACGAGGACTTCGAGGGCATCCTGGACCTGTACCGGGCCCACGGCTGGACGCACGCGAACGACCCGGAGCGCCTGCGGGTGGCGGTGGAGGCGTCGTCGTTCAACGTGGTCGGCGACGAGGGCGGGCGCATCATCGGATATGCGCGGGCGATGTCGGACGAGGCGTTCGCCGTCTACATCGCGGACATCCTGGTGGCGCCGGACCGCCAGCGGCGCGGGGTGGGCCGAGCGCTGGCGCGGGCGATCCTGGACCACTATCCCCTCGATCGCTTCCACCATCAGGTGCTGATCGCCGAGCGCGGCGCCGAGGGCTTCTACCGTCGCCTCGGGCTGGTGCCCGTCACCGCCTACGGGCTGACCGCCTTCATCCGGACACGCGGGGCCTGAGCACCGGAGGTCGCCCCGGGCGGCGCCGGACGCAGTCCGCAGTGCCGGGGAACAGGAACCACCCGGAGTCCCGCCACCGGCACCCCCCGGCGGGCGACTCGTCCGCCATGCCCGGGACCGTGCCGCCGCCGGGTGGCCGGGCGCGCCCTCAGCCCGCGGCGGGACCGTGCGGATGCGCGATCCGGGTGAGGAACACGATCCGGCCGGCGCGGCGCTCGATCACCTCGGCGACGTCGGTCCGGTGGAGGAACACGTGCGTCTTGGCCCACTCCCGCGCATCCTCGGGGAGCGCGAAGGGACGGCGCTCCAGTGGATCGTCGCGACCGGGGCGGTGGATCTCGACGTACCAGCCGTCGTCGGGGGGCGGTGCCGTGGACACGGAGCGGTTCCGGGGCCGGGGGCGGGAGGGTCCGATGCTCACAGACGGCGGACGTCTCCACCAGCCTGCACGAGGACCGGGAGGCCGGGTGAGGGCGGGCGGTTCGAGCGCCCCGCCGGCGCAGCGCGGGAACCGGCCCGCCCCGCGGCACCGGTCCGCTGTGACAGGGCTGCGACCCGGGATCACCGGGGCGTCACCTCCCGGGCCGGCGGGGCGACGTACCGTCGGTCCGGAGGCGACGAGACCGGAGGATGCGATGCGGTCGACGGGTGGCGGGTGGACGGGCGAGGGGCGGCTGTCGGAGGCGATCGCGGCGTACCTGCGGGCGTCCCCCCGGGGCAGCGGCCTGATGGCCGGTGGCGCGGAGGTGGCGCTGACCTACCTCGCCTGGACCTGGCGGGCCGACGGGGGGCGGGACCGCCTGGACGAGCTGGACCCGGTGTGGGTGAGCGACCACCTGCTGCGCCTGCCGCGGGAGGAGCGCGAGGAGGACGCGAGGGCGATCGCCGCGTTCCTGCGGGCGGTCCGGGCGGGCGGGATGCTCACCCCGGAATGGGATCCGGTGCTGGCCGACCCGCGACCGGCGGGTCGCCTGCTGCCGCCCACGGCGGTGGGGACGGGACACGAGGGGTCGGGCGCGTGGGTCGACGCGGGCGCCGCGGTCCGGGTGCACGAGACCGTGGGGGCGTGAGCGCGGGCGGGGCCGACCAGGGGCGGACAGGCCGACGGCCCCGGGGCAGCCGAGGACGGTGGAGGAGCACGATGAGCCCAGGGCCCGCGGAGGCCGGAGGGCGGCTGGGCCGGCAGGCGGCGTACGGCAAAGGGCGGCGTAGGCCGGCGGGCGGCGTACGGGGAAGGGGGCGTAGGCCGGAGGGCGGCGTACGACGGAGTCCGGGGCACGCCGGAGGCCGGCGCGAGCCGGGCCGGGTACGGCGCGCCGAGCGGTGAGTGAGGAGACCGGTCGGCCGCGGGCGGGACGGCCGGGAACGGGGCCGGCGGATCCCCGGCGTGCGGAGCCGCGACTCCCCGGGCGGCGCATGCCGCCCGCACCGCCTCGCGCAGATCCTCGGGGACGTGCGGGGGCGGCGTCATGCGCCGGCCGCGAGGGCGGTGGCCTCGTCGACCGGATCCGGTTCCCGGTACGGGATCACCTCCGGGAACAGGCGGCGGCCCACCAGCACCACGAAGGCCGCGATCGCGGCGGCGACGACCGAGAACACGAGCAGCGCGGTGGTGAGACCGACCGCGTCGCCGAGGTAGCCAAGGGCGACGGTGGGCACGGTGCCCGCGTACGCGCACATGTACAGCACGGACATGAGCTTCCCGCGCTCCTGGATCGGGACGATGGTGCCGCAGATCACCGTGCCGCCGAACAGGATCAGGCCGTTCACGAGGCCGATCGCGGCCGCGGCGGCGACCACCAGCAGGGCCTGATCGACGGCCGACGACGCGGCGATCAGGAAACTCAGCGCGGCCGACACGACGACGCCGGTCGCGACCGCGCGACGGGGGTCGAGCCCGCGCGCCAGGAACGGTGCGACACCGCCGAGCGCCAGGGTGAGGAAGCCGATCGCGCCGACGACGGCCAGGTTGCGCACCTCGAGCGTCTGCACCACGAACAGGGGCACGACCGACAGGAGCGTCCCCTCGATGAAGCTCATCAGGAACGTGGCGGGCGCGACGAACGTGAGGAAGCCCCGGGCCTGCCCGGCGGGCACGCCGATGCGGATGCGGAAGGGCCCGGGCGAGGCGTGCCGCATGAGGGTCTCGGCGGCGGTCGCGATGGTGACCATGCCGATCACCATCAGGGCGATGTGGATCTCGAAGGGCAGGTGACGTGGATCGGGCCCGTACTGCGCGGCGATGCCGCCGAGGCCCGGGCCGAGGCCGAAGCCGAGGCGGAAGACGACGCCCGCCAGCGCGGCGGCCAGTGCCTTCGACTCGCGCCGCGCGTGGTCGACCACGAAGGCGGCGCCGACCCCCAGGAACCCCCCGATGGCCAGGCCCTGCAGCACGCGCCCGACGAACAGCAGGGGCACGGAGTCCGCGAGCGCGAACACCAGCGAGGCCACCGTCATGACGGCCATCGCGGGGAGCAGCAGGTGCTTGCGCCCGATCCGGTCGCTCAGGTTGCCCGCGAGGAGCATCGTCGGGCACACGGTGACCGTGTAGGTGACGAACAGCAGCGTCGCCGTGCCCGTGGAGATGCCGAAGTGGTCACGGTAGAGCGGCAGCAGCGGCGTGATGATGCTGGTGCCCATGGTGAGCACGAGCATCCCGACGAGGGCCTTCCACGATCCGATCGTCATCTCTCCCCCGCCTCCCGGTCGCCGGATGCCGGCGGCGGAACGTGTCCCTGCGACGCCTCTTACCGACCGAACGGTTCAGTATTCCACGCCGCGCTAGCGTCCAGCCATGAGCGACGGACTCCCGGGGACCCGCCCCCGCGCCTCCGGCGAGGGACGGCGTCGCGGCCGCCCGCGCAGCCCGGGGGCGGACGAGGCGATCCTGGACGCCGCGCTGCGCCTGCTCGCCCGCGACGGCTACGCGCGCATGACGGTCGACGCCATCGCCGCCGAGGCCGGCGTGGGCAAGGCGACCGTCTACCTCCGTTTCCGCAGCAAGGCCGACCTCGCCACCGCGGCGCTGGCGCACCTGCGGGAGACCGGGGCGACCCCGCCCACCGGGGACGTGCGGCGCGACTGCGCCGCGATCCTGGAGGCGATGCGCCGCAACGCGGAGCGGCTGTCGGGCGCCAGCGTGATCGGCACCTGCCTGGCCGAGGAGCGGCACATGCCGGAGCTGCTCGCACTGCTGCGCGAACGGATCTTCGCGCCACGCCACGCGGCGCTGCGGGCCCTGGTGGACGAGGGGGTGCGGCGGGGCGACGTGGCTCCCGGCGTGGACCCGGAGATGGCCGTCGACCTGATGATGGGGGCGTACCTGGCCCGGTACCTGTCCGGGGGGCCCCTGCCGGAGGACTGGGGCGCGCGGGTGGTGGCCACGGCGCTGCCCCCGCCCGACCCCCGGGGCTGAGCACGGCCCGCGACGGCGCTCTCGCCGGCCCCCGGCGCGGGCGCTGACGCCGACGCGGGTGCCGACGCCCCGCCCAGGGGACGCGGTCGGGTTATGTCGCGCGTCCGTCCGCCGCCTCCGCAGGTCGATCCCCCTGCCTCCCGAGTTCTGAGCACGGCCGCGACGGGCCCCCTCCGGCCCCCCGGCGCGGGCGCCGACGCCCTGCTCAGGGGACCTGGCCGCCCCATGTCACGCCTCCGTCCCCCGCCTCCGTAGGGCAACGGCACCTCCAGAGGCGGGCGCGGGCGCGACGGGGACGCCAGGACGGGCGGGGCCGTGCGGAATGGCACGGTTGCGACGGGCTGGCCGACGCCGGCCCCCACGGGCCCGAGCCCGGCGCGGGACACCGGGGCCCGGGCCGGAGACGACAGGACGAGCACGCGGGGGCGCCGACCACGTGCGGGGGAGCCACTCCGGCGGGCCGTCGGCGCGCGGGACCACACGACCGCTGGAAGGCGGCGTCTCTGGCCCGCGGGCGGTGTGCCGCCGGGTTCCGGGGCCCGGACGGCCGACGTGCGCGCACGCCGCCGGAGGCGCCACCCGGCCGTCACGAGCCCCTGCAAGGGCCCGTGCGCCGGCCCTGCCGGCGGTCCACATGCGGGGATGCGGGAACGCCGTAGTTGAGTTCGGCGTGCGTTCGGACGATGGAGAGCCCGACCGGCGCAACCCTGTGTGGTGCACCCCGCCGAACGGAAGGAACGACCCCGTGAGCCACATCTACGACGTCACGGAGAGGGCCCCCCACGAGCTCGTGGCCGAGCAGCTGCACGCGCTCGCCGACCAGCTGGCCGCGGGCCAGGTGGACCTCGCCTACGACGAGTGGCACGCCCCCACCGCCGTGATCGACCCCGTCGAGGTGGTCGTCGACCTGCAGCGCAAGCGGCACCACGTGGAGCTGATGCTGAACATGCGCTGGCCCGCGGGGGACGGCGCGAACTGACGCACCGGGCGGCCCGGCCGCCCGACCGGTCGCGGCGGGCGCTTCCCCGGCCCCGCCGCACGCGCCCGCCGGGAGGTGGGCGCCTCGGCCCCCGCTCCGTCCGTGACGTGTGGGGCCCGGCGGACGACGCGTGCCGCCGACGCAGCCGGCGGCGCCGCGGCGGACACCGCGGGCCGGCGGGACGCCGCTCGCGCGGCGAGCAGCCCAGGGACCCGCCCCCGCACGCGGGAGACCGCCTCGCCGGCTCACCGCCTCCGCGGAGGTGGTCAGCCGGGCCCGGAGCAGCGGATCCGGGCCGAGGCGCCGCCCCCGCCCGTCCCCCGGGCCTCGGCGGCTCGAGCCGTGTCCCTAGCGGCTCGTACGGCGACCCTGCCCGCGGCAGCCGCCCACGTACAGGGGGCCGTTGCCGCCTCGACGCCGCGCGGCTCGGAGGACCAGGGAGAGGTGACGCGGCCGCATGCAGGGAGAAGAGCAGCTCCGGTTATCGTCGCTGGATAACGGAGCCGACCGCCGCGCGTCCCACGGGCTCCGCCCTGGCACACCCCGCCGGGCCTCCCTGGCACCTGCGGGCCCGCAACTGCCGCCCCGGGGCATGGGCGTGACCGGATCCGCCCGCCGCGCGGACGCCGCGGCGCTTGTCCGCCCGGCGCCACCGGTCGTACGGTCGTGCGACAGGACGGCCGTGCCCGGCGGTCCGCGCCGACCCGGAGGGGACGTGCCCAGATACGTGAGCTTCTTCAGCTACACCGGCGGGGCCTGGCAGGACATGGTCGACACGCCGGCCGACCGGGCCGAGGCGGCACGGGCCACCATCGAGAGCGCCGGGGGGCGCATGGAGGCCTTCTACTGGATGCTGGGCGAGTACGACGGCCTGGTCATCTACACGATGCCCTCGGAGATGGAGGCCGCGGCGTACTCGGCGACGGTGAGCAACTCCGGGCGCCTCGCGCGGCAGCACACGCACCAGCTGCTGGGCACGGAGCAGGCGCTGGAGGCGCTCCAGCTGGCCAACGACCTGCGTCAGGTCTACCGCCCCCCCGGGGCGGCGGCGAACTGGCGCGCCGACTACGAGGGACTCGGGGACTGACCGGCGCGGGCCGAGCCGGCGCCCCCGGGAACGCGTCGGGGGCCGGCACCACCGCGTGCCGGCCCCCGCCGGTACACGCCCCGCACGGCGGTCAGGCGCCGGTCCCGTGGTCGGGTCCGGCGCCCGGCGCCCCTACGGCGTCAGCACGCACTTCACGCAGTCGTCCTGCTTGTTCTTGAAGACCTCGTAGCCCGTGGGGGCGTCGGAGAGCCGCATCCGGTGCGTGATCACGAACGTGGGGTCGATGTCGCCGGCGTAGATCCGGTCGCGCAGCGGCTCCATGTAGCGGTGCACGTGGCACTGCCCCGCGCGGATCGTGAGCCCCCTGTTGAGCACGGCGCCCATGGGGAACTTGTCCACGAAGCCGCCGTAGACGCCGATCACCGACACGATGCCGCCGCTGCGGCACGACTGGATCGCCTCGCGCAGCGCGAAGGGCCGCTCGGTCTCGGCGCGCATGGCCTGCTTGACCCGGTCGTACGCGTACATCGCGGTGCTGGAGTGGTGCGCCTCCATGCCGACGGCGTCGATGCACTTGTCGGGGCCGCGCCCGCCCGTGAGCTCCTTGAGCGCGTCCGGGATGTCGACCTGCTCGTAGTTGAGCGTCTCCGCCCCGGTGTGCTCGGCGGCCATCGCCAGCCGGTAGGGGAAGCGGTCGATCGCGATGACGCGCTCCGCGCCCAGCATGAAGGCGCTCGCGATCGCGAACTGGCCCACGGGACCGGCGCCCCAGACGGCGACGATGTCGCCGCGCTGGATGTCGCACATCTCGGCGCCCATGTAGCCGGTGGGCAGGATGTCGGACAGGAAGAGCACCTTCTCGTCCGGCACGCCCGGGTCGATCTTGAGCGGCCCCACGTCGGCGAACGGCACCCGCACGTACTCGGCCTGGCCGCCGGCGTATCCGCCGGTCAGGTGCGAGTAGCCGAAGATGCCGCACAGGGTGTGGCCGTACATCTTCTCGGCCATCCGGGCGTTGGGGTTGGAGTTCTCGCAGCAGGCCCACAGCCCCCGGGTGCACGGCGTGCAGTGCCCGCAGGAGATCGGGAAGGGCACCACCACGCGGTCGCCCACCTTGAGGTTGGCGACATCGGAGCCCACCTCCATCACCTCGCCCATGAACTCGTGGCCGAGGATGTCGCCCTTCTCCATCGTCGGGATGTACCCGTCGTACAGGTGCAGGTCCGAGCCGCAGATCGCGGTCGACGTCACCTTCACGATCGCGTCGCGCCCGTTGAGGATGCGCGGGTCGGGGACCTCCTCGACCTCGACCCTGTTGCGGCCCTGCCACGTCGTCGCCTTCACGTCAGCGTCCTCCCCCCGCCGCCCGCGGCGGCGTCCGAATCGGTGTGCGGCCCCTGCCCTACTCGCCCGGCGGCAGCGGCTGCGCCGCGCGCTGCGTCACGTGACGCCGCGCCCGCACGCCCTCCGGGCTGCCCTCCGACCGCACCACCTCGCCGGCCTCGAGCACCTGCTTGAAGCGGCGCAGGTCGTCGCCCACCTGCACCGACGGGTCCTCGCCGAACAGCTTCGCCACCATCGCGCCGATCGGGCCGGCCGGGATGTTGGCGTCCATCTCGACGCGCACCTCCGTGCCCTGGTCGCCCGGCGCGGGCCGGAACGTGACGCGGCCCGCGTTCTCGACGCGCGCGCCGGGCAGCGAGCGCCAGGCGATGACCTCGTTGGGCCGGTCCTCGACCGTCTCGGCGTCCCACTCGACGGTGCCGGCCGGGGCCTTCGCCACCCAGTGCGACCGCCCGTCATGCGCCTCCACGCTCTCCAGGTGGGTCATGAAGCGCGGGAGGTTCTCGAAGTCGTGCCAGAACGCGTAGACCTCCTCGACGGGCCTGCGCACCGTGACCGCCTTGATGACGTGCATGCTCGATCCCTTCCCCGGGGCGCCCTCCGAGAGCGCGGTGGCCGTGACGACGTCCAGCGCGGTGATCGCGCCCACGACGCCCATCGCCGTGCCGACGCGGCCCCGCTGCGCGTCGTCGTCGGTCATCGCCGCGCCCAGCAGCGACAGGTCCATGGCGTCGCCGGCGACCCGCGCCCACACCCAGGGTGCGGGGTTGCCGCTCGCCAGCAGCCCGATCCCCGCGACCACCTCCCGCACCCCGACGACTCGCATCAGCATCGTGGCGTCCCCGTCGTCCGGGATCCCGATGGCGCGGTTGAGCCGCCGCGGGGCGACCAGCTGGGCCACGCCGAGGCCGATGCTGAACAGCCCCAGCCCCCTGGCCAGCGTCTCCCCGCCGTGGGCGTCGATGCGCGGCATGCGTCCGGCGTCGCCGGACGGCGACCCCCCGCCGCGGCGCACGGACGGCGGGTCCGCGTGCGGGCCGGACTCGGTCGGATCGATCTGCTTCAAGACGGCCATTTGCGGTCCTCCGCTCGCGGGCTCCCCCTCGGCTTCCCGCCCCTGCCGTCGCGGCAAACACGATGGGCCGCCCCCGCCCGTCCCACGTGTCGCCGTCCCCCGCGGCGGGCACCCCGCGCGCACAGCAGCCGACCCGAGGAGATGCCCCATGACCGACGACCCCGTGCAGCGACTGGCCGACCTGCTGCGCGAGGACGGCGCCGACCCCGGCGACGACGGGTGGGCGCAGCGCAGCGCCCGGCGGCTCCTGGACGCCGATCTGGCCGGGCTGGTGGGCGGCGCGCCCGACGCCGATCGCGTCGAGCAGGAGCTCCGGGCGGCCGACGCGGCCTACGCGCGGCAGTCGGGGAGCGAGGACCGGGCGCTGTTCCTGGCGCAGCACGTGCACCGCGCGCTGCGGCCCGCCGGCTACTCGTAGGCCCCGGGCCCGGGTCCCCCGGGCGCGCGGTTCAGCTGGGACGCGGCGGGGCCGATGAGGACGGTGGAGTGCGTCCGGTCACCGAACATGCGCCGCGTCGACCCTGCCCCGCGGCACCCCGCCCGCGGGACGGCGGAACACGGCCCGGCCGCCGGGAGCGGCGGGGGACGGCGTGAGCACCGCGCTCGCCGACCCGCCGCGCCGCCCGCCCGAGGGCGCGGACGCCGTCACGGAGCTGCTGGAGACCTCGTGGAGCACGCGCGCCCGCCGCCTGCCGCGCCGCGAGCTGCTGTTCGAGCTGGGGCTGACGCTGGCACTGATGGCGGCCTGCGTGGTGGCGGCCGCGCTGACACACGTGTCCCTCTCGCTCCCCGCGCCGATCCTGGCGCTGACGCTGGTGGGCTACGTGGTGGCGTCGCGGGTGGCGTACCCCCTGGGCGCCGGCAACCTGGTGCCCACCCAGCCGCTGCTGGTGGCCCTGTTCGCGCTGGCGCCGCCCGCCGCGGTGCCGCTGCTGGTGTGCGCCGGCTTCGCCCTCGGCTCGTGCGTCGACGCGGTGCGCGGCAAGGCGCACATCGAGCGCGTCACCTTCGCCGGCGGCAACGCGTGGCACGCCGCCGGCCCGGCCCTGGTGCTGATCGCGACCGGCACCGAGCGCATCCACCACGCCGGCCTGCACGTGCTGCTGGCGGCGATGCTGGTGCAGGTGCTCTTCGACCTCGGCTTCTCCACCGTCCGCGAGTGGGTCGCCGCCGGCGTGCTGCCGCACCTGCAGGCCCGGGTCATCGGCCAGGTCGGCGTGTTCGACCTCGCCCTGGCGCCCCTGGGACTGCTGGCCGCGGAGAACATCACCGAGCACTGGTGGGCCCCGCTCTCCCTGCTCCCGCTGGCCCTGCTGTTCGGCTACGCCTCCCGGGACCGCAACAACGCCATCGAGCGCGTGCACGACCGCAACCTGGCCCTGCAGCGCGAGCGCACCCGTCTGCGGGCCGCCGTGCGCCGCATCGGCGAGGCGTTCGCCTCGAACCTGGACCTCGACGCGCTGCTGGAGATCGTCACGCGCGCCAGCGTGGAGGCCCTGGACGCGGCCGCCGGCCGCGCGGACACCGACGAGGGCCCGGGGCGCCCGCCCCGGCCGCGTGCGGTGGTGGGCGAGCCCGGCGGCGACGCCCTGATCGACCGGGCGGCCGTGCGCGCGGCCCGCGACAACGGCTTCGGCGAGGCCGACGAGGACGACCACCACGCCCTGGCCTCGTGCATCACCGTGGACGAGACGGTGATCGGCACGGTCACCGTGACCCGTCACGGACACCCCTTCGACCACGAGGACCGCTCGCTGCTCGCCTACCTCTGCGGCCAGGCCAGCGTGGCGGCCGCGAACGTGCTCCGGCACGAGAGCCTGCACCACCAGGCGCTGACGGACGAGCTCACGGGCCTCGCCAACCACCGGCGCTTCCAGGAGGTGCTGGGCGGGGTGGTGGACCGGCACACGGAGACCGGCGAGTCCGGCGCGCTGCTGCTGCTCGACCTGGACCGCTTCAAGAGCATCAACGACAACCACGGGCACCAGGCCGGCGACATGGTGCTGCAGTCGGTCGCCCGGGTGCTGGCCGACAACTGCGCCGGCGGCGCGCTGCCGGCGCGGTACGGCGGCGAGGAGCTCGCGGTGGTGGTGCCGGGGACGGACCTGCGGGAGGCCCGGGCCCTGGCCGAGCGCATCCGGCGCGCCGTGCAGGACCTGCGCCTGCGCACCGCCGACGGCGCCGAGATCCGGGTGACCGTCTCGGGCGGGGTCGCCGACCTGGCGTCCGGCCGCCGCACCCGCGAGGAGCTGATCGCGGCCAGCGACACGGCCCTGTACCGCGCCAAGAACGGGGGGCGCAACCGCATCGAGGCGGCGACCGAGGCCGCGGCGGTCGTCTGAGGGGGCCCGCGGGCCGGGCCGGCGAGGTTTCCCCACCCCCGCCGCCGTGTACCGGGTGATGTCCGCCGGGGCCCCCCGGTCGCCCGTCCCAGGAGGTCCGCATGCCCGCCGGCGACCCGGCCGGCGACGGCGCCGCACCCGCCCCCGCCCGGCATCGCGTGGTCATTCTCGGCTGCGGCTTCGGAGGCCTCAACGCGGCCAAGGAGCTCCGGCGCGCCCACGTGGACGTGACGGTCGTCGACCGGAGCAACCACCACCTGTTCCAGCCGCTGCTGTACCAGATGGCGACGGGCATCCTCTCCGCCGGGGAGATCGCGCCCCCCATCCGCGACGTGCTGCGCCGCCAGGGCAACGCGCGGGTGCTGCTGGGCGAGGTCACGGAGGTGGACACGACCGCCCGCTGCGTCGGGGTGACCACGCTCGGGCTGCGCACGGAGGTCCCCTACGACACCCTCATCGTCGCCACGGGCGCGCGCCAGTCGTACTTCGGCAACGACGCCTTCGCCGAGTTCGCCCCCGGCATGAAGACGATCGACGACGCCCTGGAGCTGCGGGGGCGCATCTTCGGCGCGTTCGAGATGGCCGAGCGCGAGCCCGACCCGGAGCGGCGGCGGGCGTGGCTCACCTTCGTGGTGGTCGGCGCCGGCCCCACCGGCGTGGAGATGGCCGGTCAGATCGCCGAGCTGTCGCACCGGTCCCTGCGCCGCAACTTCCGCGACATCGACCCGGCGACCGCGCGGGTGGTGCTGCTGGACGCCGCGCCCGTCGTGCTGGGACCCTTCCCGCCGGGCCTGCAGCGACGCACGGTCCGCGCCCTGGAGCGGCTGGGCGTCGAGGTGCACCTGGGCGCGATGGTCACCGGGGTCGACGCGGGCGGCATCGAGACGAACTCGGACGATCCGGCCCTGCGCCGCATCGACGCCGCGACCAAGATCTGGGCCGCGGGCGTGGAGGGCTCGCCCGTGGGGCGCATGGTGGCCGAGGCGACCGCCGCCACCGTCGACCGGGCCGGCCGTGTCGTGGTGGAGCCGGACTGCACCGTGCCCGGCCACCCCGAGATCTTCGTGATCGGCGACCTGATGAGCCTCGACCGGCTGCCCGGCGTGGCGCCCGTGGCGATCCAGTCGGGGCGCCACGCCGCCGCCACGATCCGCCGGCGCCTGGGGGGCGACACGGCCTCCACCCCGTTCCGGTACCGCGACAAGGGCTCCATGGCCACGATCTCCCGCTTCCGGGCGGTGGCGGCGGTCGGCCCGCTGCGCACCTCGGGGTTCCTGGGGTGGCTGCTGTGGCTGGTGGTCCACCTGCTGTACCTGACGGGCTTCAAGAACCGCGTCGCGGTGCTGTTCAACTGGGCCGTGGCCTTCCTCGGCCGCGGCCGGCCCCAGCGCGCCATCACCGTGCAGCAGGTGTTCGCGCGCCGGGCCCTCGCCCAGGAGGCGATCACCATCACCGGCGCGCTGGGACCGGAGCCGGCGCCGCCCGCCGAGGCCGCCGATGGGACGCCGGGCGCCGCGGTCCCGCCGGCGGCGCGCTGACGGGCGGGTCCTCCCGCCCCCGCCCGGGGGGGCCTACGGCGCCGAGCCCACCACCACGACGGCCGCGTCGTCGCCCCCCGGCCGGGCGCCCTCCTGGGCCCGGGCGATGAGCAGGTCGGCGATCGCGGCCGGCGCGCGCGGCGCCCCGCCGGCCAGGCCCGCGACCAGGGCGGGCGTCGGGTCGGCCCCCAGGCCGCCGACGATCCCATCCGTGTAGAGCGCCAGCGCATCACCCGGGCCCAGGCGCACGACCTCCTCCTCGACCACCGGGTCCGTCACGACCCCCAGCAGGTGCCCCCGGGCCCGCACCACCTCCACCCCGCCCCCGCGGCGCACCACGAGGGGCGGCTCGTGCCCGGCCACGGCGACGTGGGCGCGGTGCCCGTCACCGTCGGGGCGCAGGTGGGCGACCGCCATGGTGGCGAACAGGCCGTCGTCGCGCTGCGCGCGCAGCTCGGCGTCCAGCAGCCGGCACAGCTCGGCGGCCCCGGCCCCCGCGCCCCCCAGCAGGCGCACGGCGTGGCGCAGCAGGGCCCCGACACCCGCGGCCTCGGGACCACGGCCGCAGACGTCGCCGATGGCGACCAGCGCGCCGTCCCCGGTGGCCAGCACCTCGTAGAAGTCGCCGCCGATCTCCAGGCCCTCCCCCGCCGCCTCGTACCGGGCGGCCACCTCGAGGCCGGCCAGCCGCGGCAGGCGCGGGGGGAGCAGGGCCCGCTGCAGCCCCTCCGCGATCGCCCGCTGGCGCTCGTACAGGCCCGCCCGGGTGAGCGCCTGCGTGCACTGCCGGGCGATCGCCTCCAGGTAGCGCCGCTCGGCGTCGTCGAAGGGACGCTCCTCGTGGAAGATGAGCCCCAGCACGCCCATCACGCGGCCGTCCACCTCCAGGGGCAGCATCGCCCAGGCCCGGTCCTGCAGGCCCGCGACCACCTCCGCCAGGTGCGGGTAGCGCTCCAGCAGGCCCTGGCGGGTGGCCACGTAGACGGGTGCGCGCCCGCGCACGGCGTCCGTGACGGGCAGCCGCTCGGTGAGCGGCACGACGTGGAAGGCCTCCAGCACCGCCGGCGGATGGCCCACGTGCACCAGCGCGCGCAGGCGGGGCGGGTGCGCCTCGACCACGGAGAGCACCACGCCGACGGCGCCCGTGAGGCCGGCGAAGCCCCCGCCGACCACCGCGGCGACCTCGTGCCGGTCGAGCGCCGGCGCCAGGCGGGCCGACAGGTCGGCCAGCCCCTCCGCCCGCGACCGGGCCGTGCGCTCGGCCTCCAGCAACCGGCCGCGCTCGCGCTCCAGCGCCCGTACGCCGGTGACGTCGGCGGCCGAGGGGATCAGGTGCGTGATGCGCCCCCCCGCGTCGCGCATCGGCACCAGCTGGAAGTCGATGGTCAGGCGCCGGTCGGGCCCGATGCGCACGTCCGTGTCGTACCGCGAGACCTCGCCGGCGGCCGCGCGGATGGCCGCCTCGCGCACGTCCCGCTGCACGTCCGGATCCCAGGCGAACCAGTACGTCTCCCACAGCGGCCGGTCGAGCACGTCCTCGGGCCGGACCCCGGCCACCTCCAGGGCCGGGCGGTTTACCTCGATCAGCGTCCCGTCGGGGGTCATCACCCCCGCGAACGTGAACAGGGCGTCCAGGACCCTGCGCAGGAACCGCTCGCTCTCGCTGATGGTCCGCTCGGCGCGCTTGCGCTCGGTGATGTCCTCGACGAAGACCGCCGCATGGGTGACGCGGTCCGGCACCGCCCGGACGGGCAGCCAGCTCACCAGCCAGTGGCGCTCCTCCCCCGGCCGCGCCGGGGTGATGCCGTGGGTCTCGCGCGAGGGCACGATCTCGCCCCGCAGGGCGCGCCGGAGCGGCTCCAGCGCCTCCGCGTTCATCTCGGGCAGCACCTCCTCCGGACGCCGGCCGATGTGGGCCTCGGGGGGCACGCCGTTGATCTCGGACAGGCGCCGGTTCACCAGCCGGTAGCGCATGCCGTGGTCGAACACGCCGAAGCCGATGGGCGCGTCGGCGAGGATCGCGGCGAGGTCGGGCAGCACGGGCACGGCGTCACGCGCGGGCGGCGGGCCCGTCGCGGGCGGGGGGTCGGTCACCTCGCGACCGTACGCCATGGGCGCCCCCCTGCGGGAGGCTGCCGCGCCGGCGGGCGCCCCGTGCGCGGGGCGGTCGCGGGGCCGCGCGCGCCCGCGCGCCGGGGCCGGGGGGCCGTCAGGAGGGCGCCGGGCGGGGCGGCGTGCGCGTCGTACGCGGGGCGGGGCGGGACGCGTCCCTGGTCAGCGGCAGACGCGCCAGGACGCCCGACTCCCCCACCACCCACAGGTGCCCCGCCCCGGCGGCCAGGTCGGAGACGCCGGCGCCGACGTCCAGGCGGCGCGTGACCCGGCCGGACTCCGGGTCGACGCGGATGAGGTCGCCGTGCCCGCCCGCCGCCCAGACGTCCGCGGGGGCCACCACCAGCCGCGACGCGGTGACCGCCAGGCATCGCACGCCTCCGCCGGCGGGACGCACCCGGCCCACCCGCTTGCCGCAGGCGGCCGTCACCCACAGCCAGCCGGCCCCCACCTCGAGCTGGCGGCCGTCCACCGCCGGCAGCCCGGCCACCGGTCGGCCGCCCGCGACCCGCCGCAGGCGCTGCACGCCCCGCTCGTCGCCGCTGGTGAGCATCCAGCCGGTGGTGCCGCCGGCGCTGATCGCGTCCGCCGGCCCGGCGGCCTCGCCGCGGGGCGCGAGGCGCCGCAGCGATGCCTCGTACAGGCTGCCGCCCTGCGTGAGCACCGCGGCCGAACGGGGTCCGCGCGCGCGGACCTCGACCGGCGGGAACGGCAGGGGGCGCACGCCCGTGCGCCGCGCCGCCAGGTCGACGCGCACCAGCCAGCCGCGGGAGTCGAGGGCGTCGGCGGCCGCCACCCAGACGACGTCCCCCGCCGTCGACACGTCCACGGCGGCGGCGCCGGCGGGCAGCGGCAGGCGGTAGCCCGCACCGGCGGGCCGCATGGTGCCGGCGCGGAACAGGCGCAGGCGCAGGCTCCGGCGGTCGATGACGGCGACATGCGCGCCGGTGACCGCGACGCGCATGGGCGCGCCGCCCACGTCCACCGTGCGCAGCGACGCGGCGGCGCCCGCCGGCGAGGTCCCGCCCCCCGACACCGACAGCGCCACGGCCAGCACGGCCAGGCTCGCGGCGACCGCGCCCGGCGCCCACATCGAGGGACGCGGGCGGAGGCGGGTGCCCCCGCCGGTCCCGGGCGCCCCGCCGCCGTGCGCCGGCAGCGCCGTGGTCACCGCGCCGCCCCATTCCGAGGGGGCGCGGCGGCGGCGGCGCGCGGCGACCCGCCGCCCGGGTGCACGGGCCCCGCGCCTTCCGTGTCGTCGTCCTCGCCGCCCCGCATCGCCCGCGCCCCGCGCATACGTCCCCGCCGCCTCGAATCGTGCCACGTCATCCCCCGCGGAGGCGACGGCAAACGGGTCACGGCGCCGGAGGACCGCGTCGGACGGGGGCCTCCCCGACGGGGCCGTCGTCCCCGGCCGGGCCGCCCCCGCCGGCCCGGCGTGCACCGGCGTCGTCGTCCCCCCGCCCCCGCTCGTCGCGCGCCTCCAGCAGATAGGCACCCAGGCTCCCGGCGAGGGTCGCGATCACCACCAGCCCCACGGCGAAGCCGCCGAGCATCGCCACGTGCACGGCGGTGTCACGGGGGACGGGATCGCCCTGCAGGGCCAGCACCACCGCGCTCGCCCACAGCAGGGCGTCCAGGAACGAGGGGAACGTCTCCCGGTCGAGCAGCAGGGCGAGCTCGGCCAGCACCAGCACGACGATCGACGACACGCCCGCGAGGTATCCCAGGCGGGAGCGCAGCAGCCGCCGGGCAGTGCCCCGGGCGCGGTACCCGGTCGTGACCACGCGCGCCGCGGGAAGTGCGCGGCCGACCCGCACCAGGCGCAGCAGCGCGGCCACGCGCAGCAGCGGCACCGTGAGCGCCAGCGCCGACAGCCAGTTCCGGCGGAGGAACGCCCGGCGCCGCGGCGCCAGCCACAGGCGGATCGCGAACTCGGCGACGAACACCGCCCAGATCGCCCACCCCGCCCACACCAGCGTGGTCCGCGTGGCCGGGCTCAGGTCGGACGCGCCGATCTCGAGCGCCACGAGCAGCGCGAACACGATCCCGAGCCACGCCATGAAGGGCGTGACCCGCTCCTCCAGGTCCCGGAGCCACCCCTCCAGCTCGGAATCCTCGCGGCCGCCCCTGCGGCGTGTCACGCGCACGCCACCTCCCTGCCCGCCGGTCGCGGCGCCCATGCACCGGGGGCGCCGGAGGGGTGCGGGACGGGTCCCCGTGTCACCCCCTCGGCGGTCGTAGAGTGCGGGAGCCAGGACCCGCGACCGGCGCGACGGGCGCGCCGCGGAGACGCCGATGACCACACCGGAGCGGATCGTGATCTGCGGCGCCGGCGCCGTGGGCGCGTGCACCGCCTACTTCCTCGCGCGCCGCGGCGCGCGCCCCCTGATCGTGGACCGCGCGCGGCCCGCCGCCGCCGCCTCCGGCAAGGCCGCCGGCTTCCTGGCCCTGGACTGGTGCGCCGGCACCCCGCTGGACGCGCTGGCACGGGCGAGCTTCGCCCTCCACGCCGAGCTCGCCCGCGAGCTGGGCGCCGAGCGGCTGGGGTACCGGCCCATGAGCGCCCTGATGACCGCCGCGGCCGACGAGGGCGACCTGGAGCGCTACCGGCGCCTGCCCAACCCGGAGTGGGTCGACGGCAACGCGGTCGCCCACGAGGTGATCGGGTCGCCGGAGACCACGGCGCAGGTGAACCCGCGGCGGTTCACGCAGGCGATGGCCGAGGAGGCGGTCGCCCACGGGGCCGAGCTCGTCACCGGCGTGGTGGAGGGCGTGGCCTTCGACGGCCCGGACGGCGCCGTGTCGGCGGTCTCCGTGGACGGCGTGCCGCGCCCCGCCGACGCCGTCGTGCTCGCGCTGGGGCCGTGGACCAGCCAGGCCCAGCGGTGGATGCCCCTGCCCCAGGTGTTCGGCTCCCGCAGCGCCAGCATCGTGCTCGACGCCGCCGCCCCGCCGCAGGCCCTGTTCAGCGAGTACCTGGGCGCCGACCGGCAGCGACGCACGATCGAGATCTACCCCCGCGGCGACGGCACCGTCTACGTCTCCGGGGAGCCGGAGCACGGCGTGCTGCCCGACGACCCGGATCAGATCGTCCCCACGGAGGCCGCCTGCGCGGCCCTGCACCGCGCGGCCGGCGTCCACTCACGGCTGCTGCGGGAGGCGGCCGTCGTGGCGCGCACGGCCTGCTACCGGCCGCTCACCCGCGACGGCGTCCCCCTCATCGGGCCGGTGCCGGACGCGCCCGGGGCCTGGCTCGCCACCGGGCACGCATCCTGGGGGATCCTCAACTCACCCGCCACGGGCCGGATGGTGGCCGAGATGATCCTGGACGGCCGGTCGCACTCCGTGGACGCCGCACCCTTCGCGCCCACGCGCCTCCCCGCCGGACGCATGTAGGCGGCGGGGACGCCCCGCGCCGGCCCGGGCGCGTGGGCGGCGCCCGGGACGCGGGCCGGCGTCACCTGCCGAAGGTCGCGGCGCCCGGGGTGCGGTCGATCGCCGCCGTGCGGGCCTTCTCCACGCGCCGGGCCCAGGGCTCGTCCAGCACCGCCCAGCGCGCCAGCAGCTGCGCGTGCCGTGCGTGCCGCAGGTTCTCGCTCCGCGCGAACAGGCCCGCGGGCTCGGAGCCGCTGTCCTGCAGGTCGCGCAGCTGACGCGCCACCGCGTCGACGGTGTCGCCCCGCATCCCCCGCGCCGGATCGGTCCCCATCACCCCTCCGTGGTCCCCGGGCGCCGCGTCGGGCGTGCCCGCCCCCGGCGCCGTCCCCAGACTACGCGCGCCCGGAGCTCCAGAAGTTGTCGGGCTCCCCCAGCAGCCGCCGGAGGGCGCCCCGATGCGGCCCGGCGACGGCGGACACGACGGTGGCCGCGTCCGCCGGCGCCGGGACCGCGCTACCGCAGGCGCGGGTCCACGTACACGTCGTCCACGCGCACGGTCGCCCCACCGACGCTGGAGATCCGGACGCGCACCTGGGAGGTGCTCGCCCGGTCCCCGGGCTCGAGGTCGAGCAGGCCGCGCACCACCGCAAGCCGGGGCGTGGGCGCCGAGGCCCCGGACGGCGCCTCGAAGCTGTAGGAGGTGGTGTGCGCCGATGGTGCGTCGGTGCGGATCAGCTCGACGCGCACGCTCTGACGAGTGGTACCCGGGGTCACGGTGTTGGCAGTGAACCGGAAGATCGGCGAGTCAGCCCCGATGCACACCGGCGGGCTCGTGATGCTGCCGCCCGCCGGCAGCTCGGCGGCCGCCAGGTCGACCCCCTGGCCGAGGGCGTCGTCGGCGTCGGCGACCACGTGCGCGCCGCCGGTGAACGTCCAGCCGAGGCCGGCCGCCTCGAAATCACCCCCGGGGCTGAGCGCATAGAGGGCCGTGTCGCGGTGGGCGGAGAAGGCCTGGCGCACCGGTACCCCGCAGGTGTTGGTGCCGGACGCTGGCCCAAGCAGGTCGGTCAGCGTGGGCGCCACGCCCAGCACGGGCAGCGTGGCGGCCCCCGGCAGCAGGCCGAACGACAGCGCAGGCGACGCCCCGGCGCCCAGCAGCGCCAGGGGCAGGGCCAGGGTGGCCAGGGACCGCATGGGTGACAGGGGCATCCGTTTCTCAGGTGTCGTGGTGGTGGGTGCGCTCCTAGCGGGCGTAGGGGTCGATGAAGACGCTGTCGACCTGCCAGGTGCCCGCGCTCGTGACCGTCACCTGGGCGAGGGCCTTCTCGCCGGGGGCCATGCGCGAGGTGTCCAGGTCGATGTAGGCCGTCGGGGCCCAGGCGGTGTGCGCGGCCGCGGGCACGGTCTGGGTGCGCGAGCCGATCAGCGCCCCGCCCGTGGCGTAGGTGTCCACGCGCACACTCAGGTCACCGGCGCCCTGCGCGCGGGCGACGAAGCGCAGGTGCGGGATCTGGTTGGACACGCAGAACCGGCCGCTCTGGGCGCTTGCGCCGGCGGGGACCCGCAGCGAGCTGACGTGCGAGGACGACACCAGCCCGAAGGGCTCGCTTCCCGACACCAGCCCCGCGCCCCCCGACAGCCGCCAGGTGGTCTTGCCCTCGAAGGCGCCGCCGTCGGCCAGGTAGTAGTAGGACGGGTCGCCGAACTGGGCGAACTCCTGCTGGGTCGCCGGGATGGTGCAGCCCGATGCGGTGCCGCTCGCCAGCGCGCCCGCGGGCGCGCCCAGCGCGGCCACCGCCAGCGCGCCTCCGACGACCGCGTTCTTGAACTTGGGCATGTCCGACCTCCGTGTCGGTGGGCGGGGCGACCTCGTGTCGTCCCCTACGGAGGGAAGTGTCGGGTGTCGCCCCCCTCCCGGGCAGAGTGCCTAGAGGAACCTCCCGCGACCGGCGGTCGCGGGCATGCGGGTGGGCCGGGGACGACGGCGGCACGGGTCGCCCGGGGCGGCGCCGATGGAGGCCCCCGGGTGGAGGGCGGGCTCACGACCACCGGACCAGGTCGCGGGGATGGACGTCACCTCACGCGGCGGCACCGGCCTCACCGCTGAGCGGCGCACCCCGCGGACCCGCCGCCGCCACGACCCGCGCGGCCGCCGTGGTGGGTGACCCGAGCAGCGGGAGCGCCCCGGTGGCGCGGGCGAGCTCCGGGGTGACGCCCGGGCCGGCGAGCGCGGTCCATGCGCAGCCGGCGAGAGCCGCGATCTCGTCCCGGTGGTCGAGCAGGCGGGCGTCGTCGACGGTGGCGATCACCACCAGGTCGGGCGCCAGAGCCCGGGCGGTCTCCCCCACCGTCGCCAGGGGGGTGTTGGCGCCGAGCAGCGTGATCCGCCAACCCCGTTCGCGAAGCGCCAGGCCGAACGCGATGAGCCCGAGGTCGTGGAGCTCCCCGGGGGGGCAGGCGAGGATCGCCCGCGGCCCCGATCCCATGCCCCAGCTGCGCGCGAGCCCCAGCAGCCGGCCGCGGACGAGGGCGGTCGCGAAGTGCTCCTGCCCGATGGCCACCTCGCCCGCCTCCCAGCCGGAGCCCAGGTACCGCAGAAACGGCATGATCAGCCCCTCGAGGACCGTCTCCACGGTGAAGCGCCCGAGCGCCTCGTCGAGCACGGCGTTGGCGCCCGCCTCGTCGTAGCGCTGCGCGGCGCGGCGGAGCTCCTCGACCATCCGGTCGGGCACGGCGGCGGAGGCGGCCGTCGCCCCCTCGCCGGCGACCGCGAGACGCGCGGCGGCGGCCGCGGGATAGCCGGCCGCCAGGAGGTTCGTCATCCGCTCCACGCGGCGGCGGTCGTCGGGCGTGTACTCGCGGAACCCGCCGGGCGTCCGCGCCGGCCGCAGGAGGCCGTAGCGCCGCTCCCAGACCCGCAGCAGTTCGGGTCGCACGCCCGTGATCCGGCTGAGCTCCCCGATGCGCATCGTGGCCCCCTCCATGGGAGGCAGTGTAGCGGTAACCGAGACGACCTGTTCAGGTTCGGGGGCGATATGGCGAGGGTTACGGGTGCTCTCAGGGCTTCTCCGGGTCCCCCTTCCCCTGAACGTGGACAGGTTGTTCAGTTTCCCCACGACGACGCACAGGAGGAGCGACATGAGCACCAGCGCGAACGCGACCTGGCCCGACCTCGCCGAGGGCCTCTACGAGCGGTTGACGGGCCGGGGGACGACGATCAGCTACCACTTCGACGACATGACGGTCGAGGTGCCGCGTGCGACCGGAGAGGACTCGCCGCGCGCGACCTGGCGCCTCCACGGCACGGTGCACATCCGCACCTCCGAGCCCGCCCGCTGACGGTCGTGCTCGACGTCCGGGGTGAGCTCCTGGCTTCCGGGCCCGGGACCCGCATGCGCCTGCAGGGCGACGGCGACGTGCTGCGCGTCGAGGTGACGGGCGCTCTCCCCGGTGGTCGGGCACGGGCCGCCGCGCTCGCCGGCCGGCTGGCCGCGGCGCATCTGCGCCTCGAGGTGCGCGACGGCGCCGGGCGTGCGCTCGTCGCCGCCGGCGCCGGGGTGCGGTCGCCGCTCGGGTGGCTGCTCACCGGCAGCGCGCGCGTGCGCCCCACGCCCCGCGGCCTGCTCGCCGTCGCCCGCCGGGGGCTCCGGGCAGTCCTCGCCCGCGCACCCATCACTGAAGGGAGGAGGTCGTGCCGTGCACGATGCGACGATGAACGCGGCGCCCCCCGGCGTCGCGCGGGACCCCGCCGCCCCCCGGGCGCGCCGCCTGCTGTTCGCGCGGGGTCTGATCCTGCTGGCCGCGCTGATCTCGTTCGTCCTGTCCGTGTCCCTCTGGCTCGGGGGCAGCCGCGAGGAGGGCCTGTTCGTGGGCATCTGGGTGCCGACGATCATCAGCCTCGGCGCCTTCCTGCTCCCCCGGAGGGCCGAGCCGTGAGCGAGGCGGGCATCTTCGCCGTCGGCGTCGCCGTGACGCTGCTGGTCGCGGCCGCGATCGCTCTCCTGGTCTACGGCGCCGTCCTGGACGGGCGCACCGCGCGTGAGATGCGCGCGCAGGGATCGACGGGCGTGCCGGAACCCCCCGTCACGGCCCCCCCTGCGAGAACGGAGAGGACGGACGTTCGGCCGGCGGGGATCCCCTCCCCGCGGGAGCGCATGCCCGTCGGGTGACGGACGTCGTGCACCCCCGTGCCCGCCACGGGGGTGCGGCCGTTCGGGAGGCGCGGGCCCTCGCCGCTCCGTGGCGCCGGACCCTCCACGCCGGCCCGGATGTGGGGCATCCCGGGGGCGGACGGGCTCGGCGGGCACCGGGTCGCGTCGGTCACATCCGAGGGGGCCGCGTGTTCCCCCGGGCCATGGGTCCGTGAGACGATCGGCCTGTGTCCAGGCCGATCGCACGCGCCGCCGCCGCACTCGTCGCCGTCGTGCTCGGCGCGGGCGGCGCCGCGTCCGCCCACGCGAGCACCTGGCTCGGCGCGGCGCGCCTGAGCCCGGAACTCACCTCCCCCACCGCGCCCGCGCTCAGCGGCAACGACAGCGGGCTGCTCATCGCGGGGTGGGCCACCCGGGAGGGCCCCGACGGGGTGAACGTCGACGGCGCCGTCCGGGTGGCGGAGCGCCGGCCCGGCGAGGGATGGGGCGCGCCGATCCCGCTGTTCGATCCCGTCACCCCGGCCCTCGCCGGCGACGTACGCATCGCGGTGGCCGCGTCCGGCACCGCCGTCGCCACCTGGGAGGCCGGCGACGGGACCATCGGCTACGCCACGCGCCCGCCCTCGGGGCCGTGGCGGCTCGCCGCCACGCTGGCCACGGGCACCGACCCCGTCCCGGTGGCGCTCCCCGACGGGACCGGGCTCGTCACGCTGACCGCCTCGGATCGCAGGTCGATATCGGCGGTCCGGATCGCCGCGAACGGCGCACCGGGAACGCCCTTCGCGGTCTTCACCGTGCCGGCCCCGTCGGCCACGATCGACTCGGCCACCGCCGGCCTCGCGGAGGGCAGCGGAGCGCTGCTCTCGGCGGCCGCCTGGTCCGACGCCGGGGCCGTCAACGTCGCGGTCCGGCAGGTCTACCCGGACGACGCGGTCAGCCCCTACGTCTGCGGCGGCACGACCGGCGACTACCGCGTCGACCTGGCCGCGGGAGCCGCCCCGCAGGTGCGCGGGGACGTGCAGATGGTCGCCGACGGCGCGGGCGGGATCGTGACCGCCCTCGCGGTGAGCACCAACGCACCGGCGACGCAGGTGACGGTCGCCAACTGCCAGGCGGCCGTGCCCGGCTGGTCGCAGCAGCTGCTCCCGGGCGTGGCCGGCGCCCCGGGGCCGGCCCTCGGCGCGCGCGGGGGGCGTGTCGTCGCCGCGTGGATCACGGGCGACGGCGTGGCGACGATGAGCCGCAACCTCCGCAGCGGGCAGTCCGGCTGGTCGGCGCCGGGCCTCGCGATCCCCTTCGCGGCGATCGACGCCGCGCCCGGCACGGCGGCGTCCGTGAACGTCGGGACGGACGCGGACGGCCGGTTCGTCCTGCCCCTGCTGGCGCTCAAGCCCGGCGCGCTCGTCTTCACCTCCGCGCACGGGACGGGTGACGGGCCCTGGACGGTCGACGCGGGGGACGTGCAGCCGGCCGCCCCGCTCACGTCCGCCTATCGGCCGGGCATCGCGGCCCTGCAGCCGGGCGCGTTCGTCGCCGTGTGGCGCAACCAGCTGGGCGACCGGTACGTGCGCACCGCGGACCTCGACGTCGTGCCGCCCGGGCTCACGATCGCCGGCGTCCCGGCCCGGGTCGTCGCGGGCACTCCGTTCTCGGCGAGCGTCGCCGGCCAGGACGGCTTCTCGGGCTTCGACCCGGCCAGCGTCACCTGGGACCTGGCGGACGCCGGCACCCGTACCGGCGCGACGACGGGCGTCACGTATCTCACGGCGGGCACGCGCACGATCACCGCCCGCGGCCGCGACCGCGCGGGCAACGCCGCGACCGCGACGGCCGCGGTCGAGGTGGTCGCCCCGGCCGTCCCGCTGCGCGACATCACCCCGCGCGCGACGTGGCGCCGCAGCCGGCTCACCGGCGGCCTGCGGGTGCGGCTCGCGCAGCCGAGCGACGGGACCCTCGAGGTCACCGTCCGCGCCACGCGGACGCGCGCCGTCGTCCTGCGCGGCGCGATCCGGCCCGGGCAGTCGGTCGTGACGCTGCCGTGGCCCCGCACGGTGGTTCCGGGCGGCTACGAGGTGCGGATCGACGGCACCCGCGGCGGGGCCGCCGTCGCGCCGGTCGTCCGCTCGGTGCGGATCCCCGCCCCACCCGAGGGCGTGGGACGGGCCACGGTCAACGTCGTCCGCGGCGCGTCCCGGCCGGTCGCCGTGCAGGTGTTCGGCCGGCAGCGGCAGCTCTGGGCGTACCTGCGGCTCTCCGCGCGCCCGCGCGGGCCGGTCTCGGCGCTCTGGTACCCGCCCGGCAGCTCCCGCCCGCTCCCGCCCGTGGTCAAGCGGCCGGGGGCCGTGATGGAGTTCGTCCTGCGCTCGAGCAGCTTCGCGCGCGGGACCTGGCGGGTCGTCTTCACCGCCCGCGGGCGCGTCATCACCACGGCGCAGATCCGCCTGCGGGGGTGAGCGGGCGCCGGCCGGCGCCTCGCCTCAACGACGAACGCCCTGCATAGGGGCAGGGCGTCGAGGAGGTGGAGGATAGCGGGCTCGGCCTTGAGAGGGGCCATGGAGAGAGCGAAAACCCCATGGTTTAGGGCTTCTTCGTGCGACGCCGCCTCCTCGAGTCCGTCGCGGTGCTACCCCGGTGCTACCTGCGCTGGCCGGTCAAGGGCGGCGCCGCGGTGGCGGCCACGCTGCCTACGGTGGGCCGCTACGGCCGCGACCCATCGCCGCGGAGGCGCGGCCCAATGTCCCCAGCAGAGCCGGGCACACGGACTAAGAGCCGTCCTCGACCTTCTCGGCCGGTCTCGTCGCGTCGCGTCGACCTTGGCTCTGACGAGCCTTTCCGGCGCACCCCGGCGCACCCGGCAGCCAGTCCCTCTGGGTGTCTTTGTCGGTCGTGTTAGTACCTTGCTGACAGCCACAAGGAGACCCGAGCGCACACGGGAGGGAGGAGCGGGCCAAAATCCCAACCTCCCCGACGGTCCTCTCACCGCGCGCTCCCACTAGCGGCTCGCTGGCTGGCCGGTGCTAAGGATCGAGTAGGCGGCGACCGACTCAAGAACCTCTCTGAGGCGCGAGCATTGGTGAACCAGTGGAATCCATACTCTTACGGCCCGAAGGCACGTAATTCAGCGTCCGTTCGCGTGGCGCCCTGAATGAACAGGCCCAAATCCTGCGGCTCGCCCACCTGTTGGCGCAGGTAATCAGCCTCATTGTCTCGCCCGGGGGGTTGCGGCGGCCCTCCCTGTCCGGGCTGTGAGGCGAGCCGGACGGAGAGCGGCGATATTGACTGAAGCCGCAGGCTTGTGAGCAGCAGCAGCGTCATCTTTTCCTCGGTCCGTAGCGCCGACACAACCCCACAGGGAGCAGAAGATCGTGCCGCGCTGACCGTCCAAGATTTGCCCGCACGGGAGGCGCCGTCGATGTCCCTTGGCTCGCTGTTACCTACGGCACGGATGTAACGTCGATCGACCGCTCCACCGGATCCGAAGCGTTCAAAGTTTCCTGCTGAGCCGGAAAGGCAGCTGAATAAACGCAGACTCGCGCGGGACCGTTCTGCACCGCCGTCAGTTCTAGTTCGACCTCGTAGGCCCCGTCCTCGACGTCAACCCCCTGCCGTGCTTCCACGACGCCGGAGTCGTTTGGATCAACCGGCCGGGGACAGCTGGGCGCCCGCACAAGGTAGGCGGCAAGCGATCCGCTCCCCTCGGCCACACCCCGCGCTGTGACGGCCACGACGCCCGCGCCCCTCAAGGTCACCTGCACGTCGGCGAGGGTGATCCGCGCTGCCTGCACATCGACAACGAGTTCCGCAGCCGCAACGACGGGGAGGCCCGAACCCGACAACGACCACGCGCATACACGGGCGATACCGGGCGTTGATGGACGCCACTCGATCTCACTCCGGAAGGCAACCTCTCGCACCGGGAACAGGAGGCCCGCCAGGTTTGCCGGCGTTATAAACCTCGACGTATCGCCAAACCAAGCGACGAAGGGGGATGACGGACACGGCGAAGCGTCCGATACCCATACCGCAAAATGCTGCGGAGCCCCATCGCCGGCGAGGGAAATTGACTCTGGGCGTCCGGCTATGGGACGTCGAGTGACTCCGAGCGTCAGAGTCGCTAAAGCCACCGGTGGGCTCCCGGTGATCGCCGCCGGCGGCGACACCCGCGGCACCGTCGCCGCCAATACGCACGACCGGAGCTTCTCCCGCTGCACTCGATATCGGTGCCGGGCCCGCCTTAGCGCTTGCCGGCTAGCCCGGGTGCTCGCGACAGACAATCGTCTTTGAGCCTTCCGGACGCGTCCCGCCTCCCGCTCAAATTGGACACCTATAACCCGGCAGCTGACGAGTCCAGGGGAAGATTGGGCGTTGCCGGTACCGGGCCACCCACCGCTAACGCCGAGGCCCAGACATAAGCCCGCGCACGAGATCACCGAGATCTTCGCGCGGTTAGTGGCGGTCAGCGATCGGGGCACGACTGCTCTTCAGTGATCTTGGACGTCAGTTCCACGTCCCGCCACTCTGCCCGATTGTTGTAGCGGGGGTAACCAGGGATCGCGATTCCAGCGGGAGCATCACCATACTGAACCGCCTGAACACGGAGGGTAGCGGTGGGCTCCGGCCGCGGGCTGACCCAGAAGGCGGTCCGGAAGACTGGACTTCCCTCAGTGTCGATTAAGGCCGTGGGCTTACCCTCCAGCGGAGTTGCTAATACCGGCACGGAGCCCCCTTCCTCTAGCGCAGTGAATATCGAGCCGCCCGTGGGAAGCGGGATGCCCTCGGCACTTACGAAGTGTTGGACGTTCGCGTAGGTCACCCGGCCCGTCCAAGCCTTCCCGAAGGGCTCCTCGCCACAGACCGCGAAGGTGTAGCTCGTTTCTGGTCCCGGACGCCCGTACGCGGGAAAGGGTGACTCGAAAGAAACGCGATACCCACGGGGCACATGGCGCTCAACCAACCACGCCAGGTCGAACTTGGCGGGAGTAAAAACGTCCCAGAACTTCGCGGTTGTATTTCCAAAGCTCGATCCGAGCCTGAGGGTGGGCTGGATTACGCCCTCGTCCGTCTTCAATGCACCGACCCCCGGAAGGATCTCTTCCTTGGGTCGCATCTCGAAGGTTGCTAGGCCACGCTCATCAGTCGATGCGTCGGCTTTGATCGTCCCTAAGGCAGCTAGTCTCTTGTAGTCATTGAACGAGGTAGCCGATCCTGACCATTCAATGATCGCTCCCTGCACAGGCCCCTTCTTCGGGAACTTATAGCCCACCAGGGCTCCGCAGCGCACGGAGCTTGGCAGGTCGAATAGCATTTGCACGCCCACCTGGTAGCGGATCGGCTTCACCGGCGCTATGGCACCGGGATGCGAGCCGTCCTCCGGGCCCGAGTGGGAGCTGAAGTTTTGCCCTCCCCCACGCGCCGGCTGGAAATCGATGCCAAGCGTTATGATACCGTGATGCAGGACGTCGGTAGAGGCGAGCGCGATCGCGGTGTAGGGACTAATCTTCCCTGACACGTTCTGCGCCACTTTGCTCCGCGCTATAATGTATGCCGCGATCTTGCTGCTTGCGTCTCGGTAAGGACCTGTCGAATCGTGGATAGCGTCGCAAACGGTCGCCTGGCGGGCGAGGCTCGCAGAGGTAGCCCCTCGGGTATCGGGCGAGGTAGTAACCGAGAGGTCCTGCATAAGCAGCGTAAACTGCGTCGGCGTCAGCCGCAGATCGCCGGGCTTCTTGGCCCGCATCACGTCGTGGCTAGGGCCGGCGGCCCGGCCGATGTCACGGATTAATAATGCCCGACGCGATGCCGGGGACCGGGGCGAGCTCTCGCGGATTCCTCGCTGGAGGGCGAACAGTAGGTCACTCGGCGTGATTAGCGGCCCTCCCTGGTTACCGGAGGCAACTGTCAGCCAATCGGATAGCGTTTCGAGGCGTACCGATGCTTTCGCTCGCTCGGCCACCGCCAATGCGCGGATCTCGAAGTCGTAGAGATAGGCGTAGGGCGAGCCGCGCCGGTCGCCTAAGGACCGGCCAGCAGGCGTAACTACGGGCGTGCCGAGCTCTGTCATGATAGCTCCGATCGCGGCTCGCCGTGCGGCGATCGGACCTTGAGTAACTTGCCGCGCTGCAGCTGGAGCTGACCGGGACGCGGGACCGACCCCAGCTGACTGCACCAAGCCGTTGCCGGCCGCCCGTGCACCGTCAGGCGGATTTGCGAGAAGGCTACCTAAGGCGAGGAGTACGGCGCATGGAACAGCGGCCAGCGGTGAGCGCGCGTTACCTGTCATTGACCTACCGTATCGCTGAGGTCAGCGCCAAGTCAAGCGCGCCGGCGCGGCAGGCAGACTAGGTTCCCTCGGTCCGCAATCGAAGGCGTGCGCGGCGCAGGCTCGTGGACGAGCGTTAGCAGGGCGAGGGGAGCGCTAAGTGTCATTGACCACGATCCCGGAGCGCGGCCAGTAGCCAGTGGGGCAAACCAGCCCTGGCGGCATTGACGGATGGCTCCGCCCGTCAGAGGTGTGCTGTCAACGACGGCCCCGACCTGCCCTTCAAGCGCCTCGGTGTTCAGACCGGCTCTGGTGCCACTTACGCCCAGAACCTTGAGCCTGCTGAAGCTGATTGACGCCCTCGTCGCGGCTGAGACGACTATGTTTCAGGATGACTGGCAGTGCGTCGCCGACGCCCGCGCAGCATGCTGACGGGGACCGGAGCGGTAGTCGCTCCTGCCGCCGGGTCGCGGTTGGACGACGGAAAGGTAACGCCCCTACGCCGTCATTGTCGGGCGCACCCCTGGGTCGGTTCCCCCCTCTAAGGCGCCGGAGTGAAACCTCGAACGAGCACCTGCTGCTCTCTGATTGGCGCAGCGAGCACCTCAGCGGTCGAGAGATGGAAGCCACCTGCATAAACGCATACAAGTCGTACCCCCTCGTCCCCCTTCAGCAGGCTAAACGTTTCCTGAAGCGGACCGTCCCGGACGACTTTGTCCCCGAAGCTCTCCACTTCAGGCGCATTGACATCCAGCGGTTTCGGGCACGTCTCAGCCTCCACCAGAGCCGCTATGACCCTTCCGTCGCCTTCCGCGACCCCAACGACCGTCACCTCAATGGTGGCTTCCGCCTGAGTGATCACTGAGTCCGTGACCGACACCCGTGGCGGCAGCACGGTCACGATTACGCTTTGGACTGCCCCTATGCGCCGGGCATGGCCCGAGACAGCCCAGGCACAGACAGCGGAAACTCCGAGGTGACGGGACCTCCCCTGCACCTCAACTTCGGCCCCTGCAACTACCGGAACCAGCGCCTGGAGGCCGAACCCGACTTGCGCAACGAAGAAAGCCTCGTCACCAGCGAATCCAGCCCGCAACGGGGAAGCCGGACACGACTGATCGCTCGACCACCAGGCCGCAACCTCCCGCACCTCACCGGCGGCACGCAGTCGCAGCGCGTAGGGACGCCCCAAGACCGTGCTGCTTGCTCCTAACGCCGACAGCTGAGTCATGGGCGAACCTGGTGGCTGAACCGACACATTCACCCCTGCAAAGCGCGGAAGCCAGCATTGCGAATAGGCACGCCGGGCAGTCTCGAAACGACGCAGCGCCACACGAAGTCGGGCTTGCCTTCTCCGAGCGGTTACGACCTTTGCACGTCGCAACAGACGAGCGGTGGCTCGTACCCGTGCCGCCTCTCTGCCACAATCCCGTACCTGTAGTGCAAAACCGCCCGTGGCATGTTGAGGAGTCTGCGAAAGGATCTCTGTAGCCGCCGCAGCCGGCTGCGCCCCTCCCGCAATCACCGCGATAGCCGCGAGGGCTGATGCCGCCGCCGGCACACCCCCTAACGGTCGGGGCACGACGTCTCCTCTTCTACCGGCGACTCCAGCATCACCTGCTCAAGCTTTTGCCGCACATTCAGCTCGGGGCGCCCCGGGATCGCTAGCACAGTGGCAGGTTCATAGCGAGGTGCCCGGACGGTCAGTCGAGCGAACGGTGTCGGCGTGGATATGACCTCAAACATGGTCTGGAAAATGAACGTGCCATCGGTTTCCGTCAACGCGCCAGGCTGGTCCGAGCTTACAGTCGCCAGAATTGGGGCGGATTCCTCAGCCGGAGCCGCAACGCTAAAGACCGTGTAGGGAGGGGCGATCGAGCCGCTACCTCCGGGATCGGCGACGTACCCGGTCGCGCTCGTCACCCTGCCGGTCCAGGGTTTCGCATATGGATCCGCGCCGCATATAGCAAAGGTGTACTTGGTTTCCGGAACGTCGCTGAAGTATGCCCGGAACGGAGACACGAAATTCACCCGATACCCGCGGGGCTTGTGGCGCTCCAAGAGCCACTTTAGCTCAAAACTAGGGGGCGTAAAGGCGTCCCAGAATCGCGCCGACGTGTTTCCAAAAGTCTCTCCTAAGCGAAGCGTGGGCTGCAAAACCCCGCTTTCAATCTCCACTTGCCCCACCCCGGACAAGAGCTCAGGATGCGGCGTCATGGTTAGCGTGGCGAGACCACGTGCGTTCGTCTTCGCGTCCGCAACCACCGCCCCTAAAGAACTGAGCCGCTTGTAATCATTAAAAGTGGCTACGGAGCCCGACCACTCGATAACCGCGTCTTTGATGGGCCCCTTCTTGGGGAACTTGTAGCCTGCGAGGGCGCCGCACTGAAGGTCTGACGGTAGGTCGAAGAGCATCTGAACGCCGACCTGAAACTGTAGGCTCTCGCCCGCCGGAAGTGAGGCGCCAGGATGCGCCGACCCGCTCGGACCCGCGTGAACCTGGTTGCGCTGATCGCCGCCCCGGGCTTGTTGAAAATCGATGCCGAGCTTGACTATGCCAAAGTGGAGAACATCCGCTGCCGAGGTACCGAGGGCAAGGCCTTGACCAATCGCTTTGATCGAGTCAAGGTCCTTCACTCGCTCGAGGAGCAGCGCAGCTATCTTGCTGCCGGCGCCGACCCCCTCTCCGAGGCGCCCACCGGATAACTCTGCAATTTCCTCGCAGAACGTGCGGGAACGTTGCAGGCTGCGGGCACGACCGGCTAGGACAGAGTCGGGAGCCGTTGCTGCAACGACATCGAGCATAAGCAACGCGAACTGGGAGGGAGAGAGACGTACGGCCGCAGCGCTCCTAGCTCGACTTAGGTCGTAGGCCCCGCCCTTCTCCCGGCCGATAGAGCGGATGGCAACGGCGTACACGTCCGAGGACCGGCGCGGGGACGCTGCTCGCGTACCTTGCTTCAAAGCAATAAAAAGGTCAGCAGCGGTTATCAGGCGTTCGCCATTCAACCCGGCGCCGCGCGACAACAATACGCTGACCTCATCAAGCGTGTAGTACCGACCGCTTGCCTCGCCTTGAGCGATAGCGCGAGGTTCGAACGAGTACAAGAACGAGTAGACGGATCCGCCACCCGGCCCTTTCGCCCGGCCATTCGGCAGAACGGTGGGCACGCCAGCGAGTCGAAAGAGACGCTTTACAGCCGCAGTCCTTCGACCGAGTGGGATTTTAGCTTTGGCGGCAGCAGCCTTTGCGGTCGTGGCGACGCTGCCGTCAACGACGCCGACCGCCTCTGCCCGATCAGACAATGGCAGGGCGGTGAACGCAATCGCGCACGCGGTGAGAAGTAGATAACGCGAACCAACTCGTCCATCAGGCATGGGATGAGCAAATCACGCTTGGCTGCGATTCGTCAACTGCTTCGACTCGGTCGAGGATGGCTGAGCATGATCTCCGTCCGCCCACGCGACCTCTCTGACCCCTGGTTCCACCTCGGATGTAAACGAGCGGCTCGCGACGCGCTGCGATCGCCGGGGACTATCACGCGCAATCGACGCTACGGTAAGACGGCCGCGGACGTTTCAGCTTGACGAGAATAGTGAGGACATTCGATCAGGGGTGAATAGAGTACTTATTCCAGTTGCCCAACCAGGCGCGGGCTTCGGCGAGGTCGCCCAGGCGATAGGCACCAGTGCCATTCCGGAGGGCGCGCCTGCCGGCGAGGGTCTGGCGCGCCCTTCGCCACTGCTCGAGCTGAGGCACGCCACGGCCATTGGACAGGATGACGCGCAGGAGGCGCGTCCGAGGTGCTAATATCGTTGCCCATGCTGGCATGTAGCTGCGCCACTCGGCGGCGCTGAAAGGTGAGGTAACCCTACCTTGCCGCGCATGATACATTTGGAGATAGACGCCACCAGACAGCCGAAAAGCGCTGATCGCTCGCGTCCACAGGTAGCGGTCGTGGCCTGATCCAACGTTAGCCACGACCCGGGGTGCCACGTAGAACAGGACTCGCGCACTTAGCTTCTCACCCGTCGGCGCGAAGGTCTGCTTGGAGAGCAGGACCATTGCTTCGGATAGCGCCGGGCCCGCGCGCGCGTCCTCAAAGCCGGTGCCGATCTCGTCGACGGCCACTAAGCCGCTGCCGAAGAAGCTTCCTGCGCCAACACCGATGCGTGCTCGGAGCAACTCAGCCATCCCTCGTGCGCTCAGGCCTCGAATCTCTGACCAGTGCACCTTCGCGAGTTGGCGATGCACGGGGAAAGGTTCCCCCGCTGGGTACTGTCGTACGCTGCGCGAGGTGCGTATGAGGCCAGGCACGCCAGGGAAACCGCGATAAAGCGCGTGCGCGATTGGAGCGAGATCGTAAACGATGGTGAGAGCGCCGGACGATTTGAGGATGGGGGTCGGCGCGTCCGGTGTAGAGAACACTTGAGTGTTTACTGAGCCAGGACCCGATGGCTCAAGTTCAACGGCTGGGGCGGTTGAAGACGAGGAGGCCCGAGCAGATTCCGTGCAGGAGAGTCCGTACGTTGGAATAACGACAGCAGCGGATAGAAGAGCGGCTATCGACGATGAGAAGCCCAAGCAAACCGTCCATCGCCGCACACCACCACGTGAGCTAGCCGAGCGTGAAACTGCTCTCTCCGGGCGAGGTGGATTCAGCGCTAGCCCCATTCTTCTACGCTCGCGTGGTCGTGATGGTCTCAAGGGTCTGCCGTTGCTCGTCTGCGTCCTGCCCAGTCCCTAGGTGCATCCTGGCTTCGGTGCCGGAGGGCCGACCGATGCGTGAAGGGGGCTTGCGCAGGACCTGTCGCCGGGAGAGGAATTCGTGTGCGTCGGCTCGGGAAGCTAGCCCAGCCGACGCGAGGGGACATGCGGGATCTCCCTCAGTCGCTCTCCCAGCTTGGTCCAATTCGACGGGGCGCCGTGCGCGAGGTGCCGCCGGATCCAAGCGCTCGGCTTGCAACGGCCGAGGCTAGGGGCTTCGAGCGTGCGGGCTCAAGAGGGACGCACCGGTCCCGCGTGCTCCCGTCGGCTCGGCGGGCCTCCTGGGTCTTCGCCGTTGGTGCAGGGGGGGGTTTGACCACGTTCACAGAGATTCGGAAAGTCGCGCGCGAATGCCCGAGGTGCCTCGGCGTCGCCCGACTTTCGTAGAGCGTGGATCAACCACCGCCATCCGGAGGGAGCGGTCGGGCAGCGACTTGCGACTCTGCTCGGCGCCCCCCGTTCATCACGGCGAACCGCCCGTCGGACCTCGACGGTCGCGAGATCGCACTGCTCCCTGAGCATCTGAATGGAGGTTGAAGGTCGGGCCGCGCGCCGGCCGCGCTCGTGGTCGGACTCTCCGGCGGCCGGACTATTCCCGGTGCGGACAAATCTCCCACTGCGGACCAATTTCCCACTGCGCACAGTTGCATCATCGATGCTCGACCTCCGGAACCGGCTGGGATCGCCGGGCGAGGGCAGGGTACTGCGGCGTTCGCGGGACCCAGCCAGGGCCCCTCGCGACCCGCAGCCCCGGACGCAAGAGGCGGTCCGCGGACAGAACCTCCACGGGACCATGCCAACTAGCGGGAAGCCTCGGCCGACCAAGGACCCGAGCGCTACCCCCGCCCTCCCTCTGGTGGCGGGGTAGCACCCCCTCGTGCTGAAGCGCGGCGCCATCCCCTTGGTGATGGCGCCGACTCCCCGAACACCTGCCCTGCTCGACCGCGCCGCAGTGCGCCGGCACCTCGGCCTCACGCGCGTGGACGTCGAGCGGGTGTTCCGCGAGCTGCCCGTGGTGAGCCTGCCCGGCAGCCGCAAGGTCTATGTGCGCCGCGATGACGTCGAGGCGTACCTGGTGGCGCACACCTACGACGCAGGCCGCGTGCGCCCGTGTTGATCGGCGCGCACGCGAGTCCCTAGCCTCGGACGTCTGGTGCCGAGCGTTTGGATCCAGCGGCGCAGCTCGCGCGTGGGGGTGCGCTACCACGTCAAGTACCGCGTGGGCGGGCGCGAGGCGCGCGCGGTGCACGGCGGCGCGTTCGGCACGCTGCGCGAGGCGCGTGCGCGTCGCGACTGGATCGCCGGGGAGCTCGCGCACATGCGCGTGCCCGACATGCGCGCGCTCCCGCATGCGGCCGGACAGGTGGAGGAGACACCTGCGCGCACGCTTGCCCATGTGTGCGAGGAGTTCGCGGGCACGCGCGTCGACGTGGGCGCGGCCGCTCACGCGCACTACCGCCAGACCATGCGCCGGCTGGGGTCGCTGGGGCGCATGGACGTGAGCGAGATCCGCCCCGCGCACGTGCAAGCGTGGGTGAACGCGCAGAGCGAGGTCTCGCCCAAGACGGTCGCGGTGTACCTGGGCGTGATCAAGCAGGCCCTCGACTTCGCCGACCTCGACCGTCCGAACGCGGCCCGGCATCGCTCGGTGCGCGTGCCGCGCAGCGTTCGCGAGGTGCCCGAGCCCCCCTCGCGCGCCGACTACCTCGCCCTGCGCAGCGCGATGCCGACGAAGTGGCACGCCGTGATGGACCTGCTCGAGCAGACGGGTCTGCGCGTGGGCGAGCTCGAGGGGTTGCGCTGGGCGGACATCGACGTGCGCGGTGGGCGCCTGCGTGTGCGCGGGACCAAGACGCGTGCGGCCCGGCGGTGGGTGCCCCTGATGCCAGAGACCCTCACGCTCCTCGATGCCATTATGCCCGCGCACGCACGCGCACCGCTCGCGCCCGTCGTCGACCCCGCGCTCACGCCGGCCGGGCTCGGCCGGGCGATGCTGCGCGCCTCGCAGGTCGCGGGCATCGCGCACACGACCCCGCACGACCTGCGCCACCGCTACATCAGCCTGATGGTGATGGCGGGCGTGCCGCTGCCCCTGATCGGACAGGTCGTCGGCCACAGCCGGGCGTCGGTCACGCTGGACGTCTACGCGCACGTGCTGCTGGCCGAACCCGAGGCCCGGCTTCGCGCGCTGAGGGCCGCCGTGATGCGTTCCGGTGCTACCCCGGTGCTACCCGGGCAGCTGCGCTTCCGGCCCGAAAACGACGAAAGCCCTGCTCAGAGCAGGGCTTCGAAGGAGGTGGAGGATAGCGGGCTCGAACCGCTGACCTTCGCGCTGCCAGCGCGACGCTCTCCCAGCTGAGCTAATCCCCCGGGGACGGCCGATTATAGGCCAGGGTGCCATCGGCGCAAAGCCGCGCCGACCTGAGGTCGCGCTACCGTCGGCGCGATGGACGGCTGGATTGACGCTCACGCCCCGACCCTGGCCGCGGCCGGCGCGCTCGCGGCGGTGGCGGCGCTCGCGGTGCTGTCGGTGCTGGCCTGGCGCCTGCTGGTGCAGGGCCGGCGGGCGCTGCTGGGGGCGCAGCCGGTGATGCGGGCGCCACGGATCCTTCCCGGGCCGTCGGGCGGCCTGGTGCTCGAGGTCGTCCTCGAGAACATGGCCGCGTGGCCGGCGCACGAGCTGCGCCTGGGCGCGACGGTGGAGGGGCGGCCGCTGGACGGCGGCGTGGACGGGACGAGCGTGTTCGGCGTGAGCGCGGACGGGTCGAGCGCGCACGGCCTGCGCACGACCTTCACCTGGCCGGTGGGCGTGCTCGACGCCGCCGTCGAGGTGCGCTGGTGGTGGCGCGACGGCGCGGGGCGGCATCGGGCGTCGTGGAGCGGTCACTTGCGGACCCCCGCGCCTCCGATGCCGGCGGGCCGCCCCGTTCCGCCGGCGCGCACCGTGGCGGGCTGAGCACGGGCGCGCGAGGCGCCGGGCGGCGTGGGTGGCCGCCCCGGGGCGTCCGGACATACAGTCGCAGCGGAGACGGGCGTCGCGGGGAGAGGTGACGTGAGGGGCGCGCGCATCACGGGTCGTGGCCGCCGCCGGCAGGGGGACGGGCGCGACGCCGGGTGGCGCGCACGGGGTGGCCGCCTCTCCGAGACCGCCGCGAGCGAGCAGTGGCGGACCATCCTGAGCGGGGACGACCCCGGGCTGCGGTGGCTGCGCGCCACCTGGCGCCGGGTGCCGGGGACGCCGCGCTGCAAGGTGTGCGCGGCCCCCTTCCAGGGACCCGCCCGGCTGCTGGCCCGCCTGGCCCTGCACGGCCGCTCGCCGCTGAACCCCCTGATGTGCGGCATGTGCATGCGCGCGCTGCGGCGGCACCCGGGCGGCGCGGAGATCACCGGCAGCGTCCTCTTCGCGGACGTGCGGGGGTCGACGGGGATCGCCGAGCGCCGCCCACCGGCCGAGTACCGCCGGCTGCTGCAGGGCTTCTACGCGCTCGCGACGGCCGCGATCGAGCGGCGCGGCGGGATCCTCGACAAGTTCCTCGGTGACGGGGTGATGGCCCTGTACGTGCCGCTCACCGCCGGCCGGGGGCACGCCGCGCAGGCGATCGACACCGCGCGCGACATCCTCGGCGACCTGCGGCGCGCGGGCGGCGGCCTCGCCGACCTGGGGGTGGGGTGCGGCGTGCACACGGGCGAGATGTTCGTCGGGGCGCTCGGCACCGACGACCGCCTGGACTTCTCCGCGCTGGGCGACACGGTCAATGTCGCCGCCCGCCTGGGGTCCCTCGCGGAGCCGGGCCGCCTGCTCGCCGGCCTGGCCGCCTGGGAGGCCGCGGGACGCGGCGCCCCCGAGGGTGTGGTGCGGCGCCAGGTGGTGAGCGGCCGGGACACGCCGCTGGACGTCGTGCACCTGGAGCTCACCCCGGACGCAGGGTCACGTGTACCGGCCGGCGCCGCCGGCCCGCCGCCGGCTCAGCCCACGAGGTAGGCCACGGCCACGGCCACGCCGATGACCACGACGATCGCGCGGAGCACGTTCGGGTCGACCCGCCGCACGAAGCGCCCGGCCGCGACGCCGCCGGCCAACGCACCCACGGCCATCACCGCGGCCGCCGACCACTCGACGCGGCCGCTGAACAGCAGGAAACCGGCCGCGGCGGCGTTGGCCATGAACGAGGTGAGCTGCTTGAGGGCGTTGACCCGCACCAGGGTCTCGGGCAGCACCAGCGAGTAGAGCGCCAGCAGCACGATGCCGAGCCCGGCGCCGAAGAACCCCCCGTACACCGAGCCCGCGAGTGCGGCCAGCGCCGCGGCGCCCAACCGGGGGCGATGCGCCTCCCCCTCCGACAGACGCCCCCGCACCCAGCGTTTGACGAGCGGGTCGACGCCGATGAGGGCCGCCGCCGCGAGGATCAGCCAGGGCACGAGGCTGCGGAACAGGTCCTCGCCGGTCACCAGCAGCAGCCCGGCGCCGGCGATGCCGCCGACCAGCGCGGGCAGCGCCACCACCCAGGCCCGGTCGCGCTGGCCCTCCAGGTCGGCGCGCTGCGCCAGCGTCCCGCCGATGTAGCCGGGCGTCAGCGCCACCGTGTTGGTGACGTTGGCGGTCAGCGCCGGCACGCCGACGGCCGTCAGCGCGGGGAAGGTGATCAGGGTGCCGCCGCCCGCGAGCGCGTTCACGCCGCCACCCGCGACCGCGGCGGCGGCCAGCAGCACGAGGTCGGCGGCCGAGAGCACCTAGCGGCGGACGGCCAGGGGCGCGCGGAGGGGCCCCGGCGCGGTGGCGCCGGGCGCGCGACGCCGCCCGCCCACTAGAGCGCGGCGGCCTCGACGACCTCCTGCGGTGCCTCCTTCCAGAGGCGGTCCAGGCGGTAGAACTCGCGTGCCTGCGGGGTGAACACGTGCACGACGATGTCGAGGAAGTCCATCAGGACCCACTCGGCCTCGCGCTCGCCTTCCACACGGCGCGCCGAGATGCCGTGCTCCTCCTTGAGCACGCGCCGCACCTCGTCCGACACGGCCTTGGTCTGCCGCGGGGTGTTCCCCGTGCAGACGACCATGTAGTCCGTGTAGTCGACGAGCCCGCGCATGTCCACCAGGACGATGTCATGCGCCTTCTTTGATGCCGCGGACTGGGCTGCGGCCATCGCGATCTCCAGGGGGCTCGCGCCGACTCCTTCTCCGGGGTGGAACGTCTGACGGCGAGGGTACGTCGGGCCCCGGACGTCTGCAACCCGGCTAGGGGCGGGGGGCCAGGGCGTGCGGCCCCACCAGCAGCCGCTCCACGGCGCGGGGCACGAGGTAGCGCACGGGCCCCCCGGCGGCGAGCCGCTCCCGGATCATCGTGGACGACACCTGCACGATGGGGGTCTCGAGCACATCGACGCGGCCGGGGGCGACCCTCTCGGCCACCTGCGCGATCCACGTCGCGTCGTGGGCGTCCCGCGGCATCACCGCCAGCCGGGCCAGGCGCAGGATCCGCTCGGGCTCGCGCCACCGGGGCAGCGTGGGCAGGCGGTCGGCGCCCATCATGAACCAGAGGTCGGCGCCGGGGTGCGCGTCGTGCACGGCCTGCAGGGTGTCGACCGTGAACGAGGGCCCGGGCCGGTCCACCTCGACGGCCGAGGCGCGCAGGCCGGCGTGCTCGGCCACCGCGGCCTGCACCATCCGCAGGCGGGTCGCGGCGGGCCACGCCGCGGGCGGCCGGTCGACCGGGGCACCGATCGGGACCAGCAGCACCTCGTCCAGCCGCAGGCGCCACCAGGCCTCCTGGGCCACGATGACGTGCCCGATGTGGGGCGGGTCGAAGGCGCCGCCGAGCACGCCGATCCGGCGGAGCGGGGCGCCGTCGCCGGCGGGGGCGGAGGGCGCGCCGGCGGTCACGGCGCTAGGCCGGGTCGGCCAGCACGAACTGGTCGCGGTGGATGACCTCCGGCGCGGCGTCCGGCAGCCGGGCGCGCAGGGCGTCGGTCTTGAGACCCGCCACCTGGCGCAGCTCGTCGGCCGACAGCGCCGAGATGCCCTTGCCCACCGGTCCCCCCGCGGCCTCCACCACCTCCACCGCGTCCCCGGGGCCGAAGCCCCCCTGCACGCCGGTCACCCCCACCGCCAGCAGCGAGGTGCCACGCCCCCGCAGCGCCCGGGCCGCGCCCTCGTCCACCACCACCCTCCCCATGGCCGGCTTGGCGTACCGGAGCCACAGCTTGAACGACGACTGCCGGCGCGGGGACGGCCGGAAGCGTGTGCCCACGTGGCTGCCGTGGGCCACGGCCGGCAGCACGCCGTCGTCCCGCCCGGACGCGATGACCGTGGTCACCCCGCCCGCCGTCGCCATCGAGGCGGCCGCGATCTTGGACGAGACCCCGCCGCGGCCGAGCCCCGACCCCGCCATGTCGGCGAGGGCGATGGCCGTGGGCGGCACGTCGGGGGGGACGTCGCGGATGAGCTCCACCGACCCGCCGGCCCCGGGGCCGTAGAGCCCCTCGCGATCGGTGAGCAGCACCAGCCACGTGGCGTGCAGCAGGATCGCCACCTGGGCGGCCAGCACGTCGTTGTCGCCGAAGGTGACCTCGTCCGTCGCCGTGGTGTCGTTCTCGTTGACCACGGGGATCGCACCCAGCTCGAGCAGCCGCCCGAGCGTGGTGCGCGCGTTGACGTACGAGGTGCGCCGGTCGAGGTCGGCCGAGGTGAGCAGCACCTGGGCGGGCGTCACGTCGTGCGGGGCGAAGGCCTCCAGGTACCGGCGGAACAGCAGCCCCTGCCCCACCGCCGACGCGGCCTGCAGGTCGGGGAGGGCCGTGGGCCGCTCGCGGAACCCGAGTGGCCGGAAGCCGCAGGCGATCGCGCCGCTGGACACCAGCACCGGCCGGTGGCCCTGGCGGCGCAGCCGCACCAGGTCGCGCACGCGCGCCTCGATGACCTCGTCGCGCACCCGTCCACCTGGGTCGACCAGGGTGGACGACCCGATCTTGGCGACGAGGATGCTCATCCGGCCGCCGGGACGCCGCGCAGGTGCGCGCGCACCGCCTCGCGCAGGTCGTCCACCCCCAGGCCGAGCTCGGTCTCCACCGCCCAGGCGGCCCAGGGCGGCGTCTCGTCGGGGTCGGCGTTGGTGGCCACCACCCACTCCTCGGCCGCGGGCGCCAGGAACGGGGCCAGGCCGGCGCGCGCGCGCTGCAGCCGGTCCTCGGCGGGCTCGGGGTCGGACGCGTCGACGCAGTGCAGCACCAGCCGCGCGCGCTCGGCCTGCTCCAGGTACGCGCCGTCGCGCGGCGTGCCGTCGGCCCCCAGGCCGGGCAGGTCGGCCAGCAGGTGCAGGCGCCCGTCGTCGTCCTCCAGGGGACCGAGGGCGGGCTCCCGGGTGGAGTGCGGGTAGGCGGCCACCGTCACGCCGGCGCCCGTGAGCGCCTGCAGCAGCGCGCTCTTGCCCGCGTTCGGGAGCCCCACCACCACGGCGTCGACCGGCAGGCGGTACTCCAGCGTGAGCCAGGTCTGCTCGCCGGGCATGCCGGGCACGGCCTCCCGGGGGGCCTGGTGGGTGGAGGAGCGGAACACGCGGTTGCCCACGCCGCCCTCGCCACCGCGCGCGACGGGCACCCGGTCGCCCGGGGCGCGCAGCTCCGCGATCACATGGCCGTCGCGCACCACCCGGGTGCCGGGGGGCACGTGCACCTCGAGGTCGGCCCCGGCGCGGCCGTGACGCGCCTTGCCCTCGCCGTTCCCGCCGGGGCGGGCGCGGTGGTGCACCGCGTGGCGGAACCGGGACAGGTCGACGACGTCCGCGTCGGCCACCAGCACGACGCTGCCGCCGCGCCCGCCGTTGCCGCCGTCCGGGCCGCCCCGGGGGATGTAGCGCTCGCGCCGGAAGGACACGGCGCCGCCGCCGCCGTGTCCCCCCTCGACGTGTATCCGGGCGCGGTCGGTGAACACCGCGGGCCCGCTAGGCGGCGGTGAGCGCCTCCGGCGCGGGGGCCTCCTCCACCGGCAGCACGAAGATGCGCCGACCCTTGCGGCCCTTGGTGAACTCCACGCGCCCGTTGACGCGGGCGTAGATCGTGTAGTCGCGGCCCATGCCCGCGCCATCGGCCGGATGGAACTCGCTGCCGCGCTGCCGCACGATGATGGACCCCGCCGTGACGGTCTGGCCGGCGAACACCTTCACGCCGAGGCGCTTGGAGGTGGAGTCGCGGCCGTTGCGGCTGGAACCGCCGCCCTTCTTGTGTGCCATGGCCCCGGCCCCCTAGCTCGCGATGCTCTCGATGCGCACGCGCGACAGACGGGAACGGTGTCCCCGGCGCTTGCGGATCTTCTTCTTGGGCTTGTACGTCGCCACGATGATCTTCGGCCCGAGGAGGTGCTCCTCGACCGTGGCCGTGACGGTGCCCCCGTCGGCGATGCCGCCACCGAGGTCGCCGGTGACGAGGGTGACGGGCTCGAAGCTGGCGCCCTCGTCGTGCGCGAGGCGGTCGACGAGCAGACGCTCCCCGCTGCGCACGCGGTACTGCTTGCCCCCGAGGGCGATGACGGCGTAGTCCGGCACCTCTCCCCTAACCGGTCGGACGGACGGAACCCGTGCGGGCGCACGGAGACGGCCGCGGATGCGGCGCGGCCGCGGAGTATAGCCGCGCCCCCGCCCCCCGTCCATGCGGGGCGGGGGGCGCCGGGGCCGTCGCTACGCGACCGCGGCGGCCGAGGAGCGCACGCGCACCTCGTCGTCGTGCAGGCCGCGGTCCGGCTCCACGACGATGCTGCGGCCCGTCTGCTCCTCGATCGTCTGCACGCGGGCGCGGCCGTCGTCGTTGAGCAGGCTGGCCACGCGCGGGCTCACGCGCACCTGCACACGCTCGTCCTCCACCTCGGCGACGCCGCGGGCGATGCCGCGGGCGGCCTCGATGGCGAGCGTCTCGTCGGACGGCACGAAGCCGGTGGCCTCGCACTCCGGGCAGCGCTCGGACATGACCTCGCGCGGGCCGTCCGAGATGTTCTGCCGGGTCATCTGCACCAGACCCAGCGGGGAGATCTCGGCGACGAACGTCCGCGTGCGGTCCTTGGCGAGCTCCGCGTCCAGGGCGTCGGAGACGGCCCGGCGGTTCTTCTCGTCGCTCATGTCGATGAAGTCGATGATCACGATGCCGCCGATGTCGCGCAGCCGCAGCTGGCGCACCACCTCGACGGCGGCCTCGAGGTTGGTCTTGGTGACCGTGTCCTCCAGGCGCGAGCCGCCCCGGCCGACGTTGCGGCCCGAGTTGACGTCGATCACCGTCATGGCCTCGGTGTCGTCGATGATCAGGTAGCCGCCCGACGGCAGCGGCGCCCGGCGGTCGAGCGTCGACCGGATGGCCTTCTCCACGCCCAGCGCCGTCAGCATGGGCTGGTCGCCCTCGTACAGCCGCACGCGGCGGGCCATGTCCGGCGACGTGCGCTTGAGGAAGTTGTGGATCCGCTCGTGCTGGGCCGGGTCGTCGACGAGCACCTCCTCGACGTTCGGGTTCAGCAGGTCGCGGATGACCTTCAGCGAGACGTCGGCCTCGCTGTAGAGCAGTGCGGGCGACTGCACCTGCTCGGAACGGCCCTGCAGGGCCGCCCACAGCCGCCGCAGGGCGGCGTAGTCGCGGGCGATGTCCTGCGCGCTGGCGCCCGCCGCGGCGGTCCGCACGATGAGCCCACCCTCCAGGGGCAGCGCACCGCAGATCTTGCGGAGCCGCCGCCGCTCGTCGTCGAGCAGCTTGCGGCTGACGCCCACGCCGTCGCCGTACGGCACGTAGACCACGAACCGGCCCGCGAGGGACAGCTGCATCGTGAGCCGGCAGCCCTTGGTGCCCATCGGGTCCTTGGTGGCCTGCACCAGGACCTGGTCGCCCTTCTTGAGCAGCTCGGCGATCTGGCGCCGGTGCTTGGGGACGCCCATCGCGACGACCTCGTCCACGTGCAGGAAACCGCTCTTCTCGAGGCCCACGTCGATGAACGCCGCCTCCATGCCGGCGAGCACGTTGCCCACCCGGCCCTTCCAGACGTGCCCCACCACCGACCGCTTGCCGCGGCGCTCGATGTACACCTCCGCCGTGCGGCCGTCCTCCAGCAGGGCCACCCGGGTCTCCCACGGGTCGACGGAGACGAGGATCTTGGTCTTCAGCTGTCCTCCTCGGAGGGGGGTGAGCGATGTGGGCGGACGCGGCCGGCCAGGATGCCGAGGCCGCGGGTCACGCCGTAGGCCACGCCGGCACGGACCGCCCAGGCGGCCTGCGGGACGGCGCGGGAGAGGGTGCGGGCGGTGCCGCGGAACACGGGGGCCGCCACGGCAACCCCGACGGCGGCGCCCGCCTCGCGGGGCCCGGGGCGCGCGCCGCCGAGGGCGGTGACGTCCGAGAGCAGGCGCGCCTGCATCAGCGAGAGCACCGGGGTGGTGGGCGCCGAGGTGGGCGCCGCGCCCACCAACGCGGCGCGCCGCGCGGCGCGCGTGACCATGGAGCGGGCGGCCGTGTCGCGCAGCCCCGGGGCGGTGCGGGCGGCGGGCACCACGAAGGTCCCCAGGCGCAGCACCACCGCCTCCCGCACGGTGGCGGCCCCGGCCTCGGCGAGCGAGGCGACGGGCACCGCGGTGGACACCCCAACGTCGTGCGCGGCGGCCAGCTGGCGGAGCACGCGCCGGCGCGCGGCCGGGCTGCCGATGACGGCCACGATCACCTCGCCGCCGTTGCGGCGGTGGGCGCCGAGCCGGTGGACCAGGTTGCCGATGTCGGCGCCCGGGGCGGGCGCGCACACCAGCAGGTCGGTCGGGACGGGGGCCCGCACGGGGGCGCCGAGCACCTCCGCCAGCCGCGCGGTGAGCGCCGGGTCGCCGGCGTCGACGATGCTGACCCCCGCGTCGCGCTCGGCGTTGCGGGCCGACAGCGCCACCGCGGTGACCAGGGGGCGCACGCGTGAGAGGGCCTGACGCGCGAGGCCCGGAGGCACCCTCACAGGCCGACGCGCCGCCGGTTCACGGCGAGCAGCAGGCCGATCGCGGCCATGTTGGTCAGGGTGTGGCTTCCGCCATAGCTGACGAAAGGTAGCGGAATGCCGGTGATGGGCATGATGCCGACGTTCATGCCCACGTTGACGAACGCCTGGAACATGAACATCGCGGCGATCGACCCGGCGATGATCTGCTCGTACTGAGTCGCCGCGCGCGCGGTGATCCGCAGCGCGCGCCAGACGACCACGCCGAACGTCAGCACCAGCAGCGCCGCGCCGATGAAGCCGAACATCTCGGCCACCACGGCGAAGATGAAGTCCGTGTGGTGCTCGGGCAGGAAGTCGTTGTTGGTCTGGGTGGCGCCGTCGGCGCCCTTGCCCCACGCGCCGCCGGACCCGATCGCCGTCTTGCTCTGGTCGAGCTGGTAGCCGGCGTCGCCGCGGTCGCGGTCGGAGTTGACGAACGCCGTGAGGCGTTCCACCTGGTAGTCCTTGAGCACGCTCACGCCCGCCGCGGGCAGCACCACCAGCACCATCGCCACCAGCACCACCAGCACGGCGCCGAACGCCGCGAAGTGCTGCCACGGCGCCCCGATCAGCAGCAGCACCGCCATGAGGACGGCGCCGTAGACGATCGCCGTACCGAGGTCCGGCTGCACGAACACCACCAGGGCGGGCACGGCGGCCACCACGGTCAGCAGCACGGTGAGCCGCAGCGGGTCGGAATCCTGCGCCCGCTCCACGGCCAGCGCCGCCAGCACGGCGATCAGGGTCACCTTGCCGAGCTCGGAGGGCTGGAGGCTGAAGGGGCCCAGGTCGATCCAGCGGGTGGAGCCCTTTGCGGAACTGCCGATCACGAACACGACGGCCAGGGCCCCGAGCAGCCCGCCCAGCAGCACCCACGGCAACGATTGCAGCCGCGTCGGGTCGAACGCCGCCACCGCGACCATCACCACCAGGCCGAGGATCGCGAACAGCACCTGGCGGTCGAGGTAGAAGTCGGGGTTCGCCGGGACGTCGGTCGCCGTGGCGATGTCGATGACGTACAGGCTCACGACCGTCAGCACGCCGACGGCCAGCAGCAGCACCCAGTCGACGTGCGCCACCAGCGCCCGCAGGCGCTCGGACAGGGCCGCGTGGGTGCGGTGCCCTCCTCCGGCGAGCGTGGTCAGTTGGAGTCCTCCTGCACCGGGATCCCGCACAGCTCGGGGTCGTACTTCAGGTAGGCCGCCATCGTGCGGCACACCGCCGGCGCGGCCGCCGTGGCCCCGGTGCCGCCGTGCTCGACCACGACCGCCACCACGATCCGCGGGTCCTCGTACGGGGCGTAGCCCACGAACCAGGAGTGGTCCTCCTCGCCGCGGATGCCCGGCTCGGCGGTGCCGGTCTTGCCCGCCACGTCCACGCCCGCGAGGCGCACGTTGGCGAACACCTGGGTCGCCGTCCCCTCGCCGCCGTTGGAGGCGAGGTAGAGGCCCTCGCGCACGGTGCGCAGCGTCGCCGGCGAGAGCGGCACGTTGCGCGACGGCGTGGCGGCGCTCAGCCGGCGCTCCACCTGCCCGGTGGGACCCACGATCTCGCGCGCGATGGTGGGGGTCGGGATGGTGCCGCCGTTGGCGATCGCGGAGTAGGCCACCGCCATCTGCAGGGGCGTCACCTGCAGGTAGCCCTGGCCCACGGTCATGTTGATGTCGTCGCCCGGCTTCCAGAAGTTGTTGTCCGGGTCCGTGGCGAACGTCTCCTGCTTCCAGTCCTCGCTCGGCACCAGGCCCGGCGACTCGCCGGGCAGGTCGACGCCCGTGGCCCGGCCGAATCCGAAGCGCTGCGCCCACACCTGCTGGAACTCGGTGCCCTCGGAGCGCCGCCGCTCCCAGAACCGGGAGCCCAGGGAGTAGAAGAAGGTGTCGCTGGAGACCTCGAGCGCCCGGGGCGGCGTCAGCATGCCGTGGGACTGGCGCCGGAAGTTCGGGAAGACCGTGTTGTAGAGCTCGATCTCGCTCGGCGAGCCGATCTGCGTCTCCGGGGTCAGCAGCCCCAGCTGCAGCGCCGAGGACAGCGTCACCGCCTTGAACGTGGAGCCGGGGGGGTACGAGCCCTGGATCGCGCGCGGGAACAGCGGCCGGTTCCGGTCGCGGTTGTACCGCTGCACCAGGCGCGTCCGGTTGCGGGCGTACGCGTCCGGCGAGTACGTGGGGAACGAGGCCATCGCCAGCACCTCGCCCGTGCGCGGGTCCATGGCCACGCCGGCCGCCCCCGTGGCCGTCGGCGAGTCCTCGACGCGGAACTTCAGCTGCTGCTCCAGCGCCCGCTGCGTGTTCAGGTCGACGGTGAGCCGCAGGGTGTCGCCGGGGGTGGGCGGGGCCGACGAGATCGTGCCGCGGCCCGTGGGCTCGCCGCTGGCGGTCACCTCGACGCGCCGGTCGCCCTTCACGCCGCGCAGGTAGCTCTCGTACTCCGCCTCGACGCCGCTGACGCCCACGCGCTCGTTGCCCACGTAGCCCTGGTCGCGGTAGCGCTGGTACTCCTCGGCGAAGATCGGCCCCGTGTAGCCGAGCAGGTGCGCGGCCAGCGTGTCGTCCGGGTAGGTGCGCACGAAGGTGCGCTCCAGCGTCACGCCCGGGAAGTCGCGGGCGCGCTCGGCGAGCGCGATCTGCAGGTCCTGGTCGACGTCCTCGGACAGCACCACGCCCTCCAGGGGCGCGTCCCGGTCGGCCTTGGCCATCTTGGCCAGCATCTCGCGCAGGGGCACGTCCAGCACCGGCGCCAGGCGCGCGAGCACGGCGCGCCGCCGGGGGCCCTGCAGCTCGGCGGGCCGCGCCACCACGTTCCAGCCCGGGCGGTTCTGGGCGAGCACGTGGCGGCCGGTGCGGTCGGTGATGAGCCCGCGGGGGGCCGGCTCCTTGATGGTGCGGATGCGGTTCTCCTCGGCGCGCTGCGCGTACGCCTGGCCGCCGATCACCTGCAGGAACCACAGGCGGGTCAGCAGGATGCCGATGAGCACCACCGCCACCATGCCCAGGGCGGCGATGCGCACGGCCACGGCGGGGGTGAGCGGCCCGCGGCCCTTCGGGGGCGGCGCCGAGGCGCCGCCGCCGCTGCGGCGCGGAGGGGGGCTGAGGGTCGTCATCCGCTCACACCCGTGCCGCGGGCTCGTAGACGTGCGGGTCGCCCAGGACGCGGCGCGACGCGCCGCTCCGTCGGCGCTGCGCCGCAGGGCGTGGTCCTCCGGTGCGTCGTGGGGGTCACCGGTGCGCTCACACCCGTGCCGCCGGCTCGTAGACGTGCGGGTCGCCCAGGACGCGACGCACCAGCAGCAGCACCGGCGCCGTGACCAGCGCCGTCAGCGCCAGCGTGGGCACCAGGATCCGGGCCGTGAGGTCGCCCGCCAGCAGGCTCTCCCCCAGCAGCACCTGCACCCCGGCGTAGCCCAGCTGCACGAAGCCCGCGCAGGCGACCGCCAGGATCACCGTCGGCAGCACCGCGTACGACTCGGGGCGCTCGCACCAGCGCCCGCAGAACCACCCGGCCACCAGGTAGAGCAGCGCGAGCATGCCGAGGGTGCCGACCGGGGCGGTGAGCTCCACCAGCAGCCCGCCCGAGAAGCCGGCGACGGCGCCGACCAGGCGGCCGCGGGCCAGGCCCACGCACGCCACGGCGACGGCCAGCACGTCCGGGATCCCCTCGGCCACCCGCACGTACGGCAGCAGCGACACCTGCAGCAGCACGGCCGCCACCACGATCGCGGCCGCCGCCCACAGGGCATCGCGCGGCTCGCGCGGGACGAGCGGCTCCTCGCCGGCGTTGGACGACACGATCACGGGAGGTCCGCTGCCCATCAGCCCTCCGCCCGCCGGCGCGCGCGCTCGGTCTCCGGCGCCAGCACCACCACGTAGGCGAGCTCGCGCGGGGTGACGTACGGGGTCACCTGGACGGTCTGCTGCACGTCCACCTCCTGGCGCCCCACGCCCGTGACCACCCCGACCGGGATGCCGCGCGGATAGGGCGAGGGCAGCGAGATGGGCTGGGAGGCGCCGGAGGTGAACACCAGCTGGCCGACCGCCACGGGGGACTGGCGCGGGATGCCGGTGATCTTCATCTGGCCGGGGGTGCTGGGCCGCAGGAGCCCGATGGCGTTGTCGGCGTCCGTGATGGTCACGCCGATGCCCGTGCCGGCCTCGGTGATGAAGGTGACGATGGAGGAGTTGGAGCGCGCCTCGGTGACGATGCCCACCAGGCCGGCGCGCACGTCGCCGGCCGCCAGCACGGGGGCGTTGCGCACCACCCCGTCCGAGGTGCCCTTGTCCAGCTTGGCCCGGACGTAGAAGGGCGAGGGCGACCAGCCCACGATGCTGGACGGCACCTGCCGGTAGTCCGACTCCCAGCGGTCGCCGATGTCGGCCAGCGCGTTGATCCGCCGGGTCTCCTCCGCCTGGAAGCGGCCCTCGGCGATGCCGCTGCGCAGCTCGCGCAGCTCCACCTCCAGCTGGGCGGCGCGGTCCCGGGCGTCCGAGAGGTCGTTGGCCCAGCCCCACAGGTCGCGCAGCGGCTGCACCGCCTTGGTCGCGACGCCCTGCACGGGGGCGAGCAGCGCGCCCGCGGTGCCCTGCAGGCCGTGCAGCGGCCCCTCCCCGTTCTCACGCGAGTACAGGCTGAACAGCGCGAGGCACACGACCACGAGCGCGGCCACCACGACGCGCCGCGTCGAGACGCGGCGCCGGCCGAGCGGGCTGTTCGCCTGTGTTCCCAGTGATCCGTCTCCCTACGGGGTCGGATGGTGGTGCGCGCCGGCCGCGGACCGGTCGCCCGCCGGGGGGGCGGAGGCGGCCGTCGCGCGGCCGCGGGGCGCCGCGCCCCGCCGGGCGCGACCCCGTGCATCCTGCCGCATGTCGGGCTCCGCGCGCCTGCGCCCTGTCACCACGGCCCGCACCGCCCCTAGTACCTCCGCCGCGTGCGCCCCTTCGAGCTCTTGCGCATGACCTCGAACTCCTCGAGCGACCGCCCGGATCCGACGGCCACGCAGGTGAGCGGGGACTCGGCCACGTGGATCGGCATCTCCGTCTCGCGCCGCAGCCGCTCGTCGAGCCCCTGCAGCAGCGCGCCGCCGCCCGCCAGCATGATGCCGCGGTCCATGATGTCGGAGGCCAGCTCCGGCGGGGTCTTGTCGAGGGTGCTCTTGACCGCGTCCACGATCTGGCTGACGGGCTCCTCCAGCGCCGCGCGGACCTCCTCCGACGACAGCACCACCGTCTTGGGGAGGCCGGAGATCATGTCGCGCCCGCGGATCTCGGCCTGCACCTCCTCGCGCAGCGGGTAGGCCGAGCCGATCTCGAGCTTGACCTCCTCCGCGGTCTGGCTGCCGATCATCAGCTTGTACTCCTTCTTGACCCAGCCGATGATCGCGTCGTCCATCTCGTCGCCGCCGACGCGGATCGACTGGGCCACCACGATGCCGCCCAGCGAGATGACGGCGACCTCGGTGGTGCCGCCGCCGATGTCGACCACCATGTTCCCGGTGGGCTCGGCCACGGGGAGGCCGGCCCCGATGGCCGCCGCCATGGGCTCCTCGATGAGGTAGGCCTGGCGGGCGCCGGCGGACAGCGTCGCCTCCTCCACCGCGCGCTTCTCCACGCCGGTCACGCCCGACGGCACGCACACCACCACCCGCGGGTGCGCCCACCGGTTCTGGTGCACCTTCTGGATGAAGTGCCGCAGCATCTGCTCGGTCACGTCGAAGTCGGCGATGACGCCGTCCTTGAGCGGGCGGATGGCCGTGATCGTGCCGGGGGTGCGCCCCAGCATCCGCTTGGCCTCGATGCCGACCGCGTGGACCTCGGTGGTCCGCTGGTCGATGGCGACCACCGACGGCTCCGAGAGCACGATCCCGCGTCCGCGCACGTAGACGAGCGTGTTGGCCGTGCCGAGGTCGACGGCCATGTCCCGGCCGCCGAAACCGGTCAGGTAGCTCAGGAAGCCGATCGGGCCCCTCCTGCGACAGCGTTGCGGGACGGCGGGGACGCGGCGCGGCGCCGGCGCGGGGACTCCGCGACGCGACCGGGACGGCTCCCCCCGCGCACGCTAACCGGCGGGCGGCCTCCTCGCCAGGCAGCGGGGGGGTTCGCTACCCTGCTCGGCGATGGCGTCCGGGCCGCTCTTCGCCGACGACAACAGCTCCTACCGCCGTGCAATGCGCCGTGCAGAACGCGAGGCGCGCGACCGGGAGGAGCGGCGGCAGCAGATCCTCGCCACCCTGCGGCGGCTCCGGGAGAAGGCCCAGGACCCGGCGGTGCTGGCCGCCGAGGAGCGCGCGGCGCGCCACCGCGAGATGCTGGAGCGGTACCCGCCGCTCTACTAGGGCCGCCCCCACGGACCGAGCCCGGCCGCCGCGAGCATGTCGGCCACCCGGGCCACGGGCAGCCCGACCACGGCGGAGTGATCCCCCTCCACGCGGGTGACGAGGGCCGCGCCCGCCCCCTGCACCGCGTAGCCGCCGGCCCGTCCGCGCCACTCGCCCGTGTCCAGGTACCAGCGCCGCACGGCCGCCGTCAGCGGGCGGACGTGCACACGGGCGCCCTTCACCGCGACCGACTCGCCGGCGGCGGTGACGAGCACCACGGCGGTGAGCACCTCGTGCGCGCGGCCGGCCAGGGCGTCGAGCAGGGCGCCCGCGGCGTGTTCGTCCGCGGGTGTCCCCAGCGCCGCGCCGTCGAGCACGACCTCCGTGTCGGCGCCGAGCACGGCCCCGCCGGGGGGCACGCCCTCCCGCGCGGCCACGTCGCGCGCCTTGCCGCGGGCGTTGGCCTCCACGCGGGCGCGGGCGTCCCGGCCCGGGCCGTGCTCGGCGAACCCGGACGGCACGACCCGGAACTCCACCCCGAGGAGCCCCAGCAGCGCCCGCCGCTGGGGCGAGCGCGAGGCCAGCAGGATCAGGCCGGCCCTACCCCAGCTCGGGGAAGTGCAGCGCGAGCTCGCGGGCGGCCGACTCCGGGCCGTCGGAGCCGTGGATGACGTTCTGGCCCACGTCGAGGGCGTAGTCGCCGCGGATGGTGCCCGGGGCGGCGTCCAGCGGGTTGGTGGTGCCCATCATGGTCCGGAGGGCGCCGATGGCCCCCTGCCCCTCCACGGCCATCATCACGACGGGACCGCCCGTGATGAAGTCGACCAGCTCCCCGAAGAAGGGGCGCTCGCGGTGCTCGCCGTAGTGCTCCTCCGCGGCCTCGCGCGTCATGACGGCCTTCTTGAGGCCGGCGATGACCATGCCCCGCCGCTCGATGCGGCCGATGATCTCGCCGGTGAGCCCGGCGCGCACGCCGTCGGGCTTCACCATCACGAACGAGCGCTCACTCAACGGACGCCTCCGGGTCGGGTCGGACGGTGCGGCGCACGCGCCGGATCATGGTGCGACCGGTGTCGTCGGCCGAGACGGGCGGCTCCGTGGCCGGACGGCGGGCGACGGGCTCGTCGGCCGGGGGACGCCGGGTGGGGGCGGCGTCGGCCGTCCGCGGGCGCTCGGTCGCGCGGGGGCGTTCGGCGGACCGCTCGGACCGCGGGCGCTCGGCCGGCCGCTCCGCCGGGCGGGCGCGCTCGGCCGGGCGCTCCGGCTCGGACCGGGGCGCCGCGGCGCGGCGCAGCCGGTACTCCAGCTCCGTCAGCCGGATGTCGAGGTCGCGCAGGTCGTCGCGGGTGGCGACGCCGGCCTGGCGCAGCGCGCTCTGCGTGGACGCGTCGACGCCCCCCTGCTCGCGCGCCAGCAGGCGGCCCACGATGCGCTGGCCCTCCTCGTCGCCGAGGGCGCCCAGCCGCTGCTCGAGCGCGATCAGCTCCAGCTCGCGCTCCCGGGCCTCCAGCAGGTACTCCGGCGGCCGCACGACCAGGTAGATGATCGTGCCCAGGAACGGCAGCAGGACCGACAGCGCCACCGATGCCGCCACCAGGGGCGGGCTCGTGATGCGACGGCGGGCGTCCTGGTAGGTCCACCAGATCAGGGCGGCCCACAGCAGGAAGACGAACACCTGGAGCGCGAAGGTGATGAGGCTCCATGTGGACGAGTCGAAGAAGTTCGATACGGACTCGAACGGGTCGGTCTCGTCGGTGGTCGCCTGAAGTGGGAGCCCCACGATGGGCCCCCACGCGGTCAAGGGCATGCGTTCTCCGTCCCGGGGTCGGGTCGCGGGAGTGTAGCCCATCGTCGACGGGCCCCATGCTGAGCGGTCACCCGCGCACCCGTGACGGTGTTCGGCGTGCGCCCCGTGGGCCCTGCGGCGCGGGGGACCGGGGCCGCGCGCAGGTCACGGGACCGCCGCGGCGATGGACGCGCGCAGGTCGGTGAGCAGGTAGAGCGAGCCGCACACCAGCACCAGCCCGTCCGCGCCGGCCCGGGCGCGCGCGTGGGCGAGCGCCCGGTGGGGGTCGTCCTCGGCGAGGGCCTCGCGGCCCGCCGCGGCGGCCGCGTCGCGTACGCGGGCCGGCGGCGCGGCGCGGCGGTGGGCGGAGCGCGTGGCCACGACCGCGTCCACGGCGGGCGCCAGCACGCCCAGCATCGCGCCGGCGTCCTTGTCGTCGAGCAGCGAGACCACGGCCACCACGGGACGGGTGCCCGCCACGGCCGGCAGGGACGCGACCAGGGCCTCCATGCCGGCCGGGTTGTGGGCGCCGTCCAGCAGCACCGGGGGGCGGCCGGGGAACAGCTCCAGGCGGCCCGGCACACGCACGGCCGCCAGCGCCTCGCGCAGCGGCTCCGGCGCGAGCGGGCGGTCCACCATCCGCTGCGCCGCCGCGACGGCCACCGCGACGTTGTCGCGCTGGAAGCGCCCGCGCACCCCCAGGCGCAGCCCGTCGTAGGTCGCCCCGGGGCAGCGCACCGTCAGCACCTCCCCGGCTCCGTCCGTGCGGGCGTCCACCTCGAACTCCCGCCCCAGATGCCAGCCGGAGAGCTCGCGGCGCCCGCACACCTCCGCGACCGCCGCCTCGGCCTCCGCCGAGAGCCGCCCCACCACCAGCGCCCCGGACCCGTCCGGGGCCACCGCCAGCTTCTCCCCCGCGATCGCCGCATGCGTGTCGCCGAGCAGCTCGGTGTGTTCCAGGGAGACGTTGGTGAGCACGGTCACCAGCCCGCCCCCGAGCACGTTGGTGGCGTCGTAGCGCCCGCCGAGGCCCGCCTCCACCACGGCCGCGTCCAGCTCGGCGTGCGCGAAGGCCAGGAACGCCGCCGCCGTGAGAGCCTCGAACTGGGTCACCCGCTCGTCCCCGCCGGCCTCCAGCGCCTCGGCGGCCCCGCGCACCTCGGTGAGGTGGGCCGCGAAGGCGCGCTCGTCCACGGGCACGCCGCCGATCTCGATGCGCTCCGCCCACCCCGTGACGTGGGGCGACAGGTAGGCGCCCGTGCGCAGGCCGGTGGAGGCGAGGGCCGCGGCCGCCAGGCGCACGGTGGACGTCTTGCCGTTGGTGCCCACCACGTGCACGGAGGGCTGCGCCCGCTCGGGACGGCCCAGCGCCTGCAGCAGCCGGTGCATGCGCTCCAGCCCGAACCGCATGCCGAGGATGTCGAGGCCCTCGACCCAGGCCACCGCCTCGTCGGGCGTCATGCGCCGCCGACCCGCGCCGGGGGGCACGGGCGCGCGCCGGCGCCCGGGGCGGGACGCGCGCGGTATCCCACCCGCCGCACAGGGGCCCGCGGCCTCAGCCGCCGAGCGCCCGCAGCCGCTCGTCGAGCGCCGCGCGCTCGGCCGTGTACCGGGCCACCTTGGCGCGCTCCGCCTCCACGAGGTGCGCCGGGGCCCGCCCGGTGAACCGCTCGTTGGCCAGCATGCCCTCGGCGCGCCGCAGCTCGGCCGCGACGCGCTCCCGCTCGGCGCCCAGGCGCGCGCGCTCGGCCCCGGCGTCCACCGCCGCCTCCGGCCGGGCCACGTGGAGGCGGCCGGTGGGCACCGCCACGATCGTGCCCTCGAGGGGCGCGTCCACCAGCTCCGCGCGGGCCAGCGCCCCGAAGGCGGCGGCCATCGAGGCGAGCCGCCCCCCGTCCTCGGCGTGCACGCGCAGCAGCTCGCGCGGCGGCACCTCGGCCTGGTTCCGAAAGGCGCGCACCGCCGTGACGGCCTCCTGCAGGTCGCCCACGGCGGCCTCGGCGTCCGCGTCGCGGCCGCCCGGCGCCCGCGGGGGCGCATGCGTCGCCATGAGCCCCGCCGCCCCCGGCAGGCCCTCCCAGCAGGCCTCGGTCACGAACGGCATCAGCGGGTGGACGAGGGCCAGGATCTGCTCCAGCAGGTCCCCCGCCACCTCCGGCGTGGCCTCGTCGGCCTTCAGCAGCTCCAGGTACCAGTCGCAGTACTCGTCGAAGACCAGGTGGTACACCAGGTCGGCGAGGCGGCTGAACTCGTAGCCCCCGACCAGGCGCCCGGACTCCTCCACCGCGTGCGCCACCCGGGAGGCCATCCAGCGGTCGGCGAGGGTGGCGGGCTCCGGCGGGGTGGCGTGCCCCGCGCGCCCGCCGCGGGCCACCACGAGCCGGGTGGCGTTCCACAGCTTGGTGACGAGCTGCCGCCCCTGGCGGATCTTCTCGGCCGAGTAGCGCACGTCCTGCTGGCTGCTCATCAGCAGCAGCCCGAAGCGCAGGGCGTCCGCGCCGTGCTCGCCGATCGTCTCCAGGGGGTCGATGCCCGTCCCGAGGCTCTTGCTCATGCGGCGGCCGTCGGGCGCCTGGATCACCGAGTGGATGTAGACGTCCCGGAAGGGGACCTCCCCGCGGAACTCGAGGCCCATCATCACCATCCGGGCGACCCACAGGAAGATGATGTCCCGGGCCGTCGAGAGCACCGCGCCGGGGTAGAACGCGCGCAGCTCCGGGGTCTCGTCGGGCCAGCCCAGCGTCGCGAAGGGCCACAGGGCCGACGAGAACCACGTGTCGAGCACGTCCGGGTCGCGCTCCCAGCCCTCGCCCCCGGGCGCCTCCAGGCCGACGTGGACCTCGTCGCCGCGGTACCAGACGGGGATCTGGTGGCCCCACCACAGCTGCCGCGACACGCACCAGGGCCGGATCTCCTCCATCCAGCGCAGGTAGACGTCGCCCCACTGCGCCGGGGTGAAGCGGACGGTGCCGTCGCGCACCACCTCGATGGCGGGCGCCGCCAGCGCCTCCATGTCGCAGAACCACTGCAGGGAGATCAGCGGCTCCACCCGCGCCCCCGAGCGGTGCGAGAACGGCACCGTGTGGGTGTACGGCTCCTCGGCGCGCAGCAGGCCCTGCGCGCGCAGGTCCTCCACCACGCGCGCCGCGGCCTCGGCCGGGGTGAGCCCGGCGTACCGCTCCCCCGCCTCGGCGGTCATGCGGCCGTCCTCGCCGATCACCGAGACCGCCGGCAGGTCGTGCCGGCGCGCCAGGTCGAAGTCGTTGGGGTCGTGCGCCGGCGTCACCTTGAGGCAGCCGGTGCCGAAGTCGGTGCGCACGTAGTCGTCGGCCACGATCGGGATCTCGCGCCCCACCAGGGGCAGCACCGCGGTGCGCCCGATCAGGTGGCGGTGCCGCTCGTCGTCCGGGTTCACGGCCACCGCCGTGTCGCCCAGCATCGTCTCGGGGCGCACCGTCGCGACCACCAGCTCCCCCGAGCCGTCCGCCAGGGGGTAGGCGATGCTCCAGAGCGTGTCGGTGACCTCGCGCTCCTCGACCTCCAGGTCGGAGATCGCCGACCCGAGGCCGGGGTCCCAGTTGACCATGTAGTGGTCGCGGTAGATGAGCCCGCGCTCGTGCAGCGCGACGAACACCCGCATGACCGCCCGGGCGTACGCCTGGTCCATCGTGAACCGCTCGCGGGCGTAGTCGAGCGTGCACCCGAGCCGGCGGAGCTGGCCGATGATGGTGCCGCCGTACTCCTCGCGCCAGCGCCAGACGCGCTCGGTGAACGCCTCGCGCCCCACCTCGCGGCGGCTGCTGCCCTCCCGCATCAGCGCCTTCTCCACCTGCGCCTGGGTGGCGATGCCGGCGTGGTCGGTGCCGCAGATCCACTCGGTCTCGTAGCCGGCCATCCGGTGCCACCGGACGAGCACGTCCTGGATCGAGTTGTTGAGCGCGTGGCCCATGTGCAGCGCGCCCGTCACGTTGGGCGGCGGGATCGCGATCACGTACGGCGGGCGCCCGGAGTCCGGGTCTCCGTGCCCGATGCCCGCGGCGCCCCAGGCGTCGACCCAGCGGGGCTCGTCGGCGACCGGGTCGTACCGGGTGGGCGGCGTGGCGGCGCCCGTGGCGGCGGGTGCGTCCCCGCTCACCCGCCGGCCTCGGCGGCCCGCTGCTGGCGGTCCGGGGCCTCGGTGACGAGCGTGGGCGGCAGCCCCCGCTCGATGGTGTCGCGGGTCACCGCGCACTTGACCACGTCGTCGCGGGACGGCAGCTCGAACATCACGTCCATGAGGGCCGCCTCCAGGATGGAGCGCAGGCCGCGGGCGCCGGTCTCGCGCTCGAGCGCCCGGTTGGCGATGGCCGTGAGCGCGTCGTCGGAGAACGTCAGGTCGACGCGGTCGAAGCTGAAGAAGCGCTTGTACTGCTTGACGAGCGCGTTCTTGGGCTCCGACAGGATCGTCACCAGGTCGTCGCGCGAGAGCTGGTGGACCGCCGAGATGACCGGCAGCCGGCCCACGAACTCGGGGATGAGCCCGTAGTTCATGAGGTCCTCGGGCAGCACCTTGCTGAGCAGGTCGTGCGGGTCGTGCTCGCGGCGGTCGCGCAGTTCGGCGGCGAAGCCCACCGCCCGGCGGCCGGTCCGGCGCCCGATCACCTGCTCCAGGCCCGCGAACGCGCCGCCGCAGATGAACAGCACGTTGGTGGTGTCGATCGAGAGGAACTCCTGGTGGGGGTGCTTGCGGCCCCCCTGCGGCGGCACCGAGGCCACCGTGCCCTCCAGGATCTTGAGCAGGGCCTGCTGCACGCCCTCGCCCGAGACGTCGCGCGTGATCGACGGGTTGTCCGCCTTGCGCGCGATCTTGTCGACCTCGTCGATGTAGATGATCCCGGTCTCGGCCTTCTTGACGTCGAAGTCCGCGGCCTGGATGAGCTTGAGCAGGATGTTCTCGACGTCCTCGCCCACGTAGCCGGCCTCGGTGAGGGCCGTCGCGTCCGCGATGGCGAAGGGCACGTTGAGGATGCGCGCCAGCGTCTGGGCGAGCAGCGTCTTGCCGCACCCGGTGGGGCCCAGCAGCAGGATGTTGCTCTTCTGCAGCTCGATGTCGGACTCGCCCGCCGACATCATCTGGACGCGCTTGTAGTGGTTGTAGACCGCGACCGAGAGGGTGCGCTTGGCCTCCTCCTGGCCCACCACGTACTCGTTCAGGACGTCGTAGATCTCACGCGGCCGCGGGAGCGCGTCGGGGTCGAAGCCCACCGGCGAGGTGAGCTCCTCGTCGATGATCTCGTTGCACAGGTCGATGCACTCGTCGCAGATGTACACGCCGGGACCGGCGATGAGCTTCTTGACCTGCCGCTGTGACTTCCCGCAGAAGCTGCACAGCAGCTGCTCGTTGGAGTCCTGGGACTTGCCCATGGGAATGGAGGCGGTGCGCCGCTAGTGCGACGTGATGACCCGGTCCACCAGGCCGTAGTCCTTCGCCTCCTCCGACGACATGAAGTAGTCGCGCTCGGTGTCCTGCTTGACCTTCTCGAGCGGCTGACCGGTGTGGCCGGAGATGATCTCGTCGAGGCGGTGGCGCAGCGAGATGACCTCGCGGGCGTGGATCTCGATGTCCGACGCCTGGCCCTGGAAGCCCGAGGACACCTGGTGGATCATCACCTTGGCGTTGGGCAGGGCCATCCGCTTGCCGGCGGCGCCGCCACACAGCAGCAGGGCTCCCATGCTCATCGCGATGCCGACGCAGATGGTCTGCACGTCCGGCTTGATGAACTGCATCGTGTCGTAGATCGCGAGACCCGCGTACACCTGCCCGCCGGGCGAGTTGATGTACAGCGAGATGTCCTTGTCCGGATCATCGCTCTCGAGGTGCAGCAGCTGCGCCACGATGAGGTTCGCGATCTGATCGTCGATGGGGGTGCCGAGGAACACGATGCGCTCGTTGAGCAGGCGCGAGTAGATGTCGAACGACCGCTCGCCGCGCGATGTCTGCTCGACCACCATCGGGATCAGGGGGCTCATCCGGGGGGTACTCCTCGCGTCAGGTGGGCTGGCCGGGGGTCCAGAGCTTCGACCCGGGGTCGGGCTTCTCCTCGCCCGGCGTCCAGATCTTCTCGCGGGCCTCGGCCTGCTCCATGGAGATCGGTTCCGCCGACGAGACCATCGTCTGGACGGCGCGTTGCAGCCGCAGGTCCTCGCGCAGGGTCTCCCACGCGTCGTTCGTGCGCACCTCCGCGGCGAGCTCCTCGGGGTCGCGGCCCATCGACTCGGCGTCCTGCCGGATCTGCGCCTCGACGTCCGCGTCGGTGATCTCGACGCCCTCGGCCTGCGCCACCGCCTCGACCACCAGCTCGCGCTTGATGGCCATCTCGGCGTCCGGCCGCAGCTCCGCGACGGCCTGGTCGAGCGTCCGGCCGGTGGCCTGCAGGTACTGCTCGAACGTGACGCCCCGGGGGAGGGAGTTCGCCGTCTGGGAGAGGATGCCGTTGATGCGCCGGTCGACCATGACCTCCGGCACCTCGACGGTGGCCTCCGCCACGGCCGCGTCGATCACGCGCCGCCGGAAGCGCTCGTCCACCTCGGCCTGCTGGCGGGCGCGCAGCTTCTCGAAGATGTCGGCCCGCAGCTCGTCGAGCGTGTCGAACTCGGACACCTCGACGGCGAGGTCGTCGTCCAGCGCGGGGAGCACCTTCTCCTGCACCTGCTGCAGCGACACGGTGTACGTGACGGTCTTGCCGCGCAGCTCCGGCCGCTGGTCGTCGTCGGCGTACGTGACGTCGACGCCGACCTCCTCGCCCGCGCTCATGCCCTGCAGCGCGGTGTCGAAGTCGGGGAGCAGGCGGTTGGCGCCGAGCTCCACCATGTAGTCGCGGGCGCTGGCCGACGGGATCCGCCTGCCGTTCGCCCGCCCCTCGAACGAGATCACCACGAAGTCGCCGGCCGCGGCGGGCCGCTCGACCACCTGCAGCCGTGCCGCACGCTGGCGCAGCCGGTCGAGTTCGGCGTCGACGGCGCCGTCGGGCACCTCGACCTCCTCCTTCGCCGCCTGCAGCCCCGTGTAGGCACCCAGGGTGGCCGTGGGCCGCGTGCGCACCGTGGCCCGGAACACCAGGTCCGCGCCCTCCTCGGGCACCGTGTCCAGGTCGAGCTCGGGGTCGTCGATGGGGCGCACGCCCGCCTCGGCGACCGCGCTCTCGTACCACTGCCCCAGGGACGACTTGAGCATCTCCTGCACGACCACGTCGCGGCCGTACCGGCGCATGACGACGGCCGGCGGGACCTTGCCCGGGCGGAAGCCCGGGATGCGCGCCTCGCGCGCAAGCTGTCGGAGTGCCCGGTCCACGGCGCGCTCGACCTCGTCGTGCGAGACCGAGACGTCCAGCTGGACGCGGTTCTCCTCGAGCGATGTGACTTCAGTGGCTATCGGCATGCGGGTGAGAGGACTCGAACCTCCACGGGTTGCCCCACTAGGACCTAAACCTAGCGCGTCTACCGGTTCCGCCACACCCGCCGGAACCGCCTCCCCATCGGGAGGGTGAACGATGGGACTCGAACCCACGACCGCCTGGACCACAACCAGGAGCTCTACCGACTGAGCTACGTTCACCACGCCCGGCCGAGCGGCCGGCGGAGGGCAGGATAGCGCAGGGGCGCCCCGGGGGCGTCCGGCCGCACGGGCGGGCGGCGGGGGCTCCCGGCCCGGGTCCGGCGACGGGGGTCACCGGCGGCCCGACCGGGGGCCCGGGTCACGCCCTCAGAGGTCCACCACGACCTTGACGGCCTCCGGCGAGCGCGCCAGGCGGAACGCCTCGTCGACGCGCGCGAGGGGCACGCGGTGCGACACGACCAGGGCGGGGTCGACGCGGCCGTCGGCGAGCAGGGCGAGGGCGTCGCGCGTGTCGAGGGGGCCCGCGGAGTAGGTGGAGGTGATGCTCACCTCGCGCCACCACACCGCCCCGAGGTCGAGGGGCACGGGCACGCCCGGCGGCGGCGGCGCGAACAGCTGCACCACGCCGCCCGGCCCGGCCAGCGTCAGCGCGGCGGCGATCGCGCCGGGGTCGGCGGTGGTGACGAACACCTGGTCGGCGCCGCCCGCCAGCGCGGGGTCCGCGCGCACCCCGTCGGCGTCGGGGTGCACGCGCGCACCGGCGCGTGCGGCACGTTCGCGTCGCTCGGGCCGCGGCTCGCAGGCCACGACGACCGCGGCCCCGAGCGCGCGCGCCGCCTGGATCTCGAGGAGCCCCATGCCGCCCGCCCCCACCACCGCCACCCGGGCGCCCGGGCCCACCCCCGCGGCCCGCTGCCCGCGCACGACGCACCCGAGCGGCTCCACCAGCGTGGCGGCCCACAGCGGCAGGTCGTCCGGCAGCGGCAGCACGTCGAGGGCCGCGTTCGCCGCGGGCACCCGCACCAGCTCCGCCATGCCGCCGGGGTCGATCCGCGTCTGGCGGAAGCGCGCGCACAGGGTGTGCCGGCCCCGCCGGCACAGCGCGCAGGTCATGCACGGCACGTGGTGGTGCACGGCGACCCGGGTGCCCACCGCAAGCGGGGCCCCGGGCCCGGCGCCCACGACCTCGCCGGCGGGCTCGTGCCCGGGCACGAGCGGCGCGCGGGGGTCCTGGTACCAGCCCATCAGGTCGCTGCCGCAGATGCCGCAGGCGCGCACGCGCACCAGCAGCTCCCCCGGCCCCGCGGTGGGCGGCGCGCGCTCCTCGAGGCCGACCCGGCCCCCTCGGTGGTAGACCGCCGCGCGCACCGGCCCACCCTAGCGAGGGGGGACGCGGCGGCCCGGGGCGGTGGATGATGGGACGAGGTCACCCCGACCGCCCCATCGACGACCGCACCCGTGCCCGACACGCCGCAGAGCCACCGCGTCCTCGCACCGCCGCTGCCGCCCCGGCTCGGCCAGGACGGCCGCCCCGTCCGCGGTCTGCGCCGCGACGCGTCGCGCAACCGCGAGAAGGCGCTCGACGCCGCGCACCGCCTGTTCGCGGAGCGTGGCGGCGACCTGACGATGGAGGAGGTCGCCGCGGCGGCGGGCATCGGCAAGGGGACGCTCTACCGCGGGTTCCCGTCGCGGGCCGCCCTGGCCGACGCGGTGCTGGACGGCCTCGCGCGGGAGGTGCAGGCCGACCTGCTGCGCGGGCTCGGGGTGGCGGACGGCGGTCCGCTGGTCGTGCTGGAGGCGCTGCTGCGCAGGCTCCACGCCTTCACGGCCCAGAACCTGGACCTCTTCTGCGTCGCCCACGGAGGCGGCGGCGCCTACCGCCGCTCCCCCGCCTACCTCTGGCAGCGCCAGGCGGTGGCCGGGCTGCTCGCGTCGGCGGCCCGCCGCGGCGACTGCCCCGCGGTGGACCTGGACGCCGTGCCGGACGCCGTGCTGTCGCTGCTCGCGCCGGATCTCATCCGCCACCAGCGCGAGGTCATGGGCGTGCGCGACGCGGACGCCGCCGCGCTGGTGGTCGCGATGCTCCACGGCGCCCTCGGGCGGCCGGGCGCCTGACCTCAGGCGCGCGCCCTCCCCTCCCGGCCCCCCGCCGGGTCCCCCTCCCCCGGTGAGGGCTCGCCGGGCACCAGGGGGACGAAGCGCACCTCGCCCAGCCGCTCGCGCACCAGGCGGTCCCCCTCGCGGCGGATCCGCAGCAGGTGCTGGACGTCCTCGCCGGCCGGGATGACCAGCCGTCCGCCGGGCGCCAGCTGCTCCTCCAGGGCCTGCGGCACCCCGGCCGCGCTGGCGGCGGCCACGTTGATGGCGTCGTAGGGGGCGGCGGCGGGATGTCCCCGGGTGCCGTCGCCCACCACCAGGGTCACGCCCTCCACGCCCGCCTCGCGCAGGTTGGCGGCGGCGAGCGCGGACAGGCGCGGATTCCGCTCGATGGACACCACCCGGCGGGCGAGCCGCGCCAGGACCGCCGCGTGGTAGCCCGAGCCGGTGCCCACGTCCAGCACGGTCTCGTCGCCCCGCAACTCCAGCAGCGCGCACATGTGCGCCACCAGGGACGGCTGGGAGATCGTCTGGCCCTCGCCGATCGACAGCGGGCCGTCGCTCCAGGCGTCGGCGCGCAGATCCGGCGGCACGAAGCACTCGCGGGGGACGGCCGCGACCGCGGCCAGCACCCGCTCGTCGTGCACCACCGCGCGCAGGCGCGCCAGGAACCGCGCGCGCGCCGAGAACGCCGGCGCGGTCACCGTCCCCCGCCGCCACGCACGTCCCGCCCCCCGATCCAGCATCCGCCCACGGGCACGGGGAGGCGGTTTCCGTCCCGGCAGCGCCCGAAACCGGGCGCGCACAGCCGTCCCGGGGACGACGCGGGGCCGGGTCCCCGTTTCGTGGGGTCGGGAACCGCCGATAACCTTGGACAAACCCCGGACAGCACGCGGGGATGGTGACGGGGGCGACACGGTGGGCGAGGCACACGGGGGCGCGTACCTCCGGATCGGCGAGCTCAGCCGCCGGGTCGGGGTCCCGCCCGACACGCTCCGCGCATGGGAGCGGCGATACGGACTCCTGCGGCCCGGCCGCACCGACGGCGGCTTCCGCCTGTACTCGGAGGCGGACGAGCGCCGCATACGGGACATGCAGGCGAACCTCGCCGCCGGCCTCGCCCCGGCGCAGGCGGCGCGGCGCGCGATCGACGCGGTGGACGCGGCCCCAGCGGCGCCGCCCCAGGACGGCCCTCCGGAGGACCCGATCGCGACCCTGCGGGAGGCGCTGGAGAACTTCGACGAGGCGCGCGCCCACGCGGCGATCGACGCCGTCCTCGCGGCCTTCAGCCTGGAGTCGGTGCTCTCGCACGTGGTGATGCCCTACCTGCGGGACCTCGGCGAGCGGTGGGAGCGGGGCGAGATCTCGGTCGCGCAGGAGCACTTCGCCAGCAACGTGATCCGCTCGCGCCTGCTGGCGCAGGGGCGGGGGTGGGACACGGGCGGCGGGCCGCGCGCGGTGCTGTCGTGCGCACCCGGTGAGCTGCACGACATCGGGCTCGTGTGCCTGGGCCTCGCGCTGCGGGCCCACGACTGGCGGGTGACCATGATCGGCGCCGCGACGCCGGTGGACACGGTGGCCGGGGTCGCGCGCCGCCTGGCGCCCGACGTGGTGGTGGTGGCGGCCAACCACGAGGAGCGGTTGCACGGGCACGAGGACGAGCTGCGCGCGCTCGCGGCGATCGCCCCGCTGGTGCTGGCGGGACCCGGCGCCACGCGGGAGGCCGCCGCGCGCGTCGGCGCCCGCCTCGGGACGGGCGACCCGGTGACCGTCGCGCGGCGCATCGCCGACGGCGGGGCGCCGGCCGACGCACGCGCCGCGATGTAGCCCGTGGCGGCGGCGACCGTCATGTGGTTCCGGCGCGACCTGCGCCTGGCCGACCACCCGGCGCTCGCGCAGGCGGTGGCCCGCGGGCCGGTGACGTGCCTGTGGGTGGTCGATCCGGCCCTGCTCGCCCGCCGCCACCACACGGCCCCCGCGCGACTGCGCTTCCTGCGGGCGGGCCTGGAGGCGCTCGACGCCGAGCTGCGCGCCCGGGGTTCCCGGCTGGTGGTGCGGCGCGGGGCGCCGGAGGAGGTGGTGCCCGCGGTCGCCCGGGAGACGGGCGCCGACCGGGTGCACGTCACCGCCGAGGTGTCGCCCTACGGGCGGGCGCGGGACGACCGCGTGGAGGCCGCGCTGGTGGGCGCCGGCGCCACGCTCCACCGGATCGAGGCCGACCTGATGGTGCCGCCCGCCGACCTCCCCGGGCCCACCGAGGCGGGCTACCTGGTGTTCTCGCCCTTCGCGCGCGCCTGGATGCAGCAGGAGGTGCCGCCGCACGTGCCCGCCCCCGACCGCATCCCGGGCCCGGACATCGGGGGGCGCGACCTGGGGGACGACCTGCCCACGGGCGACCCCCCGCTGCCCGCCGGGCCCGAGGCCGCCCGGGAGACCCTGGTGCGCTTCGTGCGCTCGGGGGCCGCGGACCGGTACGACGCGCACCGCGACGTGCTCGCCGAGGACGCCACCTCGGGCCTGTCCGCCTATCTGCGCTTCGGCATGTGCACCGACGCGCAGGTCGCGCGCGCGCTCGGCGCGCCGGGCCACCTGAGCCGCGGCCGTGCCGCCTTCCTGCGGCAGATCACCTGGCGCGAGTTCTACCACCACCACCTGCTGCGCCATCCCCACGTCGCGCGCGGCCCCCTGCGGCCCGACCGTGGCACGGTGCGGTGGGACCCGGACGGAGAGGGCACGGCGCTGGCCGCCTGGCGACGCGGCGAGACCGGCTACCCCCTCGTGGACGCCGCGATGCGGCAGATGGCCGAGGTCAGCTGGATGCACAACCGCGGGCGCCTGGTGGTGGCCTCGTTCCTGGTGAAGGACCTGCTGCTGGACTGGCGCCGCGGCGAGACCGTGTTCATGCAGGGCCTGGTGGACGGCGACCCGGCCAACAACAACGGCGGCTGGCAGTGGGTGGCGGGCACCGGCACGGACGCCGCCCCGTTCCACCGGGTCCTGAACCCGACCCTGCAGGCCCGCCGCTTCGACCCCGGCGGCGCCTACATCCGGCGTTACGTCCCGGAGCTGCGGGGGGTGCCGGACGCCCACGTTCACGAGCCGTGGCGGATGTCGGACGCCGAGCAGCGTGCGGCCGGGTGCCGGATCGGCCGCGACTACCCGGCGCCGGTCGTGGACCACGCGCAGCGACGGCGGGAGGCCCTGGAGCGCTTCCGGGCGGCCGGGGACGCGCGCATCCACGCACCCCGGGCGGCGGAGGCGCGGGCGCCGGCGCGCTGAACCCCGGTCAGCCGGCGGGCGTCCGCCGTACGGGTGCCCGTCCGGCCGGCTGGCGCGGCACGGGACGGTCGGGCACCCGGGGTAGCGGCCGGGACTGGGGGATGCCCGCGATCACCCGGAAGGGGTCGCCGTGGTGGACGATCTCGAGCGGCTCGCCCTCGAGCAGGGTGTACCGGGCGCCCGTGTGCCGGATGTCGACCGCCAGCATCCGGGCGCGGAACGCCACCCGGAACGCCAGGCGCTGGATGCGCTGCGGCAGGCGCGGCGCGAAGACCAGCCGCCCTCCGTCGTCGCGCAGCCCGCCGAAGCCCGCGACCGCCACCAGCCAGGCGCCGGCCAGGGACGCGATGTGGACCCCGTTGCGCGTGTTGTGGTGCAGGTCGGCGAGGTCGATCAGCGCCGCCTCGCCGAAGTAGTCGTACGCCAGCTCCACGTGCCCCACCTCGGCGGCGACGATGGCCTGCACGCAGGCCGACAGCGACGAGTCGCGGACGGTGAGGGCCTCGTAGTACTCGAAGTCGCGGAGCTTCTCCTGGGGCGTGAACGCGTCGCCGCACCGGTAGAGCGCCAGCACGAGGTCCGCCTGCTTGACCACCTGCTTGCGGTAGAGGTCGAAGTAGGGCACCGACAGCAGCAGGGGGTAGTCGTCCTCGGTGAGCGAGGCGAAGTCGTAGACCTCGTGCTCGGTGAAGCCCTCCGACTGGGGGTGGACGCCCAGGGCCGCGTCGTAGGGGATCAGCATCGCGCGGGCGGCGTCCCGCCAGCCCGCGGCCTCCTCGAAGTCGGCGCCCAGCTCCCGGGCGCGCTCCGGGTGGCGCTCCACCGCCTCGGCGGCGCCGCGCAGGTTCCGCTGCGCCATGAGGTTGGTGTAGACGTTGTTGTCGGCGATGGCGCTGTACTCGTCGGGCCCCGTGACGCCGTCGATGCGGAACCGGCCCTGCGCGTCGTGGTGCCCCAAGGAGCGCCACAGCCGCGCCGTCTCCACCAGCAACTCGAGGCCGGTGTCGCGCTCGAAGGCCTCGTCCCCGGTGACCTCCACGTAGCGGATGACGGCGTCGGCGATCGCCGCGCCCACGTGGAAGGCCGCCGTGCCGGCGGGCCAGTACCCCGACGATTCGCGGCCGTCGATGGTGCGCCAGGGGAACGCGGCCCCCCTGAGGCCGAGCACGGAGGCCCGGTTGCGCGCCAGGTCGAGGGTCGTGCACCGCCAGCGCAGGGCGTCGGCGGCCGCCGAGGGCGCGGTGTAGGTGAGCACGGGCAGCACGAAGGCCTCGGCGTCCCAGAAGGCGTGCCCGTCATAGCCCGGCCCGGTGAGGCCCTTCGCCCCCAGCGGCCGCCGCTCCGCGCGGGCCCCCGCCTGGAGGGTGTGGAAGACCGCGAACCGCACCGCCTGCTGGAGCTCGGCGTCGCCCTCGATCTGGACGTCCGCGCGGCCCCAGAAGTCGTCCAGGTACTCGCGCTGGGCGGAGGCGAGCCAGTCCCAGCCCGCGTCGCGCGCCGCCGCCAGCGCCGCCTCGGTCTGGTCGCGCACCGCCGGCAGCGAGCGCTGGCCCGACCAGCCGTAGGCCAGGTATTTGATCAGCCGCAGCCGCTGACCGGGCGCAATGGTGGCGGTGACCGTGACCCGGCCGAGGTCCTCCTCGGTCTCGGTGTGGGTGCGCACCTCGCCGGGGCCGGAGACCTCGTGGTCCATCGCCGCCCCGATGCGCAGCTTCGTCGCGTGGGTGCGGTGCACCAGCACCACGCGCTCCCCGTGGGCCGCCTGGAACTCGGGCGCGAGCACCTCCCCCAGCCCGGCGGCGTTGCGCGGGTCGTCGGCCTCCGCCTCCGTGACCGGCACCGGCTCGTTGGCGACCAGTTCCGACTGCAGCACCACGCGGGCGGGCTCGCCGATCGGCTCGACCTCCATGAGGATCGCGGCCACGGACCGCTGCACGAAGGAGACGAGCCGGCTCGTGCGGATCCGCAGCCCCTGCCCCGACGGGGAGACCCACTCCACCTCCCGCAGGAGCTGCCCGGTGCGGAAGTCGAGGCGCCGCTCGTGGCGCACGACCCTGCCGTAGCGGACGTCGAGGGGCTCGTCGTCGAGCAGGACGCGGATGATCTTGCCGTCGGGGACGCTGACCAGGTGCTGGCCGGCCTCCGGGTAGCCGTAGGCCGTCTCCGGATACGGCAGCGGCCGCGTCTCGAAGACCCCGTTGAGGTAGGTGCCGGGGATGCCGTGCGGCTCCCCCTCCTCCAGGTTGCCGCGCAGGCCGATGTGGCCGTTGGCGAGCGCGAACACCGACTCCGACTGCGCCAGGTGCGCGAGGTCGAGCCCCGTCTCGCGCAGGCACCAGGGCTCCACCGCGAAGCGGTCGCGGCTCATGACATCAGCTCCGCGAGATCGGTCACGACGACGTCCGCGCCGTTGGCCCGCAGGTCGGACGCCTGCCCGAGGCGGTCGACGCCGACCACCAGCGCGAAGCCCCCCGCGCGCCCCGCGGCGACGCCGGCGAGGGCGTCCTCGAACACGACGGCCTCCCGGGGTCCGGCGCCCACCTCGCGCGCGCCGCGCAGGAACATGTCCGGCGCCGGCTTGCCGGGGATGCCCTCCCGGCGCGCCGTGAGCCCGTCCACCCGTGCGTCGAACAGGTCGGCGATGCCCGCCACCCGGAGCACCTCGCCGCAGTTGGCGCTCGAGGACACCACCGCCAGCCGCAGGCCGGCGTCGCGCGCGGCGCGGGCGTAGCGCACCGACCCCTCGTACACCTCCACCCCCAGCTCGCGGATCAGCCCGACCACCAGGGCGTTCTTGCGGTTGCCGAGGCCGTGCACCGTCTCCGCCTCGGGCGGGTCGTCCGGTCCGCCCTCGGGCAGCACGACGCCGCGGGACGCGAGGAACGACCGGACCCCGTCCTCACGCGGCTTGCCGTCCACGTGCAGGGCGTAGTCCGCCTCGGCGTCGAAGGGCGCCAGCGCCTGGCCCGTCCGGGCCGCCCGGTGCAGCAGGTAGGCGTTGAAGGTCTCCCTCCACGCCGCCGCGTGGACCTTGGAGGTGCGCGTGAGCACGCCGTCCAGGTCGAACAGGCAGGCGCGCACGCCCTCCGGCAGGCCGAGCGCGGCCACCGCCGTCCCGTCGGCGCCGCCCGCCGTGCCCGGCCCGGTCACGGGGCCGTCCGGACGCCGCCGCCCGGCGGGCGGCGCGATGCGGGGGGGTGTGGACGCGGCGTGGGGACCACCGGGCGTCCACACTAGTGGGGTCACCGCCCCACCGGAACGGTGACCGTGCCCCGCGGCGGCCCCGTCCGCCGCCGCGGGGCCGCCGCCCCGGCCCCGCCCCCCCGCGGAGGGGGTCGCAGGGGCGGGCGGGGCCGGGGGTCAGGCCACGTAGAGGCCCTGGTGCGCCGGCGGGATGATCTCCTCGAGGTGCCGGTGCGAGGGGCAGTAGCGCGAGCCGCGCAGGGGCTCGCGGCCGCACGGCTTGCCCTTGCGGTTGATGGAGGCGCAGCGCAGCGCGCTCGACCGCCCGGACTCGGGGCCGGCCGCGGCCTCCAGGGTCTCGAGCGCGTCGTGCAGGTGCGTCTCGATGACGTGGAAGATCTGCAGCTGGTCGCGCAGCGGGAACAGGAAGCGCACCTGGCCGAACAGGTGCCGCGCGGGGCGGGGGTACCTGCGCAGGTCGCGCGCGATCCGCTCGATGGTGTGCTCGCAGGACGCGAGCAGGAGCCGCTCCGCCCGGCCGGGGTGCCGCGGATCCGCGATGACCCACGGCTTCAGCGCCCGGTACAGGTCTCGACTCAGCTCGTACACGTGCCCACCTCGTCTCTCGGGCTCCGCCCCGCGCCCCGGACGGGCGCGGCGGCGCGCCTCTTACCGGTCGCTTCCCCACAGATGGCGCGGATCCGCTGGGACGGCACGGCCGGCGGCGCCCGTGGCCCTCACGGGGGCGGGGGGCGGCGGCATGAGGAGCGGTGCGGTCATCAGGGTCTCCGTAGGTGGCGCCCCCGGCGGGGGCGACAGGGGGAGACTCCCACGCTGCACCAGGTGTGTCAAGACTTTGTCCAATGTCTGCCCAGGGAAGGTGTGCACCTCCGCGCGGGCGTGCCCCGGTCAGGGGCGGGCGGGGTCGACCCCCGTCACCTCCCCGGCTCCCAGGACGACGTCGCCCGACGCGGTCCGCAGGCGCAGGCGCCCGGCACCGTCGATGCCCGCGCCCCGCCCGAGCAGCTCTTCGTGCGGGGTCGCGACCTGGATCACGCGCCCGGCCAGGTGGTCGCGGCGGGCGAACGCGTCCCGGATCCCCTCGGCGTCGCCGCCGTACCACGCGTCGAGCCGCGCCCCCAGCGCGCCGAGCACCGCGACCAGCAGCTCGCCGCGCACCACCTCCGGGACCGCCTCGGCGACCGCCCCGGGCACCCAGCGCCCGCCCGGGGCGGGCGGCGGCGCGCCGTGCACGTTGAGCCCGATCCCGGCGACGGCGTGGGCCACCCGGTCGCCGTGCAGGGCCAGCTCGCAGAGGATCCCCCCCACCTTGCGCCCGCTCAGCAGGACGTCGTTCGGCCAGGCGATCGCGACCTCGCGGGCACCCGCCGCGGCCAGCCCGTCCGCCACGCCCACCGCCACCACGAGGGGCAGCAGCCCGGCGGCCACCGGCGCCACGGGCGGGCGCAGCAGCACGGAGAACAGCAGCCCCTCCCCGGGCGTCTCGCGCCACTCGCGGCCCCGGCGCCCCCGCCCCGCGGTCTGGTGGTCGGTGCCGATCACGAGGCCCTCGGCGTCGCCCGCACGCGCCCGCTCGGCCACCAGGTCGTTGGTCGACCCGGTCTCGGGCGACCACCGCAGCGGCCCGGCCAGCGGCGGCACCAGACGTGGCGCCAGGGCCTCCGGCACGACCGGGTCGGGCGGGGCGCCCGGGACGACGTCACCAGGGTCCGGCACCGTGCAACCTCCCGTCGACGACCGTGCCGCGCACCCCCACGTCCGGGAGCGCGTCGGCCTCCACCTCCACCGGGTCGGCGGCGAGCAGCGTGAGGTCGGCCCGCCTGCCGGGCGCGATGCGCCCGGCCCGGTGCTCCTCCCCCGCCGCCCAGGCCGGGCCCGCCGTGTACCCCGCGAGCGCCTCCTCGGCGCCGAGCCGCTGGCCCGGGCCGTGCGGCGCGACGTCCGGCCGCCCGGGGGGGCGGCGCAGGCGCGCCCAGGCCATCCCGAGCAGGGGGTCCGCCGGCGCCACGGGCCAGTCGCTGCCCAGGGCGAGCACCGCCCCCGCCCGGGCGAGGTCGCCCGCCGGCCAGGCGCCGGCCACCCGCGCCGGCCCGAGCAGCGCCGCGAGGGCGTGCCCGTCCTCCCCCACGGCGCCCGCCAGGTGCGCCGGCTGCATGCTCGCGACCGCCCCGGCGGCGGCCACCCGGGGGACGTCCGCCGGATCCACCAGCTCGAGGTGCTCGATGCGGTGCCGCACCACGCGCCCCTCCACCGGCGGCGCGGCGGGCGCCGCGGCCAGCACGTCCAGCGCGCAGGCGACCGCCGCATCCCCGATCGCGTGCGTGGCGCAGGCGACCCCGGCGGCCGCGAGCCGGTGCAGGCGGCGGCGGTACGCCTCCGGGTCGGTCCAGAAGGGCGCGCCCGGCCGGCCGCGCGCGTCGGGCTCCCGCAGCCAGGCGGTGCCCGAGCCCACCACGCCGTCCAGAAAGAACTTGGCGGCCCCCGTCCGCCACAGACGCCCCGACCGACGGGCGTCGGCGAGGGTGCGCGCCGCGCCGTCCTCCCCGTCCCCCGGCTGCTGCCACAGGGCGAGCACCACGCGCAGCGGCAGCGCGCCGTCCCGCTCCAGCGCCGCCAGGTCGTCGAGCACGTCCGGGTCGCTGTCCATGACGTGCACGCCGGTGAGGCCGCCGGCCGCGAGCCGGTGCAGGGTGGCGGCGTACAGGGCGCGGCGGGCCGCGGCCGTCAGCGGGGGGATCGCCGCCCGCACGGCCTCCATGGCGCTCGGCTCCCGCAGCTCGCCGGTGGGCGCCCCGTCCCCGTCGCACACGATCTCGGAGGCGTCCGGGAACGCCCGCGGCCCCGTGACGCCGGCACGCCGGAGCGCCTCGGGGGTGGCGACGGCGCCGTGCCCGTCGGCGAAGGTCGCGAACACCGGGGCGCCGCCCACGGCCGCCGCCAGGGCGTCACCGCGGACCGCCGTGCCCGCGAACACCCGGCGGCGCAGCCCGTGGCCGAGCACCCAGGCCCCCCCGGTGCCGCGGGCGCGCTCGGCGCGCAGCAGGTGCCGCACGTCGTCCAGGGTCCGGGCGCCGCCGAGGTCGGCGCCGCGGGTGGCGCGGGCGCCCCAGAACGGGTGGGCGTGCGCGTCCACGAGCCCGGGCACCACGGTGGCGCCGCCGCATCCCACCGTGCGGGTGCGTGGCCCGCACAGGGCGCGCACGTCGCCGTCGGTGCCGACGGCCACGACGAGACCGGCCCGGACGCCGAGGGCGGTGGCGGCCGGGCGGCCCGGGTCGCCGGTGCGGACCCGGGCCCCCAGGAGGGCGAGGTCGAGGCCGCTCAGCGGCGGCGGATGGCCTCGATCAGGCGCCAGGCGCCGGGGAGCAGCGCGCCGGCGAGGTAGAGCTTCACGATCTCGCCGGGGACGAACGGATACAGGCCGTTCTCGAGCGTCGCGTTGAGGTCGTTCGGCAGCCCGTTGTCGCCCAGCCAGACCGAGAGCCACACCAGCCCGACGAGGAACACCAGCACGTTGCCGGTGAGCATCGCCGAGACCGAGCTGGAGAAGCTCCTGTCCCAGCGCCGCTCCGCGAGCAGCCCGACCACCAGGCCGGCGAGCACGAAGCCCACGAGGTATCCGCCCGTGGCGCCGGCCACCTCGTCCCAGCCGTGCTGCTGGTCGGCGAAGACGGGGATGCCGACGATCCCCATCGCGAGGTAGAGGACCAGCGCGAGGGTGCCGTGCACCAGGCCCATCCCGGCGGCCACGAGCAGCACGGCGAAGGTCTGCCCGGTGATCGGCACGGGCGTGAACGGGAGCTGGATCGAGATCTGCGCGAAGAGCGCGACGAACAGGGCGCCCCCGAGGACGAGGAGGGCGCTGGTGGTGACGTTCGCGCGCGGGAGGACGGCGCGCCGGAGCGTCGGGGGGAGGGTTGCGGTGTTGGTGGACATGGTGCGGGAGTGTATGCGGACGACCGGCGGCACCGCGGCGGCGCCCGCGCGCCGGGGGCCCTCCCATCCGGGACGCCGGGGGCCGTAGGATCAGCGCGGGCCCGGCCTCGACCAGGGAGGTCCGCACAGTGGGGGACGACGCGATCCGCGTGCTGCTGGTGGACGACCACCGCGTGCTGCGCACCGGGCTCCGCCTCATCCTCGAACGCGCGGACGGCGTCGCGTGCGTGGGGGAGGCGTCGAGCGCCGAGGAGGCCGTGCGCGCCCTCGACCGCGTCGCCCCCGACGTGGTGGTGATGGACGTGGAGATGCCGGGCATGGGCGGCATCGCGGGCATCGCCGAGATCCGTGAGCGCGCTCCGGTCACCCGGGTGGTGATCCTGTCCATGCACGGGGCCGCGGAGGACGTGCGCAGCGCCTTCGCGAACGGCGCCGAGGGGTACCTGCTGAAAACGGCGGCCGACGAGGAGCTGGTGGACGCGATCCGGGCGGTGGCCCAGGGCGAGCGCTACCTGCACCCGGCCCTGGGCGCGACCCTGGCGCAGCCGCCGCCCCCCGATCCGCTCGACATCCTCACCGAGCGCGAGCGCGAGGTGCTGACGCTGCTCGCGCTGGGGTACGGGAACCAGGAGATCGCCTCGCGGCTGCACCTGTCGCCCCGCACGGTGGAGACGCACCGGGCGAACTTCATGACCAAGCTCCGGCTCACCACCCGCGCGGACATCGTGCGGGTGGCGCTGGAGACCGGCCTGCTGAGCGGGCTGCCCGCGGACGAGGCGAGCCGCTAGGGGGACCGGCGATCACGCGACGGCCCGGGCGGGGCCCGGGCCGTCGTCCCCCGTGCCCGCCACCCACGAGACCGGATGTGTGGCGGGCACCCACGTCATCGGTCGGCCGTGGCCGCGCATCAACCCCTCGCCGGCGATTCTGGCGTTTTCCGGTCCCCCGGGCACCGGGATCCGCCGCGCGGGCGCCGCGGGGAACCCGAGGCGCCGCCGCGTGCCGGGCCCGGGGGGCGGTCCGGGAGCGTCCGGTGCGCGGCGACCCGGCGACCGGCCGCGCCGCGCACCGGTCCGGGGTCACACCTGGACCATCACCGAGGTCGCCTTCACCAGCGCCGCCGCCGCGGCGCCGGGTCGCAGGGCGAGTTCCTCAGCGGCATCGCGGGTGATGACGGCGACCACCCGCACGGGGACGGTGACGTCGATCTCCACAGCGGCCAGCAGGCCGTCCACCCGGACCGAGCGCACCACGCCGGGGAGGCGGTTGCGGGCGCTCACCCCGTCCTCGCGGCCCGCGCGCAGCCGCGCGATCTCCGCGAGGGGGACGATCCGCCGGTTGGCGGCGTCGCGCTCCACGCGCAGCCGGCCGGCGCGGTCCCACCGCCGGAGGGTGTCGAGGCTGATGCCGAGACGGCGCGCGGCCTCGGAGGCGGGGACGTATTCCATAGGCATCGCCTAGGAACAATAGCCCGTGGACACCCGCACACGGGTTCCCTCGACCGGCCGGGGGGTGGGCCCTATCATCGCCCGGACCCCCCACGGCCACTCAGGAACCCCCGATGAGCCTCCCCACCCCCCACTCGCTCCGGCGCCTCGTCGAGAACGAGAAGCTCGCGCGGCGCATCAACAGGCGCGTCGAGGAGCAGATCACCGCCATCCGGGAGGCGGAGGACGAGGACCCGGACGAGCCGATCATGTTCTTCTGCGAGTGCGCCGACGTGGACTGCCGGCGCCGGTTCGAGGCCACCCGCGACGAGTACGACCGGGTGCACGCCGACCCGGACATGTTCATCGTGTGCCCGGGCCACGAGGAGCCGTCGATCGAGAGCGTGGTCGACCACCTGCGGCGCGCGGTGGTCGTCCGCAAGAGGGTGGACGCGAGCTAGGCGCCGTCCGGCGGTCCCCAGAGGCCGTCGCGCTCCCGCGCCCCGGCGGCGCGCAGCGCCTCCTCGACGGTCGCCGGCGTCGTGCCCATCACCGCCGCGACCTCGCGAAGGGCGAGGTCCTCCCCGGCCCACTGCAGCACCTCCCGCGGATCCCCGGGTGCCGGGCGCCGCGGTGCCTCCGGGGCGAGGTTGGCCAGCGCCACCTCGTAGGACTCCTGCGGCTGGAAGCCCGGCAGCGACAGCCGCCGCCCGTCGTCGTCGCGCACCACCTCCCAGCTGGGGCAGGTGTACCGGCGCTCCTCCGCCGGGCCCCCGAGCTTGTGGTCCAGCGCCCGCGCCTCCGGGCTGGGCGTCCGGGCCGCGCGCATGTCGGCGCGCAGTGCGGATTCGACCGCGGGGTCCTCCGCCGCGGCCGCCAGCGCGCCGGCGTCCAGCCCCGCGTCGGCCGCGGCGCGCGCCACGACGGCCGCGGCGTCGATGGGCTGGGCGTGCACCATGTAGGCGATCCGCAGGGCGCGCAGGAGCCGGGCGCCGGCGTCCTCGCCGAGGGTCTCCCGCGCGGCCACCACGGCCCGGCAGGGGATCACGGTCGCGAGCATCGCGATGCGGCCGCCAGGGCGGATGGGCATGCCGAAGCGATCGCGCAGGTCGGCGAGCGCGCCCTCGAGCTGCGCGGGCCCGAAGCCCCGCGCCTCGTAGTCGGCGGCGCTCTCGGAGAGCACCACCATCCGGGTGCGCCACCGCAGGCGCTCCCCGTACCGCCAGAGCATGGCGCGGCGCGGGGGCTCGGCCGAGAAGGCCCAGGGGCAGCCCGGGTCGGTGAAGTGCGTGATCGTGAGCACGGTCCTCCGCGGTCGACGGGCCGGGGCCGGGGGGGCGCGTCCCCTGGAGGGGCCGCCCGCGGCGCCGGGGCGCCGCGGGCGGCGGACGCTAGGCGGCCGCCTCGTCCGCCCCGGGCACCGCCCACTCGCGCGGGGCGAGCGGCGACGACGCGGGCGCGTTGAGCACGTTGCCGTCCGGGTCGAACCGCGACCCGTGGCACGGGCAGTCCCACGAGGTCTCCGCGGCGTTCCAGTGGACGGTGCAGCCCAGGTGGGTGCACGTGGCCGAGACGATGTGCAGCCCGCCCTCCGGGTCGCGGTACGCGGCCACCTGCCCGCCCTTCGCGTCGAGCACCGCGCCCTCGCCCGGGGCCAGCGCGTCCGGGGAGGTCGGGTGGGCCACCAGCCGGTCCTTGACGAAGTCGCGTGCCACCGCGGCGTTGGTCTTCACCAGGCTCCCCAGCGACTTGCGGGGCGGGCGGCGGTTGGGGTCGTACACCTCGGCCCACGGCAGGGTCTCGCCGCGCAGCTCGGCGGCCAGCAGGCGGCCGGCCATGGTGCCGTTGGACATGCCCCAGCCGGCGAAGCCCGTCGCCACCGAGACGTGGCCGTCCCCGCCGTGCAGCCGCCCGACGAACGGGACCTTGTCGGCCGGGTAGTTGTCGTGGAGCGACCACCGGTAGGGCACCTCCTGCACCGGATAGCGCTCCCGCACCCACTCCTCGATGCGCCCGAAGCGCTCGGGCATGTCGTCGGCGCGGCCCACGGGGTGGCTCTCCCCGCTGACCACCACGTACGTCAGGCCGTCGACGTCGGCGCTGCGGACGGAGTGGTGCGGCTGCTCCGTGGAGATGTACGTGTCGCGCGGCGCGCCGTCCGGCGGCACGACGGCCGCCACCACGTACGAGCGCTTGTAGCTCATGCGGGCGGACAGGTTGCCCCGGTCCACGAAGGGCAGGTGCGTGGCCACGATGACCTCGTCCGCGCGCACGACCAGGCCCTCCCCGCGCACGGTGCAGGGCGTGCCCTCCTCGATGTCGGTGACGCGCACCCCCTCGTACAGGTGGCTCCCGCCGCCGGGGATCGCCTGCGCCAGCGGCAGCAGGTAGCGCCGCGGGTGGAACTGGATCTGGTTGCGGTAGCGCACCGCGCCCGCGTTGGCGAAGCCCACCGGCGCCTCGTCGGCGAACTCCGTGGCCAGGCCCAGGCGCGCGGCGATCTCGGCCTCCGCGCGGATGTCGTCGCGCTCGGCCGGGTCCACCGTGTAGACGTAGTGGTCGAGATGCGAGAGCAGCGCGCCCGGGGCGTAGCGGGCGGCCAGGCGGTCGACGGTGGCGAGCGCGTCCATCTGCGAGCGCGCGTAGAGCTCCGCCTTCTCGTCGCCCACCATGTCCACCAGCGGTCCGTAGATCAGGGTGTGGCCGGCGGTGACCTTGGCCGTGGTGAAGCCCGAGACGCCGGCCGCCACGCGGTCGGCCTCGATCACGGCCACGGTGGCGCCCGCCTCCTTGAGCAGGATCGCGGCGGTGAGTCCGGCGATGCCGCCGCCGATGATCGCGACGTCCACGGTGGGGCTCGCCGTGAGGTCGCCCGTGGCGAGCGGCCCCAGGTCGGGTGCGGGTGCGGTCCCGATCCACAGGGACTCGCGGCTGTACGTCTGGGTGCCCTCGGTCATCGGTTCCCTCCGGTCGTCGCCACCCTGCGGCCCCCGCGGGCCTCGTCCGTGAGCGTCTCCTCACGGATGCCGGCACCGCGGCGGTGCATCGCCGATGCCCCGATGGCGGCACCGGCGAACGCGACGGCGATCACGATGATGCTGCCGGCGCCGTCGAACGCGTCGATGTTCCCGTCGCGCTCCATGTGACCGCGCACGGCCACGATGAGGAGGGCCGCGACGGCGCCCACCATGGTCCCCGCGTGGGTCGTGACCGAGCGCACGGCGCGGGTGCCCTCGCGGAGGGCGCGCAGGTCGAGCAGGCCGGTGACGGCGGTGGGGACGGCCGCGATCACGGCGGCGGTGATGGCGACGAGCCACACCAGCTCCGTGGTGTCGCCGTCGGCCGGGGTGAGCCCCACGATGGCCGCGACGAACGTGACCACCAGGGCGGTCAGCGTCACGGCGGTCAGCGGAGGGTGCATGGGTCGTCTGCGTGGCTGAATTGGCATGCCCCGAGCGTTCCTCCGGCCGAGGGGCGGAAACGGGCACCCGCCCGGCGGGTGGCGGGTGGGCCGGCCGGCGGCCGGGTACGGCGCCGGGCATGACCCCGTCGCACGCGCCGGCCTCCACGCGCGCCGCCCAGCGGGCCCTCGAGGAGGCGTTCCGCGTCGCGGGCGCCCTGCGACGGCGCCGGCCCCTCCACCCGATCGGGGTGGTCGCCCGCGGGGTGCTGGAGGTCCGCCCCGGGGCGGACACGGGCGTGCCGCTGCTGGACACCGCCGCGCGGCTGCCCGTACTGGTGCGCCTGTCACGCGCGGCCGGACTGCCGTGGCCCGCCCCGGACATCCACGGGATCGCCCTGCGGCTGCTCGACGCCCGGGGCGGCGACCTGCTGATGTCCACCACGGGGTCCGCCCCCGTGCTGCGGCACCTGCTGCGCCCCCGTCGCGACGTCATGGCCGTCTACAGCTCGATCGTGCCGTACCGCACGGCCCGCGGTGCGCTGATGCTGACCGTGGCGCCCGCCGCCGGGGGGCCGCCGCGGCGCGTGCCGTTCGAGGCCGACGGCGTGCGCGCGGCCATGCGCGCGCGACCACTGGAGTTCGACCTCCGCGCCGCCTCCCCCCGGGGTCGCTGGCGCGTCGTCGGGAGGCTGCGGCTGGACACGCCGGCGGACGAGGAGGCGCCCGGGCTGCGCTTCGACCCGGTGCTCAACGCACCGCCCGGCCTGGGCTCCTACGCCGTCTGGGCGGGCCTGCGCCTCCCGGCGTACCGGGGCGCCCGCCGCGGCTTCCGCGGCGAGCGCCGGTAGCCCGGGGGCCGGTCAGGGCGCGGCGACGGCCTCCGCGCGCGCGAGGGCGGCCTCGGCGGCCTCGTCCGGGCTCGCTCCCCGTCCCTTGAGGGGCTGCTCGCCCGGCCGGCTCAGCGTCATGCGCCAGCGCACCAGCTCCCCCTGCACCTCGCCGGCGTCGACCTCCTCCACCTCGAGCTCGGGGCCCTCGGCGTGCCAGCCGTCCGCGCGCAGCCGTCCCAGGCGGCGGTTGAGGTCGTCGTCACGGATGGGCTCGTCGTGGGTCATGGCGTCTCCTCCCGATGGCGACGTGCGGCTCGGTGCAGCCGTTCCCGGCCCCCGGCGGGCGGAAACGGGGCGCGGACCGGGGCCGGTCCGGCGCCGGGCGGTGCGCGTCGCCCACCGGCTCGGCGGGCGGGGGTAGGCGCCGCCGCGGCGGGGTAATCGGGGCGCGGACCCGGCCGCGCGGGGCGGCGGGCAGCGACCCGGAGGCACCCATGGCCGTGACGGCGCCCGGCGACCCCACCCCCGGCCTGCGCGGCCTGCTGGAGCGGCGGTTCGCGATCGCCGCCCGCGGCTCGACCGTGCGCACCGAGGTGGTGGCCGGCGCGGTCACGTTCCTGACGATGGCCTACATCCTGTTCGTCAACCCCGCGGTGCTGGGCGCGGTGGAGGACGGCGAGGGCCGGTCGCTGCCCTTCGACGAGGTGCTCACGGTCACCGCGCTCGTCGCCGGCCTGCTGACGATCGCGATGGGCGTGATCGCGAACTACCCCTTCGCGATGGCCGCGGGCCTCGGGCTGAACGCCTTCGTCGCGTTCACCCTGGTCGGCACCCTGGGCCTCACCTGGCCGGAGGCGATGGGCGTGATCGTGGCCGAGGGCCTCGTCATCGCCGCCCTGGTGCTCACCGGCCTCCGCCAGGCGATCCTGGAGGCCATCCCGCTGGGCCTGAAGCTCGCCATCGGCATCGGGATCGGCCTGTTCCTCGCCTTCATCGGCCTGGTGAACGCGGGCGTCGTGGTCCACCCGGAGGGCGGCGGGACCGTCGTGTCGATCGCCCCCGACCTCGCCAACTGGCGGATGGCCACCTTCGCCGCCGGGCTCGTGCTGACGGCCGCACTGGTGGCGGCACGCGTCCGCGGCGCGCTGCTGATCGGCATCGTCGCCACCACCGTGCTGGCGATCGTCGTCAACGCCCTGTTCGGCGACGGCGACCTCTGGCAGGGCGTGGGCCCGGAGACCGCCCGGGTGCCGGACGAGGTGGTCGGGGTGCCCTCCTTCGACCTGGTGGGCGACTTCTCGTTCGACTTCGTGACCACGCTCGGCGCCGCGACCGCCATCGCGGCGGTGCTGTCGGTGATGCTCTCGGACTTCTTCGACACCATGGGCACCGTCGTCGCGGTGGGCGGCGAGGCCCGGCTGCTGGACGAGGAGGGACGGCTCCCCGGCGTCGGCCGCGTCCTGTTCGTGGACTCGCTGGGGGCGGCCGCCGGCGGGGCGGCGTCCGCGTCGTCGAACACGACCTACATCGAGAGCACGGCCGGCGTCACCGAGGGCGGGCGCACGGGGCTCACCTCGGTGGTGGTGGGGGTGCTGTTCCTGCTGGCCCTGTTCTTCTCGCCGCTGGCCGGGGTCATCCCCCCCGAGGCGACCGCCCCCGTGCTGGTGGTGGTGGGGTACTTCCTGCTGCAGACGACGACGGGCATCGACTGGTCGGACCCGGGCATCGGCATCCCCGCCCTGCTCACCATCACCGTGATGCCGTTCACCTTCTCGATCACCAACGGCGTGGGCGCCGGCGTCCTCTCGTTCACGCTCATCGCCCTGCTGCGCGGTCGCTGGCGCAGCGTGCACCCCCTGATGCTGGCCACCGCCGCGGTGTTCGCGTGGTACTTCGTGGAGGGCATCTCGCCGGGATGACCCCCGCCGGCCCGATGAGTTCGGCGCGCCGCCCCGGTCCCCCCTGCAGTGGACACCCGCCCCCCCATCGCGTTCGCGGTGCGCGGCCCGATCCTGCGCGAGGACCTGCCGGGCCTGTGCGACCGCGTGTGCACCCTGCTGACGGCGGCGCCCGGGGCCCTGGCGCTCTGCGACGTGGGGGACGTCCCCGCCGACGCCGTGACGGTGGACGCCCTGGCCCGCCTGCAGCTCGCCGCCGGCCGCACGGGGTGCCGGGTGCGCCTGCGCAACGCCTCGCCGGAGCTCCGGGCCCTGGTGGCCTTCATGGGCCTCCGGGACGTGCTCCCCGGCTGAGCCTCAGCCGGGGAGGCGGGCGGGCACCCCGAACAGCGGGAAGATCGTCTCGGTGCCCAGGAAGAACGTGAACTCGACGATCCGCCCGTCGGCGATCTCGAGCACCTGGAGGGCCCAGGGCTCGTATCCGCCGCCGGGGGCGGGCTTGTACTGGGCGAAGGCGGGCGACCCATTGGCCGCGTGCGTGGGGATCACCCGGGACCCCCGGCAGCCCGCGCCGCGGCCCGTCCACCAGCGCAGGATGTCGTCCCGCCCGCGCAGCCACAGCTCGTAGGGCGGCATCGACTGGGTGGCGTCCTCGTGGATGAGGCGGGTGAGGGCCTCCATGTCGTAGGCCTCGAAGGCCGCGACGTACCGGGTGAGCAGCTCGCGGGTGGGACCGTCAAGCGCCGCGGCGGGTGTGGACGCGCTGGCGGGCGCCGTGGCGTCCAGGGTCGCCCGCGCGCGCTGCAGGGCGCTGTTGACCGAGGCGACGGTGGTGCCCAGCAGCTCCGCCACCTCGGACGCCCGCCACCGGAGCACCTCGCACAGGATCAGGGCGGCGCGCTGGCGCGGCGGCAGATGCTGCAGCGCGGCCACGAAGGCCAGGCGGATGGTCTCCCGCGACTCGGCCAGGTCGGCCGGGTCGCCCTCGGGCACGACCAGGGCGTCCGGGACCGGCTCGATCCAGGTCACCTCGGGGAGGATGGCCCCGATGGCGCCGTCGGGGTCGCGCGCGGGCCCGAGGTCCATCGGGCGCACGCGGCGCTCCTTGCTGCCGAGCAGGTCGAGGCAGACGTTGGTGGCGATGCGGTACATCCACGAGCGCAGGGCCGAGCGGCCCTCGAAGCGGTCGAGCGACCGCCAGGCGCGCAGCATGGTCTCCTGCACCGCGTCCTCGGCCTCGAACGGCGAGCCGAGCATGCGGTAGCAGTAGGCCGTCAGCTCGCGGCGGTGCTGTTCGAGGTCCCCGGCGACGGGGGCGACGGCGGCGGAGCGGTCCACGGACGCCATCCTAGGACGCGCGACGCCGACGGCGATACGGGCGGGCGTCGCGGGCGTGCGCTCGGCCATGCGGTCCTCCGGGGTCACGGGCCGCCGGTCGCGGCCCCCCACCCCTCCGACCGTCGCCGGGGCCGGGACTCATCGCCGGCCCCGCCACACGCCGGACGGTTGTGCCGGCGGCGGTGTCTCGACACCTCGGCTCAGCCGCCGCTCGTGGAGCGCACGATGTAGGCCGCGACGTCACGGATGTTCTGCTCGCTGAGCTGGCCCTTGTACGCCGGCATGCCGCCGCCGCCGTTGCTGATCTGGGCGATCGCCTCCTCGAGACTCGGCTTGGCGTCGTCCAGGTTCGGGCCGGCCTGCCCGTCGGTGCCGGCCTCCGACAGGGCGTGGCACCCGCCGCACCCCGCGCTGAGGAAGATGGCCGCCCCGGCGTCGGCGTCGTCCTGGCTCTGCGTCTCGCTCTGCACGGTCTCGGTGGCGCCGATCGTGCCCGTGCTGGGCCCGGCGGTGGAGGACCCGGTGCCCGCCGGCGCGGACGCGGCGGGGGCGGACGTCGCGGGCGCCGCGGTGCCGGCGTCGTCGTCGTCGCCGCACGCGGTCACCACGCCGCACGCCGCGGTCACCGCGAGAACGATCGCCAGCCGTCGACTCCGTCGCATCGCCCCTCCTCGCCCCGGTGATGGCGTCCGTCGTACCCCTCGCCCGGCCGGCCCACACGCCGCCGCCGGCGCCGCACGCGTCCGCGAACGCCTAGAGGGATTGCCCATGCCCGTGGCCTGGATCCGGAGGCGGCGTGCTGTCACCGTGCCCACGCGGCCCGGGTGGCCGCACGTCCCATCCACGGAAGGAGGACGCCCATGAGGAAGATCGTCGCGCTCGCCGGTGCCGCACTGGCGCTGGGCGCGTTCAGCGCCGGCGCCCAGGCGCAGCCCTGGGGCAGCTCGGATCCGCAGGCCGTCTGCCACGCGACCGGCAGCGCCTCGAACCCCTACGTGCTCATCAACCCCTCCGCCCGCGGCGCCGCCCGCGGCCACGCCGGGGACGCGCAGGGGGGGCCGAGCACCCGGCGTGCCGCCACCTCGCACCACCTCGGCGCGTGTTCGGGCGACGGCGGCGGCGGTGGCGGCGGCGGCGGAGGGGTCTTCGCCTTCTGACGCCGTCCCCGGATGTGGCGGCGGCACGACCGGACGGATCCCCCTCCGTCCGGGCGTGCCGCCGCGGTACCACCTCCCCACCGACCACCGGGGCCCGCCCCCACGTCGACGGAGGACCCACGTGCACACCCGAACCATCGCCGCCGGCGCGGCCGCCGCCGCGCTCGCCCTCGCCGCCCCCGCGTTCGCGACGAACGCGCCCGCGGGCGATCACCCGCGCGCCGACCGGACGGTCGTCAGTGACGGCACCATCCTGTCGGTCATCGCCGGCAGCGCGACGCGCAACCCGGTCGACCCGGCCACGGGCGCGCGGAGCGCCACCGACGCCAACTGGTACGACACGGACATCCTGCGCGAGGCCGTCGTCGCCCTCGGGCTGGCGGACGCCGTCGCCGGCCTCGACGGCGCCACGGTGTTCGCCCCCAACGACCGCGCGTTCCGCGACCTGGTCGCCGACCTCACGAACACGCCCGCCTCCGAACTCGACGAGGCCGAGGTGCTGGCCGCGGTGGTCGCGATCGCGTCCGACCCGGCGCCCCTCAACGGCACCCCCTTCACCGGTGCCGCCGCCCTGACGCAGACCGTCCTACTGCACGTGAGCCCGGAGACGATCCGGAACCTCCGCGTGCGGGCGCGGGGCGCGGACATCGCGACGCTCACGACCCTGCCGGACGCGCTGCCCGGCGTCGCCACGGGCACGCTCGACCCGTACACCTACCGGGGCCGGGTCTACCTGGGCGACGGCGACGCGCCCGACCGCGACCCGCAGTACGCCGGCTTCACCGTGCGCACGCAGAACGGCGTCGTGCACCACATCGACGGCGTCCTGCGCCCGCTGGACCTGGGGGTGCTCTTCCCGGGCGACTGACCCTCCGGCGGGCGGCCCGTCCCCGTGGCGGGTCGCCCGGACCGGCCTCCGGGCGGGTCCCCGCCGTCCGCGCCGCGGTGCCCGCTAGCGTGCCGCGCGTCCCCGAGGGAGGTGCGCAGTGGAACTCGCCGGCCGGCATGTGCTCGTCACCGGTGCCTCGCGCGGCATCGGCGCGGCGCTGGCGGAGCGGTTCGCCGCCCGCGGCGCGCGCCTGACGCTCGTCGCGCGCAGCGCCGACGCGCTGGAGGCCGTCGCCGCGCGGACCGGCGGGGCCGCGGTGGTCGCCGACCTCGCCGACCGCCCCGCCCTGGAGGCGGTCGTCCCGGCCGCCGAGCGGCGGTGGGGACCGGTGGACGTCCTGGTCAACAACGCCGGCATCGACGCGGTTGGTGCCCTCGAGCGCATGACGGCCGAGGAGCTCGACCGCGTCCTGCTGCTGAACCTGCGCGCGCCGATGGAGCTCACCCGGCGGGTGCTGCCGGGCATGCGCGCGCGCCGCCGGGGTCACGTCGTGAACGTCTCGTCCCTCGCGGGCGTCGCCTGCGTGCCCGGCATCGCCGCCTACGGCGCCACCAAGGCGGGACTCACCCACTTCACCGCCGCCCTGCGCCTCGACCTGCGCGGCTCCGGCGTGGGCACCACCGTGGTGGAGGTGGGCATCGTGGACGGCACCGACCTGACCGGTTCGGCGATGTCCTACGCCCCCTTCGCGGCCGGGTGGAACCGCTTCCTGCGGCTCGGCCTGCTGACCAACACCGACCGTGGCCGGCTCTGCGACGCGGTGGTGCGCGCCGTCGAGGGCGACCGCCGCCACGTGCGCCTGCCGCGGCGGGGCGCGCCGCTCACCATGCTGCCCGAGGCGTCCCGGCGCGTCGCCGAGCTGCTGCAGCGGGGGGTCCCCACCGGGTTCGAGACGGGCCGGCGAGCCGGCGGGGCGCCGCGCACGTAGCGGCGCCCCGAGGGGTCAGGTGGGCGTGTCCGGGTCCTCGACCCGCACGCGCTCGCGTCCGGGCGTCGGGCGCACCTCGTGCCGGCGCGCCGGATCGTCCGGGTCCTCCACGATCACCCGCTGGGCGCGCAGCTCGCCCTCGACGGGGCGCCGGCCGGCGGGGCGGGAGACGCGCCGCACGATGACCCTCTTGGTCACCACCGGGCGCCGCACCACGAACAGCCGCTCCTCGACCACCGGCACCGAGAGGTCCCCGTCCGGGGTCGTCTCGACCTGGCCCGAGTCCTCGGCCCCCTCGGGGACCTCGACCTCGAAGATCTCGACCTCCTCGGCCGAGACCGGGACCAGGTGCCGCACGTGGGAGGTCTCCACCTCCGTGCGCACCCTGACGCGGCCGGCCTCCTCGGGACGCATCCCGACGACGAGCTCCTCCTCCGTCCGGACGAGCTCGATGGCGGCGTCCCGGCCGGGCTCCTCGCCCGGCCGGTCGCCGACGCCGGAGCGCCCAGGGCCCTCCGGCGGGTCGCTCACCGCTGGCCCCCGGTGAGGCCCTCGTCGCCCTCGACCTCGATGCGCTCCTTGCGCACCTCGCCGGCGACCTCCTGCTGCTCGGTGACCGTCTCCTTGTCGAGGCGGACGCGCTCCACCGGGTGCGCCTCGACCGAGGCGACCGGCTCGTCGCGGGTGAGGGTGATCTCGTGCTCCTCCTCGGAGATGGCGGGCCCGTCCATCGCGGCGCCGACGTTGGCGTCGGTGATGGGCTCGCGGGAGATCCGCACCTCCTCGTGCTGCACGGGCACCGTGCGGGTCTGCTGCTCGGTCTCGACCCACTTGCGCAGGCGGACCCGGCCGGCCTCGCGGCGCTGCGTGCCGACCTGCAGCTCCTCCTCGGAGCGGGTCATCGCGTTGTCGGTCTCGGGGCCGCTGAGGTCGTCGCCCACGGGCGGCGCGCCGGCCATCCCGGTGCTGCCGGCCTCGAGGTCCCGGTCCGCGCCCTCGCGGGTGCGGGAATCCGTGGACGGCTGGCCGGAGGCCGCGTCCTCGTCGTCCGTGGCGCGCATGCGGGCCCGGGTCGTCGGGGTGGGGCCCTGCGTCAGGTCGGAGGCGTCGTCCAGCCCGCCACCCGGGTGCCGCGTCTCGGGGGTCGGCCCGCGGGAGAGGTCCTCGCCCTCGGTCCACCGGTCGCGCGTGTCGTCCCAGTCGCGGACCTCGGTGCCGTAGTGGCGGCCGAGCCGCTGCTCGGCGTCGTAGTCCACGTGCTCGCCCTCGTCGAACGTCGGCGCGTTCTCCAGCTGGTCCTTGGTGTACGGGACCATCAGGTCGTCGCCGTCACCGGCGCTGATGGAGGACGCGGGGATGACGTGGCGCTTGGTGCCGAACCACCCGCTCTTCACCTCGATGTACTCCGCACGGCCCATGTTGTCCGTGAGCACGTCATCGATCTTGCCGATCTTCTCGCCGTCCGCCCCGATGACGGTACGACCCGTGAGCATCCCCGGCTGACCGAGGTCCATGTTCGTCCCCATATCGCGCCTCCTTGGGTTGAGGTGGGGTGACGGGCCCGCCCTACCCCGGCGTCCGCGGCGGGAACGTGAAGCCGGGTCCAGGGTTGCGGACGCCGGGATACGGGCAGCGGGGCGCGATCCCGCATCCCGACGAGGAGGACGACGTGGGTCCATACCTGAGCGCCGACATCGGCGACAGCCTGCAGCGCGCATCCGACACGCTGTTCGAGTTCATCCCGCGCCTGATCGGCGCGGCCATCATCCTGCTGGTCGCATGGCTCATCGCCCGCGCGGTGAAGGCGCTGCTGACGCGCGTCCTCGCCAAGACGGGCGTGGACAAGGCCGTGCATTCGGGCGGCGTGGGCGCTCGTGTGGCCCAGGCGGCCCCGGGGCTGAAGCCCAGCACCGTGATCGCCCAGATCGCGTTCTGGCTGATCCTGCTGACCGGTTTCCTGATCGCGCTGTCGGCCCTCGGCATCCCCGCGGTCGACAACTTCGTGGCCGACGCCATCGCCTACCTGCCGAACGTCGTGGCCGCGATCCTGATCGTGGTGATCGCGATCGCCATCGCCGGCGTCGTGACCGCGGCGGCGGCGAAGTTCATGGGCGACACCGCGCTCGGCCGCATCATCGCCGTCGCGGCCCCCGCCGTGATCCTCACCATCGCCGGCTTCATGGCGCTGGTGCAGCTGCGGATCGCGGTGCCGATCGTGACCGGCGCGTTCTACATCGTGCTCGGCGCCATCGCGCTGGGCGCGGCCATCGCGTTCGGCCTCGGTGGTCAGGGCGCGGCCCGGCGCCTCATCGACAACGCCTACGAGAAGGGTCGGCAGAACATCCCGCAGGCCAAGGCCGAGGCGCAGCTCGCGAAGGACCGCGCGCAGCAGGCCGCCTCGTCGCAGACCCAGACGACGCCTCAGCCGCCCGTCTGAGCAGGATCGCCCCGCCCGCCCGCATCGTCGTCCGCGACGGGTGAGCGGGGCGATGCCCGCCGTGCCCCCCGGGGCACGGCGGGTACCTCTTTTCCGGAAATGTCTGTCGGGGTAAACCCGCAGACGCGAGGGGGCCGGCGCGCATCCGGCACGCGGCCGGTCCCGATCCCTGCGCCGCGGGACGTGGCTATAACCGTCCCACCCCGCCAGGCGCACTTCCTCGCGTGCAGCGCGCCCACATCGTCGCCCCGAGGTCACGTGCGTCCGCGAACCCTGCTCGAGCTCGACCTGCCCCCGTCGCCCGCCTCGGTCGCCACCGCTCGGCACCGCCTGAAGGAGGTGCTCGCGCCCCTCACCCGCGAGGGCATCGTGTCCGCGCCCACCTGTGAGACCGCGATGCTGCTGGTGAGCGAACTCGTCACCAACGCGGTGCGGCACGCCCGCACCGGGCCCGGCGCCCGGGTGGAGATGCGGGTCGCCCTCACCGACCGGCGGCGGCTGCACGTCGCCGTGCACGACAGGGGCCAGGGGTTCAGCGCCACCCGCGTGTCCATGCCGCCCCCGGACCAGGTGGGCGGCCGCGGGCTGGCCCTGGTGGACGCGATGGCCGAGGACTGGGGCGCCGAGCGCACCGGCTCCATGCGCGTGTGGTTCGAGCTCCCGCTGGACGACGCCTGACGCCGCGCCGGCGGCGGCCGGGACGGCAGTCGCCGATCGGACGGCTCCACCCTCCCCCACCGGGCGGGGTCGAGGGGCGCCCACGCGGGTACTGGACAGACATCCCCGCACGCCGAGGAGGCCCGCGTGTACGAGCACAGCCGGAGGATGTTCACGGCACTCCTGCCGCTCCTGAGCGCAGGCGACGACCTGGAGACCAAGCGCCGGCTGCTGCACCACTGCGAGGTCGCCGTCCGGCGCCTCGGGGAGGGGGAGGCGCCGGGGCGCCTCACGCAGCGCCTGTTCCTGGAGGTGCGGCCCCTGATCGGGCCCAGCGACGCCCTGACGGCCCTGGAGCTGGTGGAGCGACACGTGAACGCCCTCCACCACGCGACGCTGAGGGCACGCGTCGCCCCGATCACGCGCTGCGCCGGCCGGAACCGGCGCGGACGGCCCTGCGGACGGGACGCGATGCGGGGCCAGGACTACTGCACCTCGCACCGGGACCTGGCCGACGCCACACTGCCGCCGCCGGTGGCCAGGCAGAGGTAGGCGCCGGGTCCGGGCCGGCGGGCACCGCGCCTGCGGCCAGCGCGCCCGGAGGGATTCGAACCCCCGACCCGCAGATTAGAAGTCTGCCGCTCTATCCAGCTGAGCTACGGGCGCGGGAGGGGACGCCGCCGCCGGGGGTCGCGTCGGGCGCGGTCCGGACGGGGGCGAAGGGGCCGTGGCGGGGCCGGCATGCGCCGGCCCCGCGGCCGTGAGGGCTACTCGCCCAGGTACTTCTTGACGTCGAGGTTGTGCTCCTCCATGAGCTTGCGGAACGTGTCCCGCATCTCCTCGGGGTAGTCCGGCAGGCTCTCCTGCTCCAGGACCTGCTGCGCGCGCTCCTTGATGCGCGGGCCGAAGTCCCAGTCCTCGTCGTTGATGAGGCGCTTGATCTCGCGCTCGGGCCAGGACACCACGCCCGGGTCACGCGAGAACTTGCTCGCCAGCTGGTCGATCTCCTCGAAGCGGCCCGGCAGCGGCGCCTGCTCCTGGATCATGCCCTTCTCCTTCAGGGCCTCGTCCACCTGCGCGTCGGGCATGTACGGCGTGCCGTAGGCGCCCTTGTGGAAGAGCTTCTCGAACTTGAGCCGCACGCGCTGGCCGCCGCCCTTGGGGTCCTCGAGCGGGTAGCCGACCGCGTGGCCCCAGGTGAACTTGTAGTGCGGGGGCAGGCCGAAGGCCTTCTCCACGCCGCCCGGCTTGCGGCCGAAGGCGATGAGGATGCTGCCGACGCCGAGCGCGGTGCCGGCGAGGATGGACTGGCACACCGCCAGACCGGACTCGAACCGGAGCAGCATCTCGGTGCGCTCGGTCGGGAAGCTCATGAGACGCGGCACGGTCTGCGTCATCGTGAACTCGTAGTTCCAGCCGTGGTACTTGGTGAGCGCGCCCGAGAGGGCGAGCGTCGAGAGGCCGTCGTTGGCCCGGCCGTACCAGGCGTTCAGGTTCGTCAGCCAGAAGATCAGGTGCGAGCTCTGGTTGATGATCTGGACGTTGAAGCCGGAGACGCACTCCTCGATCTCGTCCCAGAGCTCGGAGTCCTTGGTGACGACGATCGCCTCGGTGGCGTTGATGTTGCCCTGGCACGACGCGAGACGACCCGCCTGCAGCATGGTCTGGATCTTCCAGTCCTCGACCGTGCGCTCAGGGTCGTAGTACCGGATGCTGCGACGGTTGCCGATCGCCTGCAGCGTCGGAACGTCCGGGATGTCAGCTGCGCTGATCGACACGCGGTACCCCCTGGGTGAAGATGGCTTTGTCCCCGTTGCGAACGGGCCTGCGACACCGGCCGTCGGACGGTGCCCGCGCGGCCCTCGGCACTATAGAGAGACTCCCCGACTCGTGACGAGGGTTGCAAGCCCCCTCGGGACGGACGGCCCGCACCCCCTGTGCCATCCGGACGGGTAGTGTCCCGGGCATGCCGAAACTCCTCTTCATCTCCGTGCCGACGGACGAGGTCCTCAACAAGGAGGGCAAGGTCCGTTTCCCCGGCACCGACAAGGCCGTCGAGCAGCTCACGGGTTCGGGGTGGGACGTGACCCTCATCACGCCCACGTGGCCCGCCGCGCTCGAGACCGCCAAGGAACTGCAGCCGGACGCCATCCTCGTGTCGACCTACAAGGCGACCCCGCGCTCGCGCGACGCCGCCTCCATGCTCTCCCGCATGCAGGACAGGCCGGTCTACACCGTGGGTGTGCTCCAGAAGGACGAGGCGTTCCGCACCATGGCGCCGAACGTGAACGTCCTCACCGGGATCGACAAGCTCCCGACCTCCTGACCCCCGGGGCCGGGTCCCACCCGGCCCCCCACGTCACCCCTCGCCGGCCTCGATGACGGCGTAGGTCGCGCCGTCCCCGCCCTCACCGAGCGGGGCCGGCTCGACCGCCTCCACCAGCGGGTGGCGCACGAGTTCCTCCCGAATGGCGGCCCGGAGCGCACCCGTGCCCTTGCCGTGGATGATGCGCACGCGCGGGCGCCCCACGACGGCGGCCGCGTCGACCGCCTCGCGCACCTGCGCGCGCGCCGCGTCGGCCCGCTCGCCCCGTACGTCGATCTCGGCCGGCGCCGCGCGCACCTCCGGCAGGCGCCCGGCGGCGGCGGCGGTGCGCCGCCGCGCCCCCTCCCCGTCCCGGGCGTCGGCCGTGGGGGTTCGCCGGTCGGCGACGAGGCGGGCGAGGGGCACCTTCAGGCGGAGCCGCTCGCCCTGCACCTCGGCCACGTCCCCCTCGATCGCGACGACCGTGCCGCGGACCCCCATCCGCGGGTCACTCACCCGGTCGCCCACGGCGACGGGGCCGGCGTCGCCGGCGCCGTGCGCCTCGGCCACCGTCTCCCGCGCCCGCGCGGCGAGCGCCGCCGCGCGCCCCAGGCGCTGGTCGCGCTCGCTCTCGCGCCGCCGGGCGGCCTCGGCCAGCGGCTCGGCGGCCGCCCGGGCGGCACGCGCCGCCGTCCGGCGGCGGGCGTCCTCGGCCCTCCGCGCCTGCGCGATCTCGCGCCGCAGGTCGGCGAGTTCGCGCTGCAGCGCGCCCAGCTCGGCCTCGGCCCGCTCGCGGGCGCGCTCCCGCTCCACCAGCGCCTCCTCGCGCTGCCGCTCGAGCCGGGCCTGCAGCTCCGTGCGCCGGTCCTCCGCCTCCTGGGCGGCGCGCTCCGCGCGCATCCGCTCCTCCCCCGCCCGCCGCAGCTCGCGGTCGGCCGCCGCCCGCGCCTCGGACGCCTCCCGCAGCAGTTCGTCCGCCCGCCGCCGCTCCGGCGTCATGGCGCCGCGCGCGTCGGCGATGAGCGCGGCGTCGAGGCCGAGATCGCGGGCGATGTCGAGCGCGTGCGACGCGCCCGGGGCGCCGATGCTGAGCGTGTAGAGCGGGCGCAGCGTCTCGGGGTCGATGCCGACGGCCGCGTTGCGGACCCCTTGCGTGGCCGCCGCCCACTCCTTGAGCGCCGACAGGTGCGTGGTGGCCAGCACCAGCGCGCCGGCGGCGACGAGGCGCCCGATGACGGCCCGCGCCAGCGGCCCGCCCTCCTCCGGGTCGGTGCCGCCGGCCACCTCGTCCAGCAGCACGAGGGTGCGCGGCCCCGCGCGCTCCACGATCTCCACCAGCCGCCGCACGTGGGCCGAGAACGTCGACAGGTTCAGCGCGATCGACTGGTCGTCGCCGATGTCGGCGAGCACGGTGTCGAACACGGGCAGCCGGGCGCCGCGGGCGGGCACGCGTAGGCCGCACTGCGCCAGCAGGGCGAGCAGGCCCAGCGTCTTCAGCGACACGGTCTTGCCGCCCGTGTTGGGCCCGCTCACCACCAGGGCGCGGATGCCCCGCAGGGGCAGGTCGACGGGCACGGCCCGGGCGGGGTCGAGCAGCGGGTGGCGCGCCTCCCGGAGCTCGACCTCCTCGGCCTCCTCCACGGGGCACCCCCGCCAGGCGTGCGACAGCTCGGCGCGGGCGAGCGCCAGGTCGTGGTGCGCGAGGGCCTCGACCGCGTAGTCGATCTCGGCGGCCACGCCGCCCACCCGCGCCGAGAGCTCGGCCAGCACGCGCTCCACCTCGGCGGCCTCCGCGGCCTCCAGCTCGCGCAGCCGGTTGTTGGCCTCCACGAGCTCGAAGGGCTCCACGAAGATCGTCTGCCCCGAGCCGGAGCTGTCGTGCACGATCCCCGGCACCGCCCCGCGGCTGCTCGCCTTGACGGCCAGCACGGGACGGCCCGAGCGCTCGGTGGTGAAGCTCTCCTGCAGGTGCGACCGCAGCCGCGAGGCCAGCCGGCGCAGCGTGTCGGCGGCGTCGCGCCGCCCGGCCGCGAGCCGGGTGCGGGCCTGCGCCAGCTCCGGGGAGGCCGTGTCCAGCAGGCCGCCCCGGCGGTCGAGGGCCCGGTCGAGCACGGACCGCAGCGCGGCCAGGGCGATCGGGTCGACGGCGTCCAGGCGGGCGGCCAGCAGGGGGGCCTGCTCCTCCCGCGCCAGGACGCCCGCGCGCACCTCCAGGGCGGCCTCCAGGGTGGCATCCACCGCCTGCAGGTCGGCCACGGTGAGGGTGCCGCCGCGGGCGGCGGCGTCGGCCGGGCCGCGCACGTCCCGGGCGCCGCCGGGGCCGGCCACCGCGGCCTCCTGCAGCAGCAGGGCCTCCTCGGTCTCGGCGCGCAGCGTGCGCACGACGACCGGGTCGGACGACGGCGTCACCCCCTCGGCGAGCTCCCGCCCGCCGGCGAAGTGCGTGTGCGCCGCGAGGCGCGCGCGCACCGCGGGCAGCTCCAGCAGGTGCAGGGTGCGCTCGTCCACGGCCGACGATGGTAGATGCCGCGCGTCCGCGCCGCGGCGCCGCCGGCACCACCGTCCGGCGGGCATGGCATGCCGGCGCCGGCACCACCGTCCGGCGGGCGTGGGGACACCGCCGCCGGCACCACCGTCCGGCGGGCGTGGGGACACCGCCGCCGGCACCACCGTCCGGCGGCGGGGGCTACGCTTGCGCCGTGCTCACCATCGGCCTCGTCATCGCCGGGATCCTGATCCTGGTCGGCATCGTCCTCGCCGTCGGCATGCTGGCCGGCCTGTGGTTCGGGACGGCAGCCTTCCCGCCCCCCGACGAGCGGCCGGGCGCACCACCCCACGCCCCCCGCTAGCGCCCGGCCCCGGCGCCCTCGCGGCCACGGCGTCCGCGGGCGCGACGCTCCCCCGCGCAGGCGGGACGGACGCGATGCGCATGCCCCGCTTCATGGGCGGGCCCCCGGGCGGCCCCCCGTCGCCGCTCCCCGGGTCCCCGGGCCCGGCTACCCCGCCACCAGCACGTGCTTGACCCCGCCCGCCCCCCGCGCGACCGCCTCCCAGGCGCGGGCGCCCTCGGCGAGCGGCGCGTCGGCGATCTCCAGGCGCACCTCGCCACGGCCGGCGGCCGCGACCAGCGCGCGGTAGGCGGGGGCGACCTCGCCGGGCGGTTCCGAGAACACCGAGAACCCCAGCAGCTCCAGGCGCCCGCCGCGGAACGGACCGCCCGGCAGGGTGGCGAGCGGCGCCGCGGCGCTGCCCACCTGCACGATGCGCGCCCCGCGCGCGAGGGCCGGCAGCAGGGCGGCGAGGGGCTCGCCCCACAGCGTGTCCACCACCACGTCCACGCCGTCCGGACACGCGCGGCGGATCTCGGCGGCGAGATCCCCCTCCGCGGGCAGGGCGTGGTCGGCCCCCAGATCGCGCGCCCGCGCCCGGCCCGCGTCGCTGCGGGCCACCGCGACGACGCGGCCCGCCCCCGCCGCGCGCGCCGCCTGCACCGCCACCTGGCCCACCACGCCGCTCGCCCCGAGCACCGCCACCGTCTCCCCCGGGGCCGTGCGCGCGCGGGCGATGGGCATCCACCCGGCCAGCCCGGCGATGCCCAGCGCGGCGGCCGTGACCGGGTCCGTGCCCGGCGGGAGGTCGACGACGGTGGCGCCGGCCGCGTCGAACTCCTCGGCCCACAGCCCCGTCGCGCGCAGGCACCACACGAGCGTTCCCGGCGGGTGGTCCCCGCCCTCCACGACCTCCCCCACCGCCTCCGCGCCGGCCACGTAGGGCGGCGACGGCACCGCCAGGTAGAACCGGCCGCCGCCGATGGCGAGGTCCACCGGGTTCACCCCCGCGGCCCGCAGGCGGACGCGCGCGGCGCCCGGGGACGCGACCCCGGGCGCGTCGGCCAGGCGGGGCGGGCGGCCGTGGGCATCCACCACGAGGGCGCGGGTCATGCGCCCAGCCTACGCCCGGCCACGCCGCCGCCCGCGGGGGGACCGGCTCAGGGCCGGCGCCGGGCCACCACCTCCGTCCGGACGTACCGCAGCACCGGCGACGGGAGCAGCCGCGCCACGTCCTCCACCAGGCGGTCGCCCGCGGCGGGCTCGCGGGCGGCGAGATGCGCGCCCAGCACCACCGTGCGCAGGTAGTCCCGCAGGGCCCGCCCGTCCGCCGGGACGTGCGGCCGCACGCGGGCCTCCAGGGCGAGGACCTCGAAGCCGGCGTCCTAGAGGGCGGACCGCGTGGCGTCGAGGGCCGGGAATGTCCACGGGATCTCGGCGCCGAGGGTCCTCAGGGCCGCGACCACCTCGGCGATGTTCCCCTCGCCGCCGAAGTCGAGCGCCACGTGCCCGCCCGGCCGGACGACGGCCGCGAGCCGGCGGAACACGCCGGGGTGGTCGGGCACCCAGTGGAGCGTCGACGTCGACAGCGCCGCGTCGACGGGCGCCACCGGCAGCGGCTCGCGCAGGTCGGCCAGCACGAACCGCACCCGTCCGCCCGGGGCCAGCAGCGCGCGCGCCGCCTCGAGCATGGCCGCGGAGGCGTCCAGCGCGACCACCCCGCCGCGCGGCACCCTCACCCGCAGGCGCTCGGTGACGCGGCCCGTGCCGCAGCCCAGGTCCAGCACGGTCTCGTCGCCGCGCAGCGGCAGGCGGTCCACCATGTCCGTCCCGCGCGCGGTCATCGGCGCGGCCATGCCGTCGTACCGCAGGGCGTCCCACTCGAACACCGTCGTCACGTCGCCTCCCCCGGTCGTCGGGGTCATGCTCCGCCCGCGGTACGACAGGGACAAGCTATGGTCACCGTCGAGCGATAGATGAACGACGTGGACCTCCTCCAGGACGCCGCCCGCCTGCGGGCGTTCCTCGCCGTCGCCGAGACGGGCGGGTTCTCGCGGGCCGCCGCGCGCCTCGGCGTGACGCAGCCCACCGTGTCCTCGCTGGTGGCCGCGCTGGAGCGCCGCGCGGGCGCGCCCCTGCTGGTGCGCTCCCGCGGGGGCGTGCGGCCCACCGCCGCCGGCGAGGCGCTGCTGCCGCACGCCCAGCGGCTGCTGGCGACGGCCGAGGAGGGACGCCGCGCCCTCGACGGCGCGGCGTCGGCGGGCCGGCGGCGGCTGACCGTGGCGGGGGGCGAGGCGCTGGTGACGCACCTGCTCCCGCCGGCGCTGGCCCGGATGCGGCGCACCCTGCCACGCCTGTCGGTGACCCTGCGGGCCGCCGAGCCCGCCCGCGCGCTGGCCGATCTGCGCGCCGGCGAGGTGCTGTGCGTGCTGGCGGCGCTGCCGGAGGGTGCCGCGCCACCGGACGACCTCGCGGTGGCCGAGGTGGCGCGTGACCGGCTGGTGCTGGTGGCACCGCCCGGGGGTGCCGGCGACGCAGGGCCCCTCCCCGTGGCGGAGGCGGTGCGGGGGCGCACGCTCGTGGTGCGTGAGGCCGGGCGCGCCGACCGCACCGAGACCGACGCGCTCCTGCGCGCGTCCGGGGCGGCGCCCGCCGCACGGCTCGTTGTGGCCGGCCTGGGCGCGGCCACTGCCTGCGTGGCCGAGGGGCTCGGCGTGGCGCTGCTGCCGGGCGTGGCGGTGCGCGACGCCCTGGCCGCGGGACGCGTCCGCGCCGTGCCCACCGTGGAGCCCCTCCCCGCGCTCCACTACGCGGTGTGCAGCCTGCCGCCCGGTCCCCGGGCTCCCGATCCGCTGGTCGCCGCACTGGTCCGCGCGCTGCGGGCGCCGGACGACGGGGGGGCGAACCGTGCGGCACTCTGAGCGGATGGCGCCCACCCCCACGGCCCCAGGACCCGGCGTGGCCGGGGCGGCCGCCCCCCGGCGCCGGTGACGGGCCCGGCGGGGGCCGCGCGGCGCCCCCGGCCGGCCCCGGCCGCCGGCACGGGCGTGGATCGCGGGCTGTACGCGGTGCTGCTGGCCGGCGCCTTCCTGGTGTACGGGTCGGCGAACGCGCCGGTGCCCGTGGCCGCGGAGATGCGGGCCGCCCTCGGCCTGGGTCCCGGGGGCGCGGCGGTGTTCCTGCTGCCGTTCGCCGCCGGGTTCGGCGCGGGGAGCCTGCTGTGGTTCGCGCTGGCGCGGCGCCGGGCCCCGCGGCTGCTGCTGCCGCTGTCGCTCGCGGGCACCGCCGTCGCGAGCGTCCCGCTGCTGGTGACCGGGTCACCCGAGCTGGCGGTGGCGGCGCGCGTGCTCGTGGGGGCGGCCTCGGCCGGCTTCCCCGCCGTGGCGCAGGCGGTGATCGGGCACGGCGCGCCCCCGGCGGCCCGCGGGCGGCTGATCGGGGGCTTCGTCGCGGCCGTGGTCGCGGGCAGCTTCGGCGGGCAGGCCGTCACGGGTGCGCTGGCGGACCTGATCTCGGTGGACGCCGGCATCGGGGTGGTGTGCGTCGCCGGGCCCCTGGCCGTGGCCGCCCTGCTGGCCCTGCGCGTGCCGCCCGGGGCCTCGGGCCCGCCGGGGCCCCGGGGCGCGGGCCGGACCGGGGCGGTGCTGCGCGAGGTCCGGCCGGTGCTCGCCGTCGCCGCCCTCGCCTTCGGCGGCTACTGGCTGCTGCTGTCCGAGCTGCCGGCGGTGCTGCGCCAGGACCGGTACGGGCTCTCGGCGGCCGAAGCCGGGCTGCTGCCCGCCCTGGGGATGCTCGGCGTGGCGGCCGCCCTCGTCGCCGGGCGCCTGGCGGACCGCGTCGGGCCGCGCCTGCCCGAGCGCGCCACGCTGGTCGCCGGCGTGGCCGGACTGGCGCCGACGCTGGCCGCGGGCGCGCCGCTGTGGCTGTTCGCGCTCGGCTACGGCGTCTTCCTGGTGGCCTACTGGGGCTACCTGCCGCCGGCCAGCGCCGAGGTGACCGCGCGGGCGCGACCCGAGGACCGGCAGACGGCCCTCATGGCCTTCTACGCCGCGATGTGGGTGGGGGCCGCCCTCGCGCCCGCCGCCAGCCTCGTGCTGGGCTGGACCGGCGCCGCGCTGCTGGTGATGGCCGGCTGGGCCCTGGCGCTGGTGCCGGCCGGGCGCTTCGGGCGGACCCCCGGGAGGGCCCGCCCGCGGGGGACCTAGACCCGGGCCTTCTCGCGGCGGGCCGACTTGGCCCGGGCGGTGCCGGACAGCTCCACCTTGCGCAGGCGCACGGCCGTGGGGGTGACCTCCACGCACTCGTCGTCGCGCACGATCTCGAGCGCCTCGTCGAGCGTGAGCGTGCGGTGGACGTCCAGCCGCACCAGCTCGTCCGCCGTGGACGAGCGGATGTTGGTGAGCTTCTTCTCGCGCGTCGGGTTGACGTCGAGGTCGTCCGGGCGGGCGTTCTCGCCGATGATGGCGCCCTCGTACACGGGCTCGCCCGGGCCCACGAACAGCTGGCCGCGCTCCTGCAGGGTCATCAGCGCGAACGTGGTGGTCACGCCGGTGCGGTCGGCCACGAGGCTGCCGGTGGACCGGCCCCGCATGGCCCCGCTCCAGGGCTCCCACCCCTCGAACAGCTGATGCAGGACGGCGGTGCCGCGCGTCTCGGTCATCATCTGGGTGCGGATGCCGATGAGGCCGCGCGTCGGGATGAGGTAGGTCAGGCGGACCCACCCCTCGCCGTGGTTCGCCACGCCCTCCATGCGCCCGCGACGGGCGGCCAGCAGCTGCGTGACGGCGCCCATGTGCTCCTCCGGCACCTCCACCACCAGGCGCTCCACGGGCTCCATCACGCGGCCCTCCACCTCGCGGGTGACCACCTGCGGCCGCCCCACCGTGAGCTCGAAGCCCTCCCGGCGCATCATCTCGATGAGGACCGCCAGCTGGAGCTCGCCGCGCCCCTGCACCTCCCAGGCGTCCGGCCGCTCGGTGTCGAGCACCCGGATGCTGACGTTGCCGATCAGCTCCTGGTCGAGGCGCGCGCGCAGCATGCGGGCGGTCAGCTTGCTGCCGTCGCGACCCGCCAGCGGCGACGTGTTGATGCCGATCACCACCGACATGCTGGGTTCCTCGACGCTCAGCACCGCCAGCGGGCGCGGGTCGTCGGGGTCGGCGAGCGTGTCGCCGATGGTCACGTCCGGCAGGCCGGCGACGGCGATGATGTCGCCGGGCCCGGCCTCGTCCGCGTCCACGCGGTCGAGGGCCCGCGTCACGTACAGCTCGGCGACGCGGGCGCGCTGGATGGCGCCGTCCGCGCCCCGGCACCACGCGACCTGCTGGCCGCGCCGGATGCGCCCGTGCCGCACCCGGCACAGCGCCAGCCTGCCCACGTAGGGGGACGCGTCCAGGTTGGTCACCAGCGCCTGCAGCGGGTGGTCCTCGTCGTGCGCGGGCGGCGGCACGTGGGCGAGCAGCGTCTCGAACAGCGGCTCGAGGTCCTCGCCGGGCACGGCCGGGTCGCGCGAGGCCAGGCCCTTCTTGGCGTTGCAGTAGACGATCGGGAACTCGATCTGCGCGGCGTCCGCCCCGAGGTCGATGAACAGCTCGTAGACCTCGTCGACCACCTCGGCCACGCGGGCGTCCGGGCGGTCGACCTTGTTGACCACGAGGATCACCGGCAGCCCGTGCCCCAGCGCCTTGCCCACCACGAACCGGGTCTGCGGCAGGGGACCCTCGCTGGCGTCCACCAGCAGCACGACGCCGTCCACCATGAACAGGCCGCGCTCGACCTCGCCGCCGAAGTCCGCGTGCCCCGGGGTGTCGACGACGTTGATCGTGACGTCGCCCCACCGCACGGCCGTGTTCTTGGCGAGGATCGTGATGCCCTTCTCGCGCTCCAGGTCCATGGAGTCCATGACGCGCGTGGCCACGTCCTGGTTCTCGCGGAAGGACCCCGTCTGCCAGAGCATGGCGTCGACGAGCGTCGTCTTGCCGTGGTCGACGTGGGCGACGATCGCGACGTTGCGCAGGTCGGAGCGCTGGGCCACTCGGGGGCACCTCCGGGAGGGCGGGGCAGGCGGACGGGCGCGCGGCGGCGCGCCCCGAACCGGAGGAGGGTAGCGGGCCGCGCGCCCCGGCGGCCGCGGGCCCGCCCTAGGCGATCACCACCAGCTCGTCGGCGGGGGCCACCGGCGTGCCCTTCGGCGGGTTGAGCCGCGGCACCGGGATGGCCCCGCCGCCGGCGCGTGCCGCGCGGACGCCCAGCACGCAGTCACCGGCGCGGGATGCCGCCGCGATCGCGTCCGCGAGGGTCCCGCCCTCGGGCAGCAGCCGGCGCGCGGGCACCAGGGCCAGGTCGGCGCCCTCGGCCCCGAACAGCTCGTCGAACACCGGCGCCAGCTCCGGGTTCTCCGCCAGCTGGGCGATCGCGAGCCCCACGAGCCGCTCGCTCACCAGGAAGTCGTCGGGGTTGGCCACCCGGGCCAGCCGCACGGCGCGCACGTCCATCAGCTCCGCCAGCACGGTGGCGCGAGCGTTGGGGCTGCCGGGGGCGTCCAGGGCCCGCCGCACCAGCACCAGTGACAGCAGCGTGCGCGCGTCCGCCTCCTCGGCGGCGATCCCGGCGCGGTGCGGCAGCAGCACCACCCGGTCGAGCCCCGGGGCCGCCAGGGCCTCGGTGAGCAGCACGCGGTCGGCGGTGTCGCCGGGGGTGACCTCCACCGCGACGTTGCGCCGCCCGTCCTCCCGCGGCCAGGCCGCGGGGTCCACCAGCTCCGGGTCGGCCAGGATGCGCACCCGCGAGCCGGCCGGCACCAGGGGATCGAGCTCGTCCAGGATCGCCGGCCCGAGCGGGTTCCAGCCCACCACCAGCGCGTGCAGGGGCTCGGCCGGGGCCTCGCCGTCGGGCGGCGGCGCCGGCGCGGCGCCCCGGGCGGCGGGGGCCAGCGTGAAGCGGTCGTCGTCCTCGGCGATGGCGATCAGGGCGTCGCCGGGCCCGATCACCTGCGCGCCGGGCGGGTTGAGCGTGACCGTGCCGTCGGCGCGCCGGACCCCCATGACGGTGGCGTCGGCGTAGGCGAGCTGGGCGTCGAGGAACGTCCTGCCCTCGAGCCCGGGCTCCCGCCGGAAGTAGATCTCGTCGCCGTCGAAGTCGAGCAGCTCCTGCACCACCGCCGCCAGACCCGACTGGAAGCACACCTCCGCGGTGACGCGCGCGATCAGGTCGGGACCGATCACGGTGCGCAGGCGCCCGTGGGTGACCGCGCCGAGGGCGTCGGCGTGCCGGTCGTCCGCGAGCTCGGCGACCACCGACAGGCGCGCCAGCTCGGGGTCGACGCTCATCAGCGCGAGCACGACCTTGACCGTCTGGGCGTCGCCGCCCGCCTCGGGGTCGCACAGCACGATCACCGACCGGGCGGCGAGCGGCGCCACCAGCGCAAGGTCGGCCGGGTCGGCGGGGTCGCCCGTGCGGCACACCAGCCGCGTCGGGTTCCCGGGCGGCACCCGGCCCCGCAGCCGGTCCTCCATCTCCACCTTGTCCTGGGGCGCGAGCACCACCACCGCCGCATCGCGCAGATTCGCGTTCGCCTGTGCGATCTCGGCGAGCACCAGCGGCAGGCTGGGCGACCAGCCCAGCACCAGGGTGTGGCCGCGCTCGATGACGCGGGACCGGCCCTTGCGCAGCTCGGTGAGGCGCTGGTCGAGCGCCGTGGCGATGAGGCCGATGAGGGCGGACAGCAGGAACAGCCCGCCGAGGGTGATCGCGAGCGACACGATCCGGAACGACCAGCCGGCGTCGCCGGTGAACGTGCCGGGGTCGAAGGCGCGGCCGAGGGCCGACCACAGGCGCTCGGCGAACGACATGTCGTCGCGGACGATCAGCGCGTACGCCACGGCGCCGGCCAGCACCAGCACCAGGGCGGCGGCCGCGAGGTAGGCGACCAGGGCGATGGCGCCCCGGGACATCGTCGTGTCGAAGCGGTAGCGCAGACGGTCTCGCAGCGTGGGACGCACGGATCACCCGGGGTCGGACGGCGGTCGTGGCGGCATCGGCAGCGCCGCCCCCGGTCTGAGAGCCCGGGCCGGGCGGGGGCGCCGCGATGTGTCAGACCTGTGTACGGCGGCGTGTGGACGGGGATCCCAGGGGCGCGGCCTCAGGACCCGGGGCCGCCGACGACGATGCGAGGTGACGTGTCCGCGGATCCGACGGCCGGCGGCAGCCGCTACGACCGTGAGCTGATCGAGCTCCTCAACGAGCTGCGCGTGGTGCTGCCCGGAGTCCAGGTGCTGTTCGCGTTCCTGCTGCCCGTGCCGTTCACGCAGCGATGGACCGACATCAACCGCTTCCAGCGCGACGTCTTCTTCGTGACGCTGCTGCTGGCCGCCGCGGCCACCGCCATGCTGATCGCGCCGAGCGCCTTCCACCGCATCCGCTTCCGGCGCCGGGACAAGCGCCACATGCTGAAGATCGCGAACGGGTTCGCGATCGCCGGGCTGCTGCTGCTGGCGGCGGCGATGACCGGTGCCGTGCTGCTGGTGAGCGACCTGCTGTTCAGCCGCACGCAGGCGGTGGCGGTCGCGGTGGTGACGGGGGCGGTCTTCGCCCTGGTCTGGTTCGCGGTGCCGCTCAGCCGCTGGCTGAACGACCGGGACGGGGGCGACGACGCGGCGCCGCCCGCCCCGGACCCGGACGACGCGGCCGTGTCGCGGGAGGCGGCCTCCTCCCTCTAGCGCGTCAGCGCAGGGGCACCCGCAGCACGCGCCCGCGCCGGGACGCCGGGGACCACAGCGTCACGTGCACCGCACGGCGCGCCACGGCGGTGGTCCACAGCAGCCGGCGCGCCACGGGCACGCGCAGCACGACGCGCCGGCGCCGCCCGTCGGCGCGCGCCACCACGAGCCGCGACTCGCGGGCGCGCATCTCGACCCACGCCATGCGGCCCGCCCCCACCGACGGACCGGTCAGCACGCGGGCCCGCACGGTCGACGCGACCTGCCGGGGACGGCCCCCGGGCACCCGCACGCGCATCAGGCGCGAGCCCCGGCCGCCGGCCTCGGCCCACACCAGCACCCGCCCCCGCATGGTGGGCCGGCCCAGGTCGTCGAGGCGCCCCGCGCGCGCGACGGTGCGTGTGCGGCCGGTGCGAAGGTCGCGCACCTCCAGCGCACGCCCCGCGCCCGTCGGCCGGACGTAGGCCAGGTACGGCCAGTCGAGCGCGGGACGGGTGACGTCGCCCGGGATGCGCCCGACCGCCTCCCCCGTGCGCCAGCGCACCAGGGCGATGCCCCCGCCGTCGCGGTACGCCAGCAGTTCGCCGTTGAGGGCCGGGGACCACGCGCCGGGGATGCGCACGGGGGCGCCGCCGCCGCGCACCACGACGGCCGGGCCCGCCACCGACCCCTCGGTGACCGCGATCAGGGGCCCCGCGACCGACGGGTCGTAGGTGCCGCGGGCCACCGGCGCCGGGACGGGCACCTGGGCCGCCGCCGGTGCCGCCGCCAGCGCGAGGGCCCCGAGCACCACGAGCACGCCGGCGTTGACGCGCCGCACGGCGCCCACCAGGGGCGCCACGCGCGCCACCGCGGCCGTCGGCGTGGGCCCGAGGGCGGTGGGCAGCACCACCATCAGCACCCGGCCGAGGCCGAACAGCGCCAGGCACCCGGCGGCCACGGCGGGATCCCCGATCACCAGCGCGCCGCCGGCGGCCACCCAGAAGGTGGAGACCACCTGGAAGGTGAGCACGCCGAGCCCGAGCATCGCCCCGTAGAGGGGCGTCCACACGGCCACGGGGAGCTCGCGGCGCCAGTGCTCGGGCACCTGGCCGCGGCGCTGGGGCAGACCCACCGGCAGCAGGCCGAGGTCGCGGGCGGCGCCCGCCACCGCCAGGGCGCCAAGGGCCCCGAGCGCGGCCCCGCGCGGCAGGCCGGCGCCCGCGGCCCCGAGCAGGCCGCCCAGGGCGGCGGCCGCGCCGACGGCGCCCAGCGCGAACAGGCCGAGACCCAGCGCGCGGCGGGCCCGGCCGCCGCAGAGCACGGGGGTGAGGCTCTCCACCATCGCGAACCCGCAGGGCGACCACGCCCCGGACGCGCCCGCCACCAGGGCCGCGAGGCCCACGAGCACCACGACGGCCTCGGTCAGCAGGGCACCCCCGTCTCCATGTAGACCACGCAGAAGACCGTGCGGCCGCCGTGGCAGTAGCCCACCAGCGCGGTGTCGCCGTTGATCCGCCGCCGGCTGGTGCTGCAGCAGTCGGCCAGCCTCCGCACGACGCCGTTGCAGCAGCGGTACCAGCTGCCCTGCGTGACCGCATCGAGCCCGTACTCCCCCACCGCCCAGTCCTCGCACAGCCGCGTGCGCGGCGCGGACGGCAGCGGCAGCCCGTCCGGCGCGAGCAGTGGCGCGCCGGACCCGTCGACCGGCCGTCCCGCGGCGTCGATCAGCCGGCCCAGGTCGTCCACCGGGCGCCCGTCGCTGGGCCGCAGCGGCCGCCCCTCGGCGTCCACCCGCGGGAAGGCGAACGGCCCGGGGCAGGAGCCCGTGGTCCAGTAGTGGCCGCAGAACCCGAACCAGCTCCCCGCGGGCTCGGTGCCCGGCACGGCGTCGTCGACGTCGCCGCGGGCGGGCACGGGGAGGGTCGCGGCCACCGGCAGGCCCAGCAGCGCCAGGACGCCTGCGCCCACCCTGCCGAGGAACGAGCGGCGGCTGGTGGAGGCGGCCAGGCCGTGCGCCAGGCCCGCCGCGGCGCGGTCGAGCGCGCCGTCCTCCGCGGCCCTACGCGGCACCGGTCACGCGCGCGCGTCCCGTGGCCACCAGCCCCTCCGCCTGCTCCAGCGTGTTCACGAGGCCCTTGGCGGCCACAACGCCGTCCACCACATGCACCAGGAAGGGCGTGCCCGGGACACCCCACCGCGCGAAGTCGGCCGGGGCGAGGTCCTCGCGCACGGGCACCAAGGCGTGACCGTCGCGGGCGAGCGCCCGCAGTCCCGGCTCCAGCTCGTGGCACAGGCGGCACCCCGGCGAGGCGAACACCACGAGCTCCGAACCCGCGCCGCGCAGGCCCGCGAGCGGCGGCGGCGGCGCGGCCAGCGGCGGGCCCTCGTGCGGGAGCTCCAGCGCGGCGCGCGGGCCGAGGCGCCGCTCCAGCACGCCCACCTGCCGGTAGAGGGCGAGCACCAGCACCACGAGCGCGGCGACGGCGAGGGCGAGCACGGCGACGGCCGCGGCGAGCACCGCCAGGCCGGACGGCTCCCAGCCCCCGAGCAGGTCGGTCGCGACCACCAGGCCGGCCACCAGCACCGCGGCCGCGCGGGCCAGCACCAGCCACAGGGGGTGCTCACGCCGGCCGCCGAAGCAGCCGCACCGCAGCCGGCGCGTCCCCCGGAACCCGGCGCGGGCGACCCACGCCGTGAACCCCGCCCCGAGCAGGGCGGCCAGGGCGCCGCCGGCGCGGGTGGCGGGCGGCACCACCAGCAGCACGGCGGCCGCCACCTCGGCGAGCGCGAGTGGGACGCCGGCGGGCCCCGCCGTGCGGTCGCGCAGCTTCGCCACGCCCGCCCAGCCGAGGACCGCCGCGAGGGCCACCGCCAGCGCGGCCGCGACCACGGGCTAGGGGACCGCCGCCATCAGGCGGGGCGCGACCTGCTTCTTGCGGCTCATCACGCCCGGCAGGTGGATCACCCCGTCCTCGACGGGCGCGTCGAACACCCGCTCCACGGCGGTCACGTCGCCGGCCACCAGCAGCTCGGTTCCCTTGGCGACGATGTCGGTGACCATCAGCGCGTAGACGTCGAGGCCCTCGCGCGCGCAGGCCTCGGCCAGCGCCGTCCGCAGCTCGTCGCGGCGCGCCATCAGGCCGTCGCCGACCGTCTCGATCTGCGCCACGCACACGCGCCGGTTGGACCCCAGCTCGTACTCCTTGGCGTCGCGGCGGATGATCTCCGCGGCCGGCACGTCCTCCACGTCCGACGACGCCGCGAACATCTCCCCGCCGAACGCGCGCGCGTCCAGCTCCAGCAGCTCCTCCAGGTACCCCACCACCTGGCGGTCCCGGTCGGTGGTGGTGGGCGACGTGAGGATCACCGTGTCCGACAGCACCGCGGCCAGCAGCATCATCGCCGTGGGCCGGCGGGGCTCCCGCCCGGCGGCGCGGAAGCGCTCCACCACGAGGGTCGCTGTGCTGCCCACCGGGTCGAACGTGGCGACCACGGGGAACTTCGTCTCGATGGAGCCGATGTGGTGGTGGTCGAGGATCTCCACGATGTGCGCCTGCTCGATGCCGCGCACGCTCTGGGCCTGCTCGCCGTGGTCCACCAGCAGCACGTGCCGGGGCTCGGGCCGCACCAGTTCGGCGCGCGTGACCAGGCCCACCGGGCGGCGGCGCGCGTCCACGGCGATCGCCGCGCTGTAGTAGACGGCCTGGATGAGGTCGGTGACGTCGGCCGCGAGGTCGTCCTCGTCCGTGGTGAGCGGGTCGCGCGTCATGACCTCGCGCACGGGCACCGACAGCGACACCAGCCGGCCGGTGACGTACGAGTCGAGCGGCGACACGACGATGCCCGTGCCCCGCTCCCGCGCCATCGCGACGACGTCGTCGTCGGGCCGCTGCATGTAGGGCGTCACCAGCAGGGCGACGCCGATCTCCACGGCGCGGCGCTGGGCGTCGGCCCGGTTGCCGATCACGACGATGTCGTTCTCGCCCATCGTCGTGCCCATGCTGCCCACCTCGACCGTGACGGCCCAGAGGCGCCCGTTCAGCCGCCGCTGCGGGCGCAGCAGCATCTCGCCGCCGAGCACGTCGACGATGAGGTCCACCGACACCGGGCGGTCGGCGAAGCTCGAGGGCTCGCCCGTCTCCTTGACGTAGCGGCGGGCGAGATCGCGGGCGGTGATCATGCCGACCAGGGCGCCGTCGTCGTCGACGATGGGCATCAGGTCGAGGTCGGCCTTGGCCATCGCCACGCCCACGTCGCGCAGCGACGAATCCTGGTGGGCGGTCGGCACGTCCGGCGACATCACGTCGCGCGTGCGCAGCATGATGTGGTCCAGGAACTCCGGCTCCGGGCTCCCGCTGCGCTCCAGCGCCCAGCGCGTCTGCGCGTTCACCGGACCCAGCCGCACCGGGACGAAGCGGTCCCCGGGGTTGAGCCGCCCCTTGAGCTCCGCGTAACCGAGCGCCGAGGCGATCGAGTCCATGTCGGGGTTGCGATGCCCCGTCACGTAGATGGTCGCCATCAGCCGTCCCCCCTCGCGCTCACCCGGATGCCGCGCTCCCTCCGTCGCCGTCCCGCGGGGCGCCGATGCTAGCCGGTCCCGTCCCTCCGGGACGCTCCGGCAGGGCGGGCCGGGGACTGACACAATCCGCGGGTGGCGGACGACCGCTCCACCCCCGCGGGACCGCACCCCCCCGCGGTGCGGCCGGCCCTGACCTGGGCGGCGATCGCGCTGCTGCTGCTGCTGACGGCCGCGCTGACCGTGCGGTCGGCCGCGGTGCAGCGCGACGAGTCGCGGCGCGACCAGCGCGAGCTGGCCGGGCAGGCGGCCGCAGCCCTGCGCACCACGATCGCGCAGACGCTGGGCGCCCTGGGCCAGGGGGACGCGCTGGTGGACGCCGACGGCGGCGTCGACGAGGCCCGCTTCACCGTGTTCGCCCGCGGCCTGCTGAACCAGACCGGCCTGCTGGCGGTGGGCTACGAGCAGGTGGTGCCGGCGTCGGAGCGGGCCCGCTTCGAGCGCGAGATGGGGCGCCGCATCACCGACCTCACCCCGCAGGGGCTCGTGCCGAGCCCGCCGCGGCCCATCTACTACCCCATCAGGGCGATCGAGCCGCCCGAGGCCCGCGCGGTGCTCGCCTACGACCCGGCGCCCGAGCCCTCCCGCGGGCGGGCCCTGCGCGCCGCGCGCGACGCCGGCGAGCCGCGCCTGTCGAGCCCCACGCCGCTTGCGGCCACCAACGGCGGCACCGGGTTGAGCGCGTTCACCCCGCTCTACCGGCCGGGCGCCCCCCTGCGCACCCTCGCGCAGCGGCGCGCCGCCACCGTCGGCTTCATCTCCGCGATCTACCGGGCCGAGGACATCGCGTCGCTGGTGGGCGAGCAGCTGCCGGAGGGGACGGGGCTGCGCGTGCTGGACGCCGATGAGCCCGTGGTGGGTGGCGCCGCGCCCCTCGAGGACGCCGCCCGGGCCGAGATGATGATCGCCGGGCGGCGCTGGACGATCGAGGTCGCGGCTCCCGGCCAGGTGTCGTACCGGCAGCCGGTGCTGACGGCGGCGACGGGTACGGCCGTGACGGGCTTCGTGGCCCTGCTGTTCCTGGTCGGCGCGCGGCGCGAGCGCGAGGGCCGGCGCACCGCCCAGCGCTCGGCGCTGATCGCGCGCGTGATGCAGGCGATGGGCGTCACCGAGGGCGAGCTGCAGCGGCTGCAGGGCATGGCGCGCGAGGTGGTGCCCGCGTTCGCCGACGCCGCGGTGGTGCACGTGGGGTCGCCGGGGGCCCTGCGGCGCACGCTGGAGCACCCGGAGGAGGGGCCCCTCGCCGAGCCCCTCGCCGCGGTCGCCCGCGAGCGCCATCACGTGGCGGCGGCCGCCCCCGTGCCGGCCGAGCTGCCCGCCGCCGAGGGACGCCAGGGCGGGGCCGTGGTGATCGTGCCGCTGCCCGCCCGGGCCCGCACGCTCGGCACGCTCGCGCTGGCCCGCGGTCCCGGGCGCCGCCCCTTCGACGCGGAGGAGGTCGAGCTCGCGGCCGAGCTCGGGCGCCGGATCGGGCTCGCGGTGGACAACGCGCGGCTCCTGGAGCGGGAGCGGACCGCCCGCGAGGCGGCCGAGCGCGCGGAGCGGCGCACCTCGCATCTCCAGGCGCTCACCGGCGCGCTGTCAGGCGCGCTCACGCCGACGCAGGTGGCCGACGCGATCCTCACCCACGCCGAGGGCCTGCAGGGCGCCAGCGGCGGCGCCCTCGCCCTGCTCGACCCGGACACCGCCCGGCTGCACATCACGGGCAGCCGCGGGGTGCGCGACGCCGACCAGACGTTCGTGCGGGTGCCGCTCGACGCACCCGTCGCGCTCGCGGCCGCCGTTCGGGAGGGGCGCCCCATCTGGCTGCCCGACCGGGAGGAGTGGGAGCGGCGCTTCCCGGTCGGGGCGGCGGCCTTCGCGGGCAGCGGCGTCTCCAGCGCCAACCTCCCGCTGATCGCGGCGGGGCGCACCCTGGGGGCGCTCGAGCTGGTGTTCCCCACCGCGCGCAGCTTCACCCCGGCCGAGCGGGCCGACGCGCTGGCCGTCGCGCAGCAGTGCGCGCAGGCCCTCGAGCGGGCGCGCCTCTACGCGGCCGAGCACGACCTTGTGGAGACCCTGCAGCGGAGCCTCCTGCCGCCCCGCCTGCCCGAGGTGCCCGGGCTGGAGGTGGCCGCGCGGTACGAGCCGGCGGTGCACGAGATCGCGGTGGGCGGCGACTGGTACGACGCCATCGAGCTGCCGGGCGGCCGCCTGGGCGTGGCCGTGGGCGACGTGGTCGGCCGCGGTGCCCCGGCCGCGGCGGTGATGGGGCAGCTGCGCAGCGCGCTGCGCGCCTACGCCGGGGACGGGGCCCCGCCGGCGCAGGTGCTCGCCGCACTCGGGCGGTTCGCCGAGGGCGTGGAGGACGCCCGCCTCACCACCGCCTGCTACGCCGTGATCGATCCCGTCGGCGGGGTGGTGCGGATCGCCTCCGCCGGGCATCCCCCCGCTCTGCTGCACCAGCGCGACGGCACCCTGAGCTGGCTCACCGAGGGACGGGGTGCGCCCCTCGCCTCCGGCGGGCCGCCCGCGCCCGAGGGCCTGGTCGTGGTGCCCGCGGGGGCGACGCTCGTCCTCTACACGGACGGCGCGGTGGAGCGGCGCGGGCGGCGGCTGGAGGACGGCTTCGCCAGCCTGGCGGACATCGTGGCGGAGGGGGCGGCGGCGGGGCCGGAGGACCTGTGCGGCCACCTGGTGCGCCGGCTGCTGAGCGCGGGTCCCCATGACGACGTGGCCGTGCTGGCGGTGCGCGTGGCCGCGGTGCCGGTGGCGCCGCTGGCGCTGGAGGTGCCCGCCGCGCCGGTCGAGCTGGCCGCCGTACGGCGCGAGGCGCGCGGATGGCTGCGGACCGCCGGCGCGGACGACGACACCGTCCGCGACGTGCTGCTCGCGATCGGCGAGGCCACCGCGAACGCCGTGGAGCACGCCTACGCCGACGGGGCCGCGGGCACCGTGGAGGTGGAGCTCGGGCAGGAGCGCGCGGGCGAGGTCGTGGCGGTGGTCAGCGACCGGGGCGCCTGGCGCGAGCCCTCCGCCGCCCCCGGCGACCGGGGCCACGGCATCGGCCTGATGCACCAGGTCATGGACGAGGTGGAGGTGGACTCCGGCGCCACCGGCACGCGGGTCACCGTGCGCAAGGCGCTGCGCGCGCCGGGCACCGCGGACCCCTTCCTGCTCGCCGCCGAGCCGGCGGACGGCGCCGAACCCGCCGCCGTGGACGGCCCGGGCCGGGTGGCGGTGGCACGGCGCGGCGCGCGCGCCCGCATCACCATCGGGGGGGAGATCGACCTGGCGGCGGTGGGCGAGGTGGAGGAGCGGCTGCGCGACGCGACCGCCGGCGCGGAGCAGGTGGTGCTCGACCTCGCCCGCGTGTCCTACCTCGACAGCGCGGCCATACGCGCCCTGGTCACCGCGGCGCGCGACATCGCGGCGCGGGCGCGCCTGGAGGTGGTGGTGCCCCCCGGCTCGCCCGCCGCGCGGCACCTGTCACTGGTGGGCCTGGACCCCTCCGACCTCGCGCAACCCGCGGGCGCCCGCGGCTAGAAGGCGTAGCGGATCTCGCACTCCGGCAGTCGCCGGGCGATGATCTCCCGCAGCTCGTCGACGCACCCCCCCTTGAAACCCCGGCGGTAGCGCACGTTCCAGCCGCCGGTGCCCGACCGCTTGGGCTCCTGAATCTCGGGCCGCCACAGCAGCTCCTCGGCGCGCGGGTGCCACCCCAGGTTCACCTCGTGCAGCCGGTCGTTGTGGGTGAGCATGATGACCTCGGCCTTGAGCTGGCGGCGCGCCGCGTCCCCCGCTCCGTCGGCGACGTCGGCGAGCAGCCGGTCCCAGGCGTCCTGCCAGCCGTCGTGCACGATCACCGGCGACAGGTTGAGGTGCACCTCGTAGCCGGCGGCCACGAAGTCGTCGATGGCCGCGATGCGCTCCGCCACCGGCGAGGTGCGGATGTCGACGATCCGGGCGGTCTCGTGCGGCATCAGGCTGAACCGCAGGCGGGTACGCCCCTGCGGGTCGTAGTCGAGCAGGTCGCGGTTGACGCGCTTGGTGGCGAAGCTCGCCTTGGCGGTGGGCAGCCCCCGGAACAGCGCGACCAGGTCGCGGACGTTGTCGGACACCAGCGCGTCCACCGCGCAGTCGCCGTTCTCGCCGATGTCGTACACCCACGCCTCGGGATCGCACTGGTTGGGCGCCGGCTTCGTCCCCTGCCGCCCCACGTGCCGCGCGATGGAGGCGCAGATGCGCTCGATGTTGACGAAGGTGGTGATGGGGTTGGCGAAGCCCTTGCGCCGCGGCACGTAGCAGTACGCGCACGCCATCGCGCAGCCGTTGGAGTGGGAGGGCGCGATGAAGTCGCTCGAGCGGCCGTTGGGCCGCAGGCTGAGCGACTTCTTGACGCCGAGCACCAGCGTCTCCCGCTTGATGCGCAGCCAGTCCCCCACGTTGCCCTCGTTCCCGTGCAGCTCGGGGATCTGCCAGTGCGAGGGCACCTCGATGAGCTCGGCGCCCGGGAAGCGCTCCAGGATCTCCCGGCCACGCGCGTGCGCGTGCACCTCGGGCTCCAGGTAGATCCGCCCCACGTCGAGCAGGCGCCCCGTGGTCACGTCCGTCGTCGTCATGACACGAGGGTGGCAGCGCCCGGGGAGGTGCGCTCCCCCCGCGACGTGGTCCTATCCGACCCGCAACACCCGCCGCCCCGGGGCCCGGGAGGGGTCCCCGGCTATGCCCCCGGCGGCGGGGTCCCCGGCGGGTGGAGGCGGTTGTCGACCCTCACGACGCCCTCGACCGCGGCGGCCCGCACCCCGAGGTCGTCGATGAGCGCGGCCGGCGCCTCCCCGCGCAGCGTCACCACGCCGAGGGCGCAGTCGATCGCGAGCCCGCGGGGCACGTCCGGGTCGCGCAGCAGCTCCGAGCGGACGCGGTCACGGACCGTCGCGTCCTCGGGGAAGTGGGAGGCCCCGGCCACCGCCGGGTCCCCCACGCGCGGGCCGTCGCTCTCGAGCGCGCCGGGCGGATCGGGCCAGGAGCGTCCGGCGCCGGACCCGCCGTCGCCCGTGGACGGGCCGCCGCGGCGGCGGCGGAGCAGGAACGCGGCCACGGCCGCGAGGGCGGCCAGCAGGGCCGCGATGAGGAGACGGGGGTTTCGCATGCGCTCCCCCTTCCCCGGCGGCGGCGTCCGCATGCCGGGCGGGCCGGCGGGCCGGCGGGCAACCGGCCCGCCCGGCGCCGCCCCCGGCCCGTGCGGCCGGCCTAGCCGACCGACTTGTTGCCGAACATCAGGACCCGCCGGTCCTGGTCGAAGAACACCGTCTCGGCGTGACGGAGCAGGCTGCTCATCACGTCGAGGTCGTCGGCGGTGGGTCGCAGCACGTGCTCCTCGACGCCGTTGTCGAGCACCAGCTGCAGGGTCCAGACGCTCGGGTCGCCGGGGGCGGCCTCGGTCCAGGACACCTGGTAGTGCGTGACCTCGCGGACGCGGATCTGCTGGGGCGTGATGGGCTGCTCGGGCATTGCGGTCTCCTCGATGGGTGCCCCCGGGCCTTCCCGCCCCGGCGGCGGTGAACCCCGCAGGGCCGTCACCGGTCCGTGACGCAGCGGCCGGCCCGGTCACGGTTCCGCACGACGGGGTGCTCTGCGACGGTGGTCCTGTCCCGGTCCACGCCCGGCGAGGCCCGTGCGCCACCTCTGGTCCAACCTCGCGCTGCTGGCGCTGCTGATCGCGCAGGTCGCGACCGGGCTGGCGGGCCTACTCGGCGTCGGGCCCGGCTTCCAGGCGCTGCTCTGGGCGCACGCCGTGGGCGCGTACGCCCTCGGCGCGGTGCTCGTGTCGAAGGGCGCGCTGGTCGCCGGCGTCCTGGCGCGCCGGCCGGGCTGGACGGCGGGGCGGGTGCAGCTCGCGGTCGCCGTCGCGCTGCTGGTGGCCACGCTCGCCTCCGGGCTGGTGTGGGTCACCGCCGGGCGCGTGGTGGTCGGGGGCGTCAGCCTGGTCAACTGGCACGCCTACGCCGGGATCCTGCTGGTGGTGGTGCTGGTGCCGCACGTGCTGGACCGGCGGTGGGTGGCGCGCGCGCCCCGCGCCCGTGACCGCCGCGCCGTGCTGCGGGGGCTCGCCGCGCTGGGCGTGGGCGGGGTGGTCGCGCTCACCGAGCGGCCCCTACAGCGCGCGCTGGGCACGCCCGGCGCCGCACGGCGCTGGACCGGCTCCTACCCCGAGCCCGCCACCGGGCCCTTCCCCACCGTGAGCTGGCTGGACGACGACCCGGACCCGGTCGACCCGCGCGCGTGGCGCCTGCGGGTGGAGGGGCGCGTGGCGCGCCCCCTGCTGCTCACGGCGGCCGACCTGCGCGCGCTGCCCCAGCACACCCTGGCCGCCCGCCTCGACTGCACGGGCGGCTGGTACGCCGACCGCCCCTGGTCGGGCGTGTGGCTGGCCGACCTGCTGGACCTCGCCGGGATGCCCGAGGGCGGGGACTCGGTCGTGGTGCGCTCGGTCACGGGCTACGCGCGCCGCTTCGCCCTCGATCACGCACGCACGCTGCTGCTGGCCCTCGAGGTGGAGGGGGCGCCGCTGGGGCACGGCCACGGCGCGCCGCTGCGCCTGGTGGTGCCCGACCGGCGGGGCTTCGCCTGGGTCAAGTGGGTCGACGCCGTCCAGGTGACGGGGCGCCCCTCCTGGCTCCAGTCCCCGTTGCCGCTCATCTGACATCGGGCACCGATGAGTCCGGGGCGGCCCGACGGTCGGCACCGGTGACCACCAGGGGGGCGACGTGACGACGGACGGCGGGGCGCAGCGGCCGGGGGCCGCGCAGGACGGTGCGGCGCGGACGGAGGCACCGGGCGCCGGCCGGGTGTCGGAGGAGGCCGTGCGTGCCGCCACCGGCCGTGGCTGGGCGGAGTGGATGGCCCTCCTGGACGCCGCAGGCGCCGGGGACCTGGACCACCGGGGGATCGTGGACCACCTGGAGCGCGCCCACGGCGGCGAGGTCTCGTCGTGGTGGCGGCAGTCCATCGCGGTCGGGTACGAGCGCGCCCGCGGGATGCGCGTGGTGGGTCAGACGGCGGGCGCCGGGTTCCAGGTGGGCGTGCAGCGGACGGTGTCCCTGGGGCGCGACGAGGCCTGGCAGCTGCTCACCACCCGCGCCGACGTCTGGCTCGGCGCCGGTGCCCCGCTGACCCTGCGGCCCGGCACGACCTACCGGGTCACCGGTGCGGACGGCGGCGAGGTCCACGGCGAGATCCGGGTGGTGCGGCCCGGCGACCGGCTGCGGCTGACGTGGTGCCCCGCGGAATGGGACGCGCCGGCCACGCTGCAGCTCACGGTGCAGCCGCGCCGGCCCGGCCGCACCACGCTGCACGTCCACCTCGACAGGCTCGCCGACGCCGGCGCCCGCGAGCGGATGCGTGCGCACTGGCGCGGGGTGCTGGACCGGCTGGTCGCGGAGGCCGGCGAGGAGTGAGGGCGCAGGCGGGGGCTCCGCCCGCAACGCCGTCCGCCCGGCGCGGGAGGATCGGTGCGTGGAGGCCGAGGCCGCCATACGTGAGGTGGTCGACCGCGAGACCCGGGCCTGGGACACGGGTGACGTCGGGCTGCTGCCCTCCGTCGTCCACCCGGACGTCGTGTGGCCCTGGCGCACCGCCGACGGGCGCCGGATGAGGATGCACACCGGGCTGCTCGACTACCCCGTCTGATCGCCCCGCGCGACCTCCCCGGTCTGGGGTCGCAGCCGGTCCATCCGCCAGAACAGCGTGTGCAACTGGTGCCAGCGCGTCCACTCGCGCCCCGTCACCGGCTCGGTCTCGACGGCGCCGGCGTAGGTGTGGCTGGTCACCGTCACCAGCTCCCAGCCGTGGCCGGACATGCGCTTCAGGTGCGCGTTGAGGTTCTCCCCCTCGCGCGTGTCAATGGTGGTCGCGTAGAACTCGACGTGGGCCATGCCGTCCCCCTCCGGTCGTCGCCGCGCGGGACGGATACCCCGTGGCGGACGGGGGCGCTCCGGAGGGACGCGGTGTGTCTCAGGCGGCCTGCAGTGCGGGCTGCGCGGGGGTGTCCGCGGGGGCCGTGAGGGCGCCGCTGCGGTTGACCGTGGCGATCAGCGCGTGGGCGACCGCGGGGTCGAACTGCGTCCCCGCATTCGCCTCGAGCTCGGCGAGGGCGAGCTCCACGGGCATCGCGCGCCGGTAGGAGCGCGTGGTGGTCATCGCGGAGTAGGAGTCGCAGGCGGTGACGATGCGCGCCTCGATCGGGATCGCCTCGCCGGCGAGGCCGTCGGGGTAGCCGCCCCCGTCCCAGCGCTCGTGGTGCGAGCGCACGATCCGGCCGACGTCGGTCATGAAGCCGCCGATGCGATCGAGCATCCGCTGGCCCTCGACCGTGTGGGTCTTGACGATCTCGAACTCGTCCGGATCGAGCGGGCCCGGCTTGTTGATGATCTCCTTGGGGATCGCGACCTTGCCCACGTCGTGCAGCAGGGCGGAGAACTCCAGGTTGCGCATCTCGGTGGCGTCGAGCCCCAGCTCCCGGCCGACCTCCAGCGCGAGCTGCACGACGCCGCGGCAGTGCTCGCCGGTGTAGCTGTCGTCGGCCTCCACGACGTCGCCCAGCAGCATCGCCGTGCCGTGGTAGGCGTTGTTCAGCTCGAACATGCCGTCGAGCCGCTTGGCGCGCTCCCGCGCGAAGGTCGCGATGAGGCCCACGAAGGTGAGCGTCACGACCACCACGGTGGCCGGGTGCGCCCCGCCGAGCACCAGCCACAGGGGCACGGGGGTGAGGGCGGCGTCCACGCCGTAGACCCACGCGGCCTCGCGCAGCTGCTCGCGCAGGGGGGTGCCGCGCAGCAGCGCCTCGCGCAGGGCGGACGCGGCGAAGTCGCCGGCGAACTGCGCGCCGACCACCGCGAGCGCCAGCACCGGGTGGTCGACCACCCGCTCCGCGCCGCCCAGGGCGGCCAGCACGGCCGCCGGGCCGATGGCGAACCACACGTTGCCGATCGCGATGACGAGACGGCCCGGCGAGGAGTCGCCGCGGGCGACCGCGGGCACGCGCGCGGCCAGCATCGCCGCCACCGCGATCGGGGGCACCAGCTGCGCGGGCACCGCGAACAGCAACGGCACGAAGGCCAGCTGCAGGGGGACCGTGAAGCCGCCGCCCACGTCGAAGCGCACGAACAGGGTGGCGAACATGCCCAGCGCGCACGCGGCCGCGCCCAGCGTGGACCAGTCGCCCGCGACGGGCAGCAGCCACAGCGCCGCCATGGCGGCGAGCGCCAGGCCGCCGACGACGAGCTCGGCGCGCCACTCGGACCGCCCCATGACGTGGCGCTCCTGGGCGCGCACCTCCTGCAGGAGGCGCTGCTCGCTGGGATCGGGGTCGTACACGGCACAGAGGGGATCGGCGCCGGTGCCGTGACGCTTGACCTGTGGGCCCGGCCCAGGGGGGCCGGCGTACGGAGGCCGACCCGGGTAGACCCTCTACGACCGTTGGCACGCGGAGGATTCCCGACTCATAGTGCCGGTGCACCCCGAACCACGGCCACAGGAAGGGAATCCACATGGCCCACGCACTCACCCTCTCGCCCCGTCGCGCGCTCGCCGCGCTCGCCGCCGTCGCCTCGGTGGGCGCCCTGGCGGTCGCCGCCCCCCAGGCCCCCGCCGCCCAGGCCGACGCCACTGCCTGCGGGCAGGAGTTCGGCCAGCCGTTCCTGCCCTGGAACGACAAGGACCACTACACGCTCGCCGAGGGCGGTGACTTCGAGACCGGCGGCGCCGGCTGGACGTTCACCGGGGACGCGCGCATCGTGGAGGACGGCCTCGACCAGCGCGGCGGCGGCGCCGACCGGCACGCGCTGCACCTGGACGCCGGCGGCGCGGCGACCACGCCGCCGGTCTGCGTCACCGACGCGCACCGCACCATCCGCTTCTTCCACCGGCTCGAGGACCGCGGCGGGCAGACCGGCGATCAGCTGCGGGTGGAGATGATCTACCGCAACAACGGCGGCCGCGAGAAGGTCGTCCGGGTCGCCGACCTGACCCCCTCGGCGTCGGCCTGGGGCCCCTCGCGCATCCTCAAGCTCGACACCTCGAAGTTCTACACCGACCTCAGTGACCCGACGGCGATCGTCCAGTTCCGCCTGACGGCCCGCTACGGCAGCGTGCGTGTGGACGACGTCTTCGTCGACCCGCGCCTGCGCTAGCTCCCGCCGCCCTCCCCCCTCACCACGTCATGACAGCGCGATGACGGGCCGGCGCCCGGCCCCCCGAGCCTCACCGCACCTCCCGCCGCCCCTCGGTCGTCAGGGAAGCTGCAGCACCATCGACACGCTCCGGATCAGGATCGTGGGGACCGGTCCCACCAGCAGCCGCACGGCCCACAGCACGACGCGTGTCGCGATCGGCTCGCAGGTGACGACGTATCCGGGCAGGAGCGTGAGCACGGGCAGCCGTCACGGGGCCGTGACGCCTCCGCACGCGGGGGTCGCGGGCGTTTCCGGCGGCCCGGCGCGCGGGCGGAACGACGCGCGGGCGGGGCGCGCCCGAGGGGCGGTGCGGGCGGTGTGCGGAGGGCTCAGGGCACCCCTCCTCCGCGGGTCGGCGTATCCGTGGACGCCGCGACGCTAGGTCCACCCCTTGCCCCGGTGCAGGGGGGGGAATCCCTCACCGGACCGGTCCGCGGGGCCGGTTCAGGGACCGCCCCGACCCCGCGCGGGGCCCGCTCCCGAGCGGGCCCCCGTCACGGCCGGGACCCACCATGGGCACGGTCGCGGGGTGGCGGTCCGTGCGGGCGTGGAGGCCCCACGACGCCGGCGCCCCTCCCCGTGCCGCCGTGCGCCGGCTGGACCGGAACGTCCGGGGTGCCCGCCCGGGGGCGACCGCCGCCGGTGCTCCTCACATGCGCCGGTGCAGCACCACCACCGAGACCACGTACACGCCGGCTCCCAGCGCGACCAGCCATCCCCAGGGGCTGCCGTCCCCTCCCCGCGCGATCTCCGTGAGCCAGCCGGCGACGAGCGCGAGGGCGAGGACGACGCAGGTGACGGCGCTCGCGCGCTGATCCATGGCGGCGAACCGCTCGTCCCGCCCGTCCCCCCGGAAGCCCCGGACCGTCTCGCTGCGGCCTCCCAGCACCAGCCCGGCGGCGACGGCGGCCATCACCCCGAGGGCGCCGAGTCCCTGGAGCGCCTCACCCGCGGCGGCCAGGACGATCAGCATCACGACCCCGATCGCGACGCATGCCGCGGGCAGCGTCCAGGCGGGGCTACGCCGGTTCGTCGACATCGAACATCTCCTCGACGCTGGTCCGGAAGTGACGCGCCAGGGCGATCGCGAGCGGCAGCGACGGGGTGTACCGGCCCGTCTCGATGGAGTTGATCGTCTGACGGGAGACGCCCATCGCCTCCGCCAGCTGGCCCTGGGAGAGCCCCATCTCGGTGCGCCGCTCGCGCACCCGGTTCCGCACGGGTCAGGCGGCCCCGGCCCGGCCGCCGCGCAGCCACCCCACGCAACCCGCGCGCCCGGTGTAGGCGGCCGCGAGCACGAAGGGCATCGCCGCCACCACGGCGTCGTCGGTCCAGACGGCGGCGACGACCGCGGCGGGGATCGCGGCGGCGAGCGGGGCGAGGTCACGGCGGGGCGTCAGGCGCATGGTGGTCTCCCTTGGTGCGGAGGTGGTGCGGATGTGGTGTCAAGTCTCCTTGCCATCCGCCGTCCCTGTCAAGCCCGCTTTCCACCTACGCCGCCCCGGCGCCCCGCGCCGCTGGCCGCGGGATGCGGTGGCGACCGGGAGTCGGCACGATCGCTCCCCTCCCCCCGCGACAGGAGCGTGCAGTGGCACCCCTTCGGTACTCCATCAACGTCACGTTGGACGGCTGCTGCGATCACCGGGCGATCCCCGCGGACGAGGAGCTGCACCGTCACGCGGCGGAGACGCTGGGCCGGGCCGACGCCCTCCTGTTCGGCCGGGTGACCTACGAGCTCATGGAGTCGGCGTTCCGCTCGCCGGCGGCGACGGGAGGGCCGGCCGAGGGGGCCGAACCGACCACCGACCCCTTCGCCCGGACGATCGACGCGGCGAAGAAGTACGTGGTGTCGCGCACCCTGGACCGGGTCGACTGGAACGCGGAGCTCGTGCGCGGGGACCTGGGGGCGGCGGTCCGGCAGCTCAAGCGGGAGTCGCAGCGCGGGCTCTTCGTCGGGGGCCTGCAGCTGCCGCGGGCGCTGGCGGAGCTGGGGCTGATCGACGAGTACGAGTTCATCGTGCACCCCCGCGTGGCGGGTCACGGGCCGACGCTGTTCGCGGGGCTCCCCGGCCACGTCGCGCTGACGCTGGTGGACCGGCGGGAGCTCGGCTCGGGGGCGGTGGCGCTGCGGTACGAGCCGCGGAGGTGACGCGCCCGACACCGGGGGCCGCCCCCGTCGTCGGGTGCGCCGCGGAGGTCCCGCAGCCGACGGATCCCGGACCTACTCCGTGATCGGAGCGCCCCTCGCCTCGCGCGTCTCCCCGCGGTGCGTCGGGGCGGGCCAGGGCGCGAGCACGAGCAGCAGGCGCGCGTCCTCGAGCGCGCGGATCTCGTGGTCCTCCGCGGGCTCGAAGATCGCGAGGGTGCCGGCCGTCGCCCTGGTGACGTCGCCCGCGACGATCTCGACGGAGCCGTGGACCACCTGGAGGTACGCGCGCTCCTGGACGCGGTGCTGCTGAAGTCGCTCCCCCGCCGGCAGGTGGAGCAGGATGGCGCGCCCCTCGCCCTCGTCCGACTGGAGGATCTCGGGGTGGTGGGGGGCGACCTGGCGTGTGGTGAGATCGAAGGCCTTCATGGCGCGAGTGTAGGCCCCCTGAGGCGCCGTCGCGCGCCCTCGCATCCGCGGAGCCGCTGGCGGAGGATGGGGGCGAGGCGACTCCGGAGGAACCGTGACCGAACCCACCTTCACCACCCGCGTCCGCGTCACCCGCGAGCGCCCCCCGCTGCGCACCGCCGAACTGGTGGAGACCGGCGAGACCGTGACGTTCGGCACGCCGGGGTACCAGGGCGACTTCTACGACCTGGGTGAGGGCGAGCTGCGCGAGCGCGGGGGCACCTTCGACTACCTCGTCGCCGCGGTCGCCGCCTGCCTGATGGGCACCTTCGGCCGGGCGCTGACGGTGCGCGGGATCCCCTCGGACGGCGACCGGCTGCTCTCGGAGGCCGAGGGGCACGTGGTGGTCGAGAACAAGATCATGGTGATGAAGCGGATCTCGATCCGGTACCGGCTGCAGCTGGACGACCCCGACCAGCGGGAGGCGGCCGAGCGCGCCCACGCCCACCACGTGCGGGCCTGCGGCGTCGCCCTGTCGGTCATGCCCTCGCTGGCCATCGAGACGGAGCTGACGACGGTCCCGGCGCAGGTTGCCTAAACGGCCGGCGTTAATTAGCCCGTACCGTCGTCGGCCCCCCTCTTTGCAGCAATGGCCCCCTCGTCAAGGTTTTTTGGAGCAGCGGGAGAGCAAGCCCGGAAGGCCTAGCTTGCCGAGCACACAACAGCGTTCGAGACACCCGGCGGCGCGTCTCTAGCGTCTGCTCCAACCTCGCCCCGCGAGGCACGCCCCTCCCCGCCGTCGCCAGCTGACGACCGGAGTCCGCGCTCGCTGCGCTCCCTCGCCGCGCCTAGCGCAGTGCCTAGCCAGCGCGAGAGATCCGCGGGCTCGGCAACTGCCACAGGTTGCAGGATCGGGGCGAACTCGGCAGGTCGTCTTCGTGGCTCCCGTCTACCCCGGTCCTGCCGGGGCAGCTAGGGGCGTCACCCAGCCTGGATATGAAGCACGGCAGTGCAAGCTTCCCTGCACACGCGCGCCCCCGTTCTCTCACTTCACTGCTCCGAGAATACCCGAACATCGTCAAAAAGGGCGACGCCGCTGTGACTGCGGGAACTGCGGAGAATGCCGATCTTCATATAATTTCGGTAACCAGGAACGAGCGTCCTAGTTCGGTACCTAAACCCTCGATTACGCAGCGTCTGGTGCACTCCGTCGACCCAGAGCTCGATGCTGCCTGTCGAATCACTTCCCGACCATCTTACCCGCATCAACAGGTCTCGCCACTGCCCCCGCCTCTGGGGACCTGACCAGATCACAGCGCGACGGATGAGCGAGCCGTCCCTCCTCTGCTTCTGCGCCACCAACAGCAACTTCCCATCCCCGGCTTGCAGCGCAAGGGGCGGCGGACCAACGGTCCCCAGCGACGGCCACTGAGTCAAGATGTTCCAGCCGCCGCGGTCGGGATAATCACGCGCGATCATCACGCTCCACGCGTACCACCGCTCGTCACCTTCGCCGTCGAGGGTGTCAATCGATAACTCCGCCCGATCGCCAACGGAGTTGATCGGATCGTCCCCTCGGCGCACCTCAAATCGAGCAGCGTAGCGCCCTTGACGAGCGGAATTTGTAACGACTCTAATGCGGTCGCGTGCTACAGCCTGGTAGGAAGACGCACCGAGGAAGCCCTTCTCAAAATCAACACGCGCGACTGGACGGCCCAGTACTTGTGGATCCCCGTAGATTGATCCTACGCCGGGTCGCGCGTACCTGTCGGTGAGGCGGCCCGGGTCCCGCCACTCCTTGCAGCGACTGACGGGGTCAATCGCAATGGTCCTACTGTCCCTGTAAGCCACTAGGCGCCGGCTCTGGTCCCGAACCTCGAACCGCACGAAGTACAGCCCTTTAGAGCTAGGCCGTGGCAGCCACGCTTGCGCAACTCCTTGGTCGCTCTCCGCGTCGGGACGAAAGACAGGCCCCAAGTCGCGTCCGACTGAAGTCAGCGACGTAGCCGGGCCCATAGAAGTGGGAAGCCCGAGGGCGACAAGGGCATCGGGACTCCCGGCCACGGCAGGGTCCGCAGAGACCGGCGTGCGCGTTCTTGCTGAGAAGAGCTTCGCCGCCACAGGCTGCGCACGTTCCTTGAACCCGCGCGTAGTAACAGTCGCCGAAATTCCTATACCGCACTCACCCAACAGCCGCTTTCGGAGCACCAGCAGGTTCTCTCGAAGCTGCGACTCAATGCTTTCCCGATCGTGCCTCGAGAGATTTATGACGTACGGCAGATCAAGCGCGCCTTGCTGCCCGAGAGGATGCTCTAGGAGGGCACCATCAATTGATCGAAGCTGCTCCGTCTGTGTCAGCCAGTCTCCAAGAGAAATACGCGGAGCAACCGCAACTTCGCTAAGTGACGCTGCGAACTCCGGCGGTGGCGATCCAGGTCGAAGGTCCGGCCAAACCTGGAACAATATGCCGAACGCAACCGATAGGACCGTCACCGCCGCCAGAATGGCGCCCACCGTCTCCGTCAGCACCTTTAGGCGACTGGGGCGATGCTCTCTCATTGAGTTGTGAAGTAAACGACGACGACAGAATGCGGACAGGCCGGTGCAGGGTGCTCCAACATGTTCGTGGTGGCCGCAAGGTCGTCACCGGCGACTTCGACGGCGACTCCAACTCCGACGGACCGGACTCGTTCATCTAGTAGAACGCGACGGAAGTCTCCACCCTCAAGAAGCTGCGCGAGCGCCTCGCTCGGGTAGCAGGTCGAGCTTGCGCTTGTGAAACCAGCCGACGCGCGAGGATCGAGCCGCAGACCTGCGAGGTCCTCGGCTAGTGCGGTTTCGGGCGTCCCGCGCCGCGCGCTGTCCAGAGCGCGCAGTGCCGCCACGGCGGTTAAATAGGGAAGTGCCACAAGTTCGCCGCGGCCCTGCGCCCGCCGCTGCCCGTTGAGGAGATATAGCACGTTGTTGGCGAAGGCAGGCGCAGGTTCGAAGCGTGAAGCTGAAAGACGCACGCCGCTTCCACTCGTTTCGAGAGCCCACGATGCGATGCCAAGCGCGGCCCCCGAAGCTGCAAGCAGCACGGCGACGGGTAGGGCCAGGCGCTTCTGGAAGATCTTCCGGAGATGTCTCATCGATATGAGAGAGGCGCTACCTTGACGCCCGCGCCACCAAACCTCCAGCTCGCCGCCGGCGCCTGCGTAGCTTAGGCGAGCGCGCAGCAGCCCGTAGGTCCGCGGTGGCTGGGCCGACGGACGTACTCCTAGGTCGGCGTGGCGCTCTCAGGCAACACGCTCCGATGTAGCACCACCCGCGCGGCCTCGTGCTGGGTCGCAGGACACTCCGACGGCGCCGAGGTGCCGGACTCGGACCCCTCGGCTGCGGCCCGAGGACGGGCAACGAGCCAGCCAAGTAGAGGTTGCCCGATCCCCAGCCGCATGGCGGCCACCAGTCGCCGCCGCCCTGACCTACGTTCGTCGGGAACGACACGGCCAGTGACTCGACCACGGTCGCACCCCCCGGCCGTGGGCTATCGCAGAAAGCGGCGACCAGCAGGGAAGACCGAGGAGCCGGAGAGGGGACTCGAACCCCTGGCCTGCTGTTTACAAGACAGCTGCTCTGCCAGCTGAGCTACTCCGGCGGGACCGACGGAGGCCCGGGTCGTGCCCCGCGTCCGCCCGCCGATGGTAGGGGATCGCCGCGCGTTCCCGGCCCCGCGATCGGCGGGGATGGCCGGGGTGGGATCGGGTAGATTGCCCGCCATGGTCGAATCACGTCATCCCAACCGCTGGTTCGGATCGAACCCGCAGGCGATCCCGAACCAGGGCCGCCGCCTGGCGTCGTGGACCCGCGACGTCCCCAAGGACTGGCGCGTCGCGCTGGGCGCCGACCAGCGCCCCTCCGACGCCCCCGAGGACGAGGGCGACACGCCCGCCGGGGAGCAGGGCACCGCGTAGCACTCGGCCCGCCCCCGGCCGGGGGGCGGGCACGGCGGGATCCCGCGGCTACAGGGGCAGCGCCAGCACGGGCACCGGTGACCCCGCCGGCAGCTCGCCCACGCCGGCCGGGACGGCGGCGATGTGGGTCGCCTCCGCCAGGGCGGTGACATCGTGCGACGCCTGCCGGGCGCACGGATGCAGGCCGTCGCGGTCCTCGCGGCAGCGGATGAGGTCGGTGCGGGCCGTGCCGGGACGGTACGGGTCGGCCAGCGGGCGCTCGCCCCACGCGTCGGCGCAGCCGAGCAGGGGCCGGCCGAACACGATCAGGCAGACGACCGCCGACACCGGGTTGCCCGGCAGCCCGAGCACCCGCACGTCGTCCCGGCGGCCCAAGTACAGGGGGTGGCCGGGCCGGATGGCGGCGCCGCGGAACACCTCCTCCACGCCGAGGCCGGCCAGCGCGGGGCGCAGATGATCGTGCACGCCCACCGACACGCCGCCGGAGGTGACCACCACGTCGGCGACGTCGAGCGCCCGCTCCAGGGCGTCCGCGGTGTCCACCGCCTCGTCGGGCACGACCTCCTGCGCCACCACCTCGGCACCGGCGGCCGCGAGCAGCACGGGCAGGGCGACGCCGTTGACGTCCCACACCTCGCCGGGCGCCAGCGGCTCGCCCGCCGGCACGAGCTCGTCCCCGCTCACCACCAGGGCCACGCGGGGCCGCCGGCGGCACGAGACCTCCCCGTGCCCCGCGGCGGCGAGGGGCGCCACGTGATGCGGCAGCAGCCGTGTCCCGGGTCCGAGCAGGAGGTCCCCTGCGCGCGCGGTCTCCCCCCGCCGGCGCACGAACGCCCCCGGGGCCGTCGCGGGGACCTCGACCGCGCCCTCCCCCTCCGTCGCCCGCTCGAGGGGGACGACGGCGTCCGCCCCGCGGGGGACGGCGGCGCCGGTGGAGATGCGGACCGCCTCGCCCGCGCCCAGCCCGCCCTCCCAGGGGCGGCCGGCCGCGCTCTCGCCCACGACCCGCCGGGTGCCGGCCCCGTCCGCCGCACGGACGGCCCAGCCGTCCATCGCCGAGTTGCTGAAGGCGGGGTGGTCCGCGCGCATGTGCACGGCCGCGGCGAGGACGCGCCCCCCGGCCGCCGCCAGCGGCACCGCCTCCGCCCCGCCCCGCCACGCCTCGCGCCGCACCAGCTCCAGCGCCCGGGCGAAGGTGACGTCGTGCTCGGGCGGCGTCACGACGTGCAGGGGGAGGCCGCGACGGGCGCCGGCGACCCTCCCGGCGGCGGCAGCACCGGCACCCCCAGCGAGAGCATGTGGCGTAGCGTCAGCACGCGCGCCAGGGACCGCTCGGCGTCCGCGCGGCCCAGCCTCCCGGCGCGGACGGCGGCGGCCACGCCGGCCGACGCGCGGCGCGCGGCCGCGGGGTCGACGAAGGGCAGCAGGTCCACCCCGGCGCGCGCCGACGCCTCCGCGATCCGCGCGTGGTCACCGTAGGGCGCCAGGGCGGGGGTGTCGAGCGCGTCCGCGACGGCGACGCCCCGGAAGCCCAGCCGGCCCCGCAGCTCGCCGCGCACGACCCGGGGCTCCAGCGCCGCGGGCCGGGGGCCGTAGGCGCGGTACACGGCGGTCGCCACCATCACCGCGGGCACGCCCCGCGCCACGAGGTCGCGGTAGGGGCGCAGGTCGGCGCGGCGCAGCTCCGCGAGCGGCAGGTCGATGCGCACCGGGACGTCGTCGGTGGTCCTCTGCGCCGCCCCCAGACCGGGGAAGTGCTTCGGCGCCGCGGCCACGCCGTTCTCCGCGAGGCCGGCGGCGAAGGCCGCGGCCCGCCGCGCGACCGCCGCCGGCCCGGCACCGAGGCTCCGGCCCTGGCGCGCGATGACGGACCCCGGGCGCGCGAGATCGGTGACCGGCGCGATGTCCACCCCGATCCCGGCCCGGCACAGCAGGGCGCCCGCCTCGCGCCCCGCCGCCCGGCTCGCGGACACCGGAAGGCGCGCCAGGTCGCCGTGCCCGCGCTCCGGCCCGCCCTCGAGGCGGCGTACGGGCCCGCCCTCCTGGTCCACCAGCACCAGCAGGGGCGCGTCGAGACCGGGCGGGCGGGGCTCCGCCTGCAGGCGGTCCACCAGCCGCCGGACGTCCTCGGGCCGGCGCCCGTTGTCGGCGAACAGCAGCACCGCCCCCACCTCGCCGCGGCGCACCCCCGCCAGCAGCCAGGCGGGCGGCTCCGTCCCCGGGAAGGACCACACCGCGCGCTGACCCCCCAGCTGCGCGGGCGCCACCGCGGACGCCGGTGCGGGTGCCGGCGCGGCGGCGGCCAGGGCGAGGAGCGGGACGAGGGCGGCGGCGCGCACGCGGGCACGCTACCCCGCCCGCCCACCGGTCGTGGGGCGGGCGCACGGCGCCGTCCGGGTGGTCGTCGTAGAATCCGGTGACTCCCCCCGTGGAGGACTCCGGATGTCCGACAGCGCGCAGGGCGGCACACCCGCCCCGGTGGAGGGCGGCCCGGCGGGCACGGCCCCCGCCGTGGAGGTCGCCGACCTCGTCGCGGGCACGGAGCTGCAGATGTCGGCCCTGCGGCAGCTGGCCGAGCGGTCGGACCGCCGCCTGCAGAGCCTGGTGGACGCGCTGCCCGGGCCGGTCGTGGTGGCGCGCGGCACGCACGTGCTGCTGGCCAACGCCCATGCGGTGCGGCGCGTCCCCGGGGCGGGGGCGGGACGCCTCCCCGCGCCGCCGCCACCGCCCGGCGGCGAGGCCGGCTGGGCGGCCCTGGACGGCGGCACCCTGCGCCTGCGCGCGCACGCGCTCCTCTGGGACGCGCGTGAGTGCGTGCTGCTGATGGGCGAGGGCGCCGCGGTGTCGGGTCCCCCCGCGCCTGCCCCCGACGGCGCCGCGCCGCCATCGCCCGCGCCCGGCGACCCCGACGGGCCCGCTCCCCCGGCGCCGGCCGCGCGGACGTCGCACGAACCCCTGGCGGCGCTGTCCGCGCCGGCCGCCGCCGTGCGGGTGCGCTGGCGCCCCGTGGTGGACGTCGCCGCCGACCGCGTCGCGGGCTTCGTGATCGTCACCGAGGGCGGGGACGACGGCGCGCCCGGCGCGGCGCTGCAGCGGGAGCTGGTGCGCGCGGTGGGCGCGCTGGCCGGATGGCCGGCCCCGCGCACGGGGCCGCCCGCCGTCGCGATGGTGCGCGTGCCGCAGGCCGCGCCGACGGGTCTGGCGGCCTTCGCGGAGGCGGTGCTGCGGCGGGCGGAGGTGCCCGCCGCCCGCCTGTGGCTCCGCGTCACCGCCGGGGACGACGGCGAGGAGCTCGCGGCCGCGCGCCGGGCCGGCGTGCGGGTGATGCGCGAGGACTTCGGGGGCGCGGGCGGCGCGTCCACGGCGGGGGTGGACGGGGTGGCGCTGGACCCCGGGCCGCTGCGGGCGGGCGAGTGGGACGTGCTGCAGGGGGCGCTGTCGGTGGCGCGGCACCTGGGGCTGGCCACCCTGGCCCCGGGCGTCGACGACGAGGCCACGGCCGCGCGCCTCCGCGCGCTCGGCTGCCGCTGGGCGGAGGGCGGCCTGTACGGCCGCCCCCTCGACACCGGCGCCGCCGGCCGCGCGGCCGGGCGCCCCGCCTCTACGGCCGGGGGTTAGCCAGGTCGTTGCGCTCGCGCAGCAGCGCCCGGATGTCCGCCAGGATCTGCTCGCTGGTCTCGGCGTCCGCCTCCTCGGTCCTGCCCCGCCGCAGGCGCGCGAGCAGCGAGTTGAACGGCCTGACGATCAGGAAGAAGATCACCGCCGCCAGGATCAGGAAGGTGAGCAGGTCGGTCAGGAAGGCGCCGTAGCGGAACACGGCGTCGTTGACCTCGAACGTGAGGTCGCGGAAGTCCGGGGTCCCGCCGATGGCGGCGACCACGGGCATGATCAGGTTGTCGATCAGCGACTTCACCAGCGTGGTGAGCGCGGTGGCGATGATCACCGCGACCGCCAGCTCGACCAGGCTGCCGCGCATCGCAAAGTCGCGGAATTCCCGCAGCAGGGACGTCATGGGCACCTCCGTCGTGGGACACGCCGCGCCGCGCGCGGCGGTCCCAACCTACGTCGGGCGCCCCGGGAGAGGGAGGTGGAATCCGCCGGGATCGACGCCCAGCAGCGGGTCCACCCACACGCCGCCGGCCACCACGTGGCGCAGCGCGGGGGTCAGGGTGGCGTGGGCGGACGCCTTGACGACATATCCGACGGCGCCGGCGGCGAGGGCCTCCCGCGCCGTGTCGGGGATGGCGTGCATCGAGACCACCACCACGAGGGCGTCGGGCTCCACCTCGCGCACCATGCCGATACCGGCCAGGCCGCCCGCGCCGGGCATCTCGAGGTCCATCAGCACCACGTCGGGCCGCAGGGCCCGCGCGAGCGGCACGGCCTCCTCCGCCGTGCCCGCCTCCCCGACCGCCGCGAAGCCGTCGGCGCGGCCCAGCGCCATCCGCAGCCCCGAGCGCATCATCCGGTGGTCGTCCACGATGAGCACGCGGATGTCGTCGCCGTCGACGCCGGGGAGCGCCGCGGGCGGGCTGTGGAGGGGGTGATCCATCGGCCACAGGGTGCGCGCCGGGCGGGGGTGCCCGCAACGTGCGTGCGACGGGTCGCGCTCCGGGCTGGACCGGGCGCCCGACCGGTGCCGGCACGGTCGATCCCGCAGCACCGCCGGCCGACGTGCCCGGCGTCGCACCCATCCCCGACGTGGCGTCCGGCCAATCCCGGATGGCGTGGCCGGCGCCCATGGTGGGAGCGTCGGGGCACGGCCGTCAGGTAGACGGCCGAGGAGCCGTCGCTCCGGTGGAACCCGCGGCGCGAGCCGCTGGGGGCTGCCGATGGGAACGCCGGAGCGGCGGTCTCCCGACGGCCGGGGCGCGGGCCCCGGCACCCCCTCCCCGCCCGCCCCGGGACGCGCTGTCAGTCGGTCTCGATGCGGTCGCGCCCGCCGTACTTGGCCCGGTAGAGGGCGTCGTCGGCGCGCCGGAACACGTCGCCGCCCTCGTCGCCCTCCCGCAGCACGGTGACGCCCGCCGACAGGGTGAGCCGCCCGATGCCGGGCACCGGCTCCCCCGACACGCGCCCGCGGCCGCGCTCGACGGCGGCCGTGGCCTCGGCCATGCCGCTGCGGGGCAGCAGCCAGGCGAACTCCTCCCCGCCCACCCGGGCCAGCACCTCGCCCCGGCGGACGACGCCGCCGAGGCGCCGCGACACCTCGATCAGCGTCCGGTCGCCGGCCACGTGCCCGTGGACGTCGTTGACGCGCTTGAAATGGTCCACGTCCATCACGGCGAGGGCCATCGGGTGGCCGTGACGGCGGGCCAGGCTCACCTCGCCCGCGAGGCGGTCGAAGAACGCCCGGCGGTTCGCCAGGCCCGTCAGCGGATCGGTGCGGGCGAGCCGGTCCAGCTCCGCCGCGGTGGCGTGGTTGGCGAGCGAGAGCCCCACCAGCTCCGCGAAGAGGGCGAGCACCTCCTCGGCCTGGGGGTGGGGCTCGGGTCGGGTCCAGGCCACCAGCAGGAACCCCCACACGGAGTGGGCCACCATCACGGGCGCGGCGACGCTGCCGCGGAAGCCGTGGGCGGCGATCTCCCGCCCGCCCGGGTCCGACAGCTCGACGTGGTCCTCCACGCGCGCCGGCCGGCCCGTGCGGACCGCGCGGCCGAGCGCCCCCTGCGAGGCGAGCAGGACGCGCATGGGGATGCCCCCCCGCGACACGCCGCCGCGCGACCACGCGCCCATCTCTCGGGCGGTGCCGTCCGGCTGCAGCGCGATGACCCAGGCCGCGTCGCCGCCCAGCAGGGCGGCCCCCTCCTGCGCGGCCAGGTGGAACACCCGGTAGGCGGCGTCGCCCCGGGCCACCGCCTCGGCCATGCGCCGCAGCGCGCCCTCCCGGGCCGCGCGGAGGGCGTTCTCCTCGATCTCGCGCGCGAGCCGCAGCTCCAGCTCGCGCCGCTCGGTCTGGTCGCGGGACACCACCACCACGTGCTCCACCACGCCGTCCCGCCCGAGCTCCGGCACGATCCGCGCCTCGTACCACCGCCGGCCGCCGGGCCCGTCGTAGGCGAACTCGTAGCGTCGCGCCTGGGCCGCCTGCAGGACCTCGTGGAGCATCCCCTCCCACAGGTCGCAGAAGTCGGGGGGCATGCCGAGCTCGCGGTTGGTGCGGCCGATCATGGTCTCGCGGTCCAGGCCGGTGGCGGCCTCGGCGGCGAGGTTGACGTGGACGTGCGCCAGGCGGCGGTCGAAGCGCGCGATGATGTCGGGGCAGGAGTCGGCGAGCGCCGCGTACGCCTGCACGCGCCCGGTCACCTCCCGGTCGGCCACGACCAGGTGCTCGGGGTCCGCGCGCACCACCAGGCGCTCCAGGACGCGTCCCCCGGGCAGCTGCACGTCCCAGTGCACCGGCTCGGCCCCGGCCGGCAGGGCGCGCAGGGCCTCCGGGGCGCCGAGGCCCGGCACCACCTCGGCGGCGGGGGCCCCCACCAGCTCCTCCCGCGGCGCGCCGGCCAGCGCCGCCGCCCGCGCGCTCAGGTCGGCGACGCGGAGGCGGCCCCCCACCTCGTGCAGGATCCACACGGCGTCGGGCGCGGCCTCCAGGGCGGCGTCGCCCGCGGCGGACGCGAGGGGATGCGGCGCGGGCCCGGCCCCGCCGGGGTCACGTGTGTCGGTGGCGGGCTCCACAGGCGGGTCCTACCCGTCCCGCGTCCCCCCTACCGCGTGAAGGGCGACCCCTCGCCCACGCCGATCTCCACGGCGACCCTCGTGCCGCGGCCCGGCGCGGACTCCACCTGCAGGCGGCCGCCCAGCAGCTCGACCCGCTCGCGGATGCCCACCAGGCCGTGCCGCTCGGAGGGCGCCGCCGCGTCGAACCCGCGGCCGTCGTCCTCGATCACCAGCCGCAGGCGGTCCCCGTCGCGGTCCGCGATCACGGCCGCGTGGCGCGCGCCGCTGTGGCGGGACACGTTGGTGAGCGCCTCCTGGACGACGCGGAACAGCGCGGTCTGCGTCTCCTCCGGCAGGTCGCCGGGCAGCGCGTCCACGGCGACCCGGACGTCCACGCCCGACACCTGCGCCGTGCGCGCCGCCTGGTGGGTGACGGCGGCGGCGAGCCCGTGCTTGCGCAGCGCCGCCGGCCGCAGCTCGGTGATCAGCTCGTACAGGCTGGCCGACGCCTCGTTGACCGCCTGGCGCAGGTCCTCCAGCACCACGCGCTCCTCGGCGTCCATGCCGTCGGCGAGCGCGCGCAGGTGCAGCGCGACGGCGCTCAGCACCTGCCCCGCCTCGTCGTGCAGCTCGCGGGCGATGCGCGCCCGCTCGGCCTCCTGCGCCCGGATCGCGCGGCGGAAGCCCTCGGCCGTCGCCCGCTCGCGTTCGGTGGCCACCTGCAGCGCGCCCGCGGCCGCCAGCCGGTCGCGTTCGGCGACGATGACGCGCTCGTTGACGATGGCGATCGCGACCTGGGCGCCGATCGCCCCGAGCACGGCGCGCACGGCCTCCCCCGCCTCCGACCGCTCGCCGGCGGCCAGCAGCACCCCCACAAGCTGGCCGCCGGCGCGGAGGGGGATCGTCTTGACCCACGGCACGGCGGTCCGCTCCTGCACCGCCGCCGCCAGCGCGGCCGCCGAGGGGTCGGTCACCAGCCCGGACAGGGCGGCGGCCCGCGCGCCGTCCGCGCTGCGCACGCGCAGCCGGTCGTCCTCGACCACCGCCACCGCCACCAGCTCGGCGCCGCAAAGGGGCCGGATGCGGGCGGCGACGGCCGGCAGCATCGCGTCGAGGCCCCGGTCGCCCCCCACGCCCGCGGCGAGCACGGCCTGCACCGTGCGCACCGCCAGCTGCAGCACCTCCAGCTCCTCCACCCGGTGGTGCTCCAGCGCGAGCCGCTGGGCGCCGTCGAGGGCCGCCGCGGCGTGCGCCGCCAGGGCCCGCGCGACGTCCACGTCGTCGTCGTCGTGGGGGCGGTCGCCGCCCGCCACCCACAGGCAGCCGAGCACGGCCTGCCGCATCACGACCGGGACCGCGAGGAAGGGGGCCGCGGCGAGCGCCGGGGGCAGCAGCCCCGCCCGCGCGTCGTCGGGCGGCGCGGGCGTGCGCAGGGGGCGGCCGTCGGCGGCCAGCGCCTCGGCGAGGCGCGCGCCCAAGCCCTCCGCGTCCCCCGCGGCGGCCGCGCCCACCGGGGGCGAGCGCACCAGGCGCACCGACGGCCCGCCGCCCCGCATGACCAGCTCGGCGCGCTCGGCGCCCAGCACGCGCCGGGCGGTGTCGGTGAGCACCTGCAGCAGCGGCTCGTGCGACGACCGCTCCGCGAGCAGCACCCCGATCTCGACGAGGGCCGCGAGCCGCGCCGCGGGGGAGCGGGGGTCGCCCCGCCCGGCCGGGTCGTCCTGCTCCTGTTGTCCGATCGCCCGCTGGCGCACGACCGTCTCCGCTCGACAGGGCGAACGTAGCACCGGTCGCGGCGGCGGGCGCGTCCGCGGGCGCCCACCGCGCCATCCACCAGTCGGGACGGCCGGACTCGAACCGGCGACCCCCGGCACCCAAAGCCGGTGCGCTACCAGGCTGCGCCACGTCCCGGTCGACAGGCGGACGCTACCACCACCCGGGGCGGGCCCCGCCGGGGGCCGTGCCGGCCCCGCTACCCCGCGACGCGGGCGATGATCTCCTCCAGCACCGGCCCGCCGCTGTCGAAGGCGCCGCGGGCCACCACGGCCGCCAGGCGCTCGCCGTCGCCGGCCGGCTGCCGCCGCGCCACCTGGCCGTGCAGGCGCGTCACGCGGCCGTCGGGCAGCGTCAGCTCCAGGTCCACCATGCTGCCGGGCGGGAAGGGGCCGCCCTCCACGAGCACGGCGGCCGGCGAGATGTCGACGGTGCGCGCGGGGTGGGCGCCGTCGGCCAGCAGCAGGCGCGCGTCCAGCGCGAGCGGCCGGCGCGGGTGCGCGCGGCGCTCGGGGGTGTGCGTGGGTCCGGGCGAGCTCGTCATGCGGCTCCGGTACCCGCCGGCGGCGGGGGCGATGCCTCGCGCGGGCCGTCCCCGCGGCCGCGCAGCCACCGGTGCCCGTAGGGGCTCAGCACCACCTCCACGACGCCGTCGCGCACGGGCACGCGGTCGTCGCCGTCGCCGGCGACGCCCTCCAGCGGCGACCGGGGGGCCGGGTCCAGCGTCACGCGTACCCGGGCCTCGCGGCCCGCGAGGTTGTGCAGGGCCACCAGCGTGCGGCCCCGCCAGTCGCACCGGTGCACCAGCACCGCCGGGTCGTCGACGTCGAGCACCCGCCAGCCGCCCATCCCGATCTCGTGGCACTCGCGGCGGCGGCGGATCATGCGCTCGAACCAGTTCAGCAGCGAGTGTTCGTCGCGGCGCTGATCGGCCACGTTGACGGCGTCCGGGCCCCAGTCCGGGTCGTCCACCGGCGGACGGCAGAAGCGCTCCGGCGGGGCGTCGGAGAAGCCCCCGCCCGGACCGGGGGCCCACTGCATGGGGGCACGGACGCTCATGCGGCCGGGGATGTCGAGGTTCTCGGCCATGCCAATCTCCTCGCCGTAGAACAGCACGGGCGTCCCCGGCAGCGACAGCAGCAGGCTGTACGCCAGGCGGATGCGGCGCGCGTCGCCGCCCAGCATCGTGGGCAGGCGGCGTCGCAGCCCGCGCCCGAACAGCTGCAGGTCCTCATCGGGTCCGAAGGCGGCGAACACCTCGGCGCGCTCGTGCTCGGTGAGCTGATCCAGCGACAGCTCGTCGTGGTTGCGCACGAAGAAGGCCCACTGGCAGCTGTCGGGGATCGGCGGCAGGTCGCGCAGCGCGCCCGCCAGCGGCGCGGCCGCCTCCCGCGCGAACGCGAGGTACATCGCCTGGTTGACGCCGAAGGCGAACAGCATCTGCAACTCGTCGCCGTCGCCCTGCCCGAAGAACTCCGCCGCGTCGCGCACGGGCAGGTTCACCTCGCCCAGCAGCACGTGGTCGCCCCGCCGCCGTGACGCGAAGGCGCGCAGCTCCTTGAGCAGCTCGTGCGGGTGGCGGTCCTCGGGCATCTGCAGCCCGTACGTCTCGATCAGGAAGGGCACGGCGTCGATGCGGAACCCCGACAGGCCGAGCTGCAGCCAGAAGCCGGCGACCGTGGCCAGCGCGTCCCGCACCGCCGGGTGGGCGACGTTCAGATCGGGCTGGTGGCGGTAGAAGTGGTGCAGGTACCAGCGGCCGCAGCGCTCGTCGCGGGTCCAGACGCTCGACTCCTGGTCCGGGAACACCGGCGTGACGCCCGACTCGTCCGGGGGGTCGTCGCTCCACACGTACCAGTCGTGGTGCGGCGAGTCCGGCCCCTCGCGGGCGCTCTGGAACCAGGGGTGCCGGTCGGAGGTGTGGTTGATGACCAGGTCCGCGATCACGCGGATGCCGCGGTCGTGCGCGGTGCGCACGCACTCCACCACGTCGCCCAGGTCCCCGCGCGGCGCCTGCACCCCGTAGAAGTCGACGATGTCGTAGCCGTCGTCCCGGTCGGCCGACGGGTAGAACGGCATCAGCCACACGCAGCTGATGTTCATGCCCGCCAGGTGATCGAGCTGCTGTGTGAGCCCGGCGAAGTCGCCGCAGCCGTCCCCGTCGGCGTCGCGGTAGGTCTCCACGTCGAGGCAGTAGACGACCGCGTTCTTCCACCACAGGTCGCCGGTGCGCGAGATCACGCCGCCACCCGCAGCAGCACCGCCTCGTCCCCCTCCAGGGGCACGGCGCGCGCGTCCACCTCGGCGGCGCCGGAACCGGGCCGGCTGCCGAGCACCCGGCGCGCCGCGGGCAGCACCGCCGACACGTCCACCGTGCGCCGCCGCCCCGAGGTGTCGACGAGCGCCAGCCACGCGTCGTCGCCGTCTGTGCGGGTCCAGGCGAGCAGGTCCGCGCCGAGGTCGTGGAAGCGCTGGTCGCCGAGGTGCAGGGCGGGGTGCTGCCGCCGCGCGGCCAGCACCCGGCGGGTCAGCGCCAGCGTCGAGTCCGGATCCTCGCGCTGCGCCTCCACGGCCAGGTCCTCCGCCTCCGTCACGATCGGCAGCCAGGGCTCGCCGGTGGTGAACCCGGCGCCCGGACCGGCGGCGGAGGGGCGCCGCCAGGGGATGGGCGCGCGCTCGGGGTCGCGGTCGTCGACGTCGACGACCCGCTCGGGCGGCACGTCGGCGTCGGGCAGTCCCAGCTCCTGGCCCTGGAACAGGAAGGGCGTGCCGCGCAGGCACAGCAGCATCACCAGCGCCGCGCGGGCGCGGGCCGTGCCGGCCGCGCCCCCGCCCCAGCGGGTGGGCAGGCGGGTGTGGTCGTGGTTCTCGAGGCACCAGCACGGCCAGGCGCGCCCGCCGGCGTGGCCCTCCCACTCCTCCACCACCGCCCGGATGCGCGCCGCGTCCCAGGGCACGCGCAGGAACACGAAGTTGTGGGCCAGGTGGAGTCCGTCGCCGTCGCTGACGAAGCCCACCAGCCGGCGCTGGTCGAGCAGGTACACCTCCCCCACCGCCATCCGGTCGCCGTAGCCCTCCAGCAGGGCACGCACGCGCCGCAGCACCTCCCGGCCCCGGGGCCAGTCGGCGTCGCGGCGGGTCAGCGGCTCGCCGGGCCCGGGCACGGGGTCGGTGCCGAGCAGATGGGCGACGTCGATGCGGACGCCGTCCACGCCGCGGTCGAGCCAGAACCGCAGCGTGGCGAGCATGGCCCGCTCCACCTCGGGGTTCGCCCAGTTCAGGTCGGGCTGCTCCGGCAGGAAGGAGTGCAGGTACCACTGCCCCGTGCGGGCGTCGTGGGTCCAGGCGGGGCCCACGCGGGCGAACTGGGAGGGCCAGGCGTTCGGCGGGCCCCCGTCGGGCGTGCCGTCGCGCCAGACGTACCAGTCGCGCTTGGGATCGTCCCGGGAGGACCGGGACGCCGTGAACCACGGGTGCCGGTCGGAGGTGTGGTTGGGCACCCAGTCCACGATCACGCGCAGGCCGCGGGCGTGCGCCTCGGCGATCATCCGCTCCGCGTCGGCGAGGGTGCCGAACAGCGGGTCGACGTCCGTGTAGTCGCTGACGTCGTAGCCGAAGTCCGCCATGGGGGAGCGGTAGAAGGGCGACAGCCACAGGGCGTCCACGCCCAGGTCGACCAGGTGGTCGAGGTGCGCGGTCACGCCCGGCAGGTCGCCCACGCCGTCGCCGTCCGAGTCGGCGAAGGAGCGGGGGTAGATCTGGTACACGACGGCGTGCTGCCACCAAGTCACGCGGGGCTCCTTCCCCGGCGGGCGGGCCCGCACACGGCGCCGGCACCCCCCGACCCGGCGCACGGCGGCGGGTAGGTTCGGGCGATGCCTCCCCGCTTCGTCGACCACCTCACCTTCGACGTCGCCGACCTCGACGCCAGTCGCCGCTTCTACCGCGCCGCGCTGGCGCCCTGGGGCAGCCATGAGGTGACCGCCGAGGGCGCCTACGGCTACGGCCCGCCGGGCAGCGAGGACGTGTGGATCGCGCCGGGCCCGCCGGGACCGCCCCTGCACATCGCCCTGCTCGCCCCCGACCGGGCCACCGTGGAGGCCTTCCACCGCGCGGCCCTGGCGGCCGGCGGGCGCGACAACGGCGGGCCCGGCCTGCGGCCCCGGTACCACGACGAGTACTACGCGGCGTACGTGCTCGACCCCGACGGCAACAACGTCGAGGCCGTGCACCACGGCACCCGCGGGCAGGGCTGGGACGGCCCGCCCGGAGCGGCGCCTTAGCGCTTCAGGGGCGTCAGCGGCACGCGCTCGCCGTCCAGCACCAGCACCGCGTGGAGCACCTCCCACTCGCGGTTCAGCCGGGCCAGCACGATGTCCGCGGACGCGTCCCCCAGCGGGCCGGCGACGGCCACGGTGAGGTTGGCCTGCCCCGGGCGCCCGTCCGGGTCGGGCACGGCGGGCATCTCCAGGGTGAGCGGGGTCCCCAGCCAGGCCACCACGGCGGGGTGGGTGGACAGGTACCGCGACACCGCCCGTTCGGCCGGGCCGGGGCGCCGGCGCCAGGCCCGCCAGGCGATCGCCGCGGCGAAGGCGATGAAGCCGTAGGCCATGACGCCGGCCACGATCGACAGGGTCTCCTGGGAGACCCCCGTGCGGCGGAAGACGAACGCCACCACGAAGAACACGCCGAACAGGAGCGCCCCGGTGAGGGTGAGCAGGCGCCCGGTGGGCATGCCCCGCAGCCGGCTCATGCCACCCAGATCTCGGCCAGCCGGCCGAGCGTCTCCCGGTACCGCCGCAGGGCCTCGTCGCGGCCCAGCAGGGTGAGGCTCTCGTAGATGCCCGTGGACACCCGGCGCCCGGTCACCGCGATGCGCTGCGGCTCCAGGAAATCGCGCGCGTTGGAGCCCAGGATGTGGAGCTGGTCCTGCAGCACGTCCTTGATGGCGTCGGTGGTCCACTCCGGCACGTTGTCCAGCCGCCCGAGCCCCGCCCCGATCACCTGGATCGACTGGCGCAGGTCCGCGCGCAGCATCTCCCAGGCCTCGTCCTCCATCTCCAGCGGGCCGAACAGCCAGCCGGCGAGCACGTCGTACTCGGCGAGCGTGGTGAGCTTGCGCTTGACCGCCGGGACCGTGCGGCGCACCAGGTCCTCGGCGTCGTCGCCGTGGCGTGCGAAGAAGCCCTGGCCGCGCAGCCAGTCCACGAGGGTCTCGGCGAACTCCGCGTCGGGCATCCGCCGCAGCGCCCGCCCGTTGATGTGGTCGAGCTTCTTGAGGTCGAAGACGGCCGGGGAGCGGCTCACCCGCGTAATCGAGAAGCGCTCGATCAGCTCCGGGACGCTCATCAGCGTCGTCTTGTCGTCGTAGCTCCAGCCCAGCAGCGCCAGGGCGTTCATCGCCGCCGACGGCAGGTAGCCGGCGTCCCGGAGTTCCTCGACCGAGGCGGCCCCGTGCCGCTTGGACAGCCGCTTCTTGTCCGGCCCCAGGATGAGCGGGATGTGCGCGTACTCGGGCGGCGTCCCGCCGAGCGCCCGGATCACCATCATCTGCTTGGGGGTGTTGGACAGGTGGTCCTCGCCGCGCACCACGTGCGTGATGCGCATGTCGTGGTCGTCCACCGCGGCCGCGAGGTTGTACGTGGGCGTGCCGTCCGAGCGCGCCACCACGAAGTCCTCCACCGAGCCGTGCCCGAAGGTGACCTCGCCGCGCACCAGGTCGTCGATCACCGTGCTGCCCTCGGGGTCGACGGCGAAGCGCCACACGGGACGGCGGCCCTCGGCGGCGAACCGGGCCAGGTCGTCCTCGCCCCAGTCGCGCCGGCCGCGCACCACCGGGGCCCGGCGGTCGGCCCGTGCGGCCTCGCGCTGCGCCTCCAGCTCCTCGTCGGTCTCCCAGGCCGGGTACACCGCGCCCGACTCCTTCAGGCGGGCGATCGCGTCCCGGTAGACGTCGTCGCGCTCGCTCTGCCGGAAGGGCCCCTCGTCCCAGTCGAGGCCCAGCCACTCCATGCTGCGCAGGATCTGCGCCTCGCTGGCGGCCGTGGAGCGCTCCCGGTCGGTGTCCTCCAGCCGCAGCACCATCGTGCCGCCCGTGTGGCGGGCCACCAGCCAGTTGAACAGCGCCGTGCGGGCGCCGCCGACGTGCAGCAGGCCGGTCGGGCTGGGCGCGAAGCGCACGCGCACGTCGCCGGTGATGTCACGTCGGGCGGGAGGGGGCACGTCCCGGAGGATAACGGCCGGTCGGCCGCCCGCACGCGGACGTACGGCCGCGGCGACCCCCCGGCCCCTGTGCTGTCATGGGGAGGTGACCCGACGTCCCCTGCTGCTGCTGGGCGTGGCCGGCGCCCTGGCGCTGCTGATCGCGCTGACGGCCCTCAACGGCGGCCGGTTCACCTCGTACACGGGCTACGCGCAGACCGTGGAGACCGAGCCCGGCCGGTGGTGGACGCTGTGGGCGCTGCCCCCGGTGGAGACGATCGCGATCGTCGCGCTGGCGGTGGGCGTGGCCGCCTGGAGCCGGCGCCTGGGGCGGCCCCTCGACACCCGCCGCCGGGTCTACCTGGCCGCCGGGCTCGCGCTGCTGCTGGTGGCCGTGTGCTCCCCGCTCGCCGGACTCGCGCAGGGCGGGATCCTGTCGGCGCACATGATGCAGCACACGATCATCGGGGCCTTCGCCCCGCTGCCCGTGCTGCTGGCGCTGCCGCGGCACCTACCCGAGCACGGCGGCCCGGTGGCCGGGAGCCGCCTGCTGCGCGCGCTCACCCGTCCGCCGGTGGCCTTCGGCCTGTGGCTCGGCAGCACGCTGGTGTGGCTGCTGCCCGACCTGCACCACGAGGTGCTCGAGCACCAGTCGCTGTGGGTGGCCCAGCAGGTCTCGTTCTTCGCGTTCGGGCTGCTGCTGTGGATCCCGGTCCTGGAGCGCGGCGTGTCGGCACCCGCGTGGTTCGGCACCGGCCTCAAGTGCGCCTACATGTGCGGCGTCTGGTTCGCCGGGCTGGCGATCGCGAACCTGTTCTGGTTCTCCGGGACGGCCTTCTACGAGTCGCACGCGGTGGCGGCCCGCGTCTGGGATCTCAACCCGCTCGCGGACCAGGCCAACGCGGGCACGGTGATGATGGTGACCCACTGCTTCCTCGCGCTCGGCGCCGTGACGGTGCTGTTCTTCCGCCAGGCGCGCGAGGACGGGCTGGCGCAGCGGCTGGTGGACGCCGGGATGCCGCCGGAGCGGGTGCACGCGGCGCTGCGGCGCGGCGAGCTGGACGATCTCGCCCGCGGCGCCGGCGTCGCCCTGGGCACCCGGGCCGGCATCGACTGATCCCGGCGCGGGGGGCGTCCGGCCGCCCGTAGGATCGCCGGGTGCGATTCGGCGCCCACGTGTCCTCCTCGGGCGGCATCAGCCGCTCGGTCGGCCGCGGCCGCGACCTGGACTGCGAGAGCCTCCAGGTGTTCACGCACAACCCGCGCACCTGGAATCCCATCCGGCACACAGACGAGGAGATCGCGGCCTTCCGGCAGCAGGCCGCCGAGGCCGGGATGGCGCCCCTCGTGAGCCACGGCCTCTACCTGATCAACCTCGGCGCGCCCGACGCCGAGGTGCCGAGCGGGCCGCCCGGCAAGGCCGCCACCACCACCCGCAACATCCACCGCTACTCGGTGGAGAGCCTGGTGCAGCACCTGGAGGTGGGCGGGCGGCTGGGCCTGGAGGGCTGCGTCCTGCACGTCGGCTCGTCGAAGGGCGGCAGCACCGAGGAGGCGATGACGCGGATCGTCGCGGGCATCGTGGAGGCGCTGGAGCGCACCGAGCCCGACGGCAGCGCCGTGTACCTGGAGAACACCGCGGGGGCCGGCGACACCATCGGGCGCACGTTCGAGCAGCTGCGGGCGATCGCGGACGGGGTGGGGCACGCCGGGCGCCTGGGGTTCTGCCTGGACACGCAGCACCTGTTCGCCAGCGGCTACCCGGTGCACGAGCAGGACGGGATCGACCGCGTGGTCGAGGAGTTCGACCGGGTGGTCGGCCTGGAGCGGCTGCGGTGCCTGCACCTCAACGACTCGATGGTCCCGTTCGCGTCGAACCGCGACCGGCACGACAACCTGGGCGACGGCGCGATCGGGGCCGACGGCATGCGCCGCATCCTGGGGTGCCCGGCGCTGCAGGGGCTGCCCGTCATCCTCGAGGTGCCCGGCATCGACGGGAAGGGCACCGACGCCGAGAACATGCGCCGGGCGCGCGCCTACCACCGCGAGGGCCTGGAGCTGCGCGGCGGCTGACCCGGCGGCGGGGGGGTGGCCGGCGGGGCGGGCCGGGGTAGGTTCGACGGGACGGCGACCCGACCAGGGGGACACGTGACCACCGCCCTCGACCCCTCCCCGCCCACCGGCCTGTTCCTGGACGGCGGCTTCCACGACACGGACCGCCGCGTGGCCGTGCGCGACCCCTACAGCGGCGACACGATCGCCGAGGTGTCCCACGGCACGGCCGCCGACGTGGAGCGGGCCGTGGCGCGGGCGCTGCGGCATCTGCCCCCACCGCCCGCCGTGGCCCGGGCGGAGGTGCTGGAGCGGGCCGCGCGCCTCGTCGCCGAGCGCGCCGAGACCTTCGCCCGCACCATCTCGCGGGAGGCCGGCAAGCCGCTGAAGCAGGCGCGCCAGGAGGCCGCGCGCTGCGTGGACACGCTCACGTACTCGGCGGTGGAGGCCCGCACGCTGGCGGGCGAGATGGTGCCCTTCGAGGGCAGCGCCGCCGGGGCGGGCAAGCTCGGGGTGGTGGTGCACGAGCCGATCGGCGTCGTGGGCGCCATCTCCCCGTTCAACTTCCCCCTCAACCTGGTGGCCCACAAGGTGGCGCCGGCGATCGCGGCCGGCTGCCCCGTGGTGCTCAAGCCCGCCACCGCGACCCCGCTGTCGGCGCTGCTGCTGGCCGCCACCCTGGCCGAGGCGGGGCTGCCCGAGGGGTTCCTCGCCGTCATCCCGGGCGGCGGCCGGGACGTGGGCGACGCCCTGGTCACGCACCCCGCCGTGGCGATGATCTCGTTCACGGGGTCGGGCCCCGTGGGCTGGGGGATCCGGGAGCGCGCGCCGCGCAAGCACGTGGCGCTGGAGCTGGGCAACTCGACGCCGGTGATCGTGGCCGAGGACGCCGACCTCGACCTCGCGGCCCGCCGCCTGGCGGCCTCCGGGTACACACACGCCGGGCAGTCGTGCATCTCCGTGCAGCGCGTGTACGTGCAGCGCGCGGTGCACGGCGACTTCCTGGAGCGGTTCACCGCGGCCGTCGGCGACCTCACGGTCGGCGACCCCGGCGACGAGGCGACGGACGTCGGCCCCGTGATCGACCGGGACAACCACCGGCGGGTGCTGGGGTGGATCGGCGAGGCGCGCGAGGGCGGCGTCCGCGTGGTCCGGGGCGGCGAGGACGCCGGTCCGGTGATCACGCCCGCGGTGCTCGACGGCATCACGCCCGATCTGAAGGTGAGCTGCGAGGAGGTGTTCGGGCCGGTGGTCGGCGTGGCGGCGTACGACTCCCCCGAGGAGGCGGTGGCCCTCGCCAACGGCAGCCCCTACGGCCTGCAGGCCGGCATCTTCACCTCCCGGGTCGACCGCGCCCTGGTGTGGGCGCGGGGCCTCCACTTCGGGGGCGTGGTCGTCAACGAGACGCCGACGTTCCGCGCCGACCAGCAGCCGTACGGCGGCGTCAAGGACAGCGGCAACACGCGCGAGGGCCCGCGCTACGCGGTGCGCAGCATGACCGAGCCCAAGCTGATCGCGGTGGCGCTCCCGGGGTGACGGAGGCGGCCGCGAGGGGCCGTGACGGCGCGCGTCCCGGGGGAGGAAAACCTCCGGAAACCGCAGTAGGATCCTGCCACCACTGCCCCTGCGCGATCTGAGGGCGATAGTGGCGGTTCGGGACGGCGGTACCCTCGCCTGAGCGACGCGTCTCCCCGGGGGGCACGCTGCACTCAGGACGGGGGCATCGACGCCGATAGCGGGGCCGACCCCCGCACGCGATGAGCAGACGCACGCTGGCCGCCGACACCTCCCCCACCACCCCCCAGGCCGCATCCGCCGCCCCGGCGGCGCCCGTCGCGCTGCCCGCGGACGCGCTGCACCAGGGCGTTGTGGTCTACGACGCCGACGGCCGGATCACCGCGGTCAACGCCGGGCTGGTGGAGATCACGGGGTTCCCGGCCGCGGAGGTGGTGGGTCGCGCGGGGGCGCCGCCCTGGTGGCCCCCGGAGGAGGGCGAGCGCCTGCGGCGGGCGGCGCCCGACGTGCGGGCCGGGGCGGTGCCCGCCCGGGGCGAGTTCACGCTCGTGCGCCGCGACGGGAGCCGGTTCCAGGCCCGGGTCGACTCGGTGGAGCTGCCGGGCGGCGAGGGCGGCGTGGTGAGCGTCATCGAGGACGTCACCGAGCGCCTGTTCACCGAGGAGGCCGGCCGCGAGTCGCGCCGCACCTACCAGCTGATCGCCGAGAACTCGAGCGACGTCGTGGCCCGGCTGTCGGCCAGCCTGCGGTTCCTGTACGTGTCGCCGTCCGCCGAGCGGGTCCTGGGCCGGCGCCCCGAGTCGCTCACCGGCCACCGGCTGCTCGACCTGGTGCACCCCGACGACGCCGAGCGCGTGCGCGCCGAGCACGACGCCTTCGCGGCCGAGGGCACCTCGGCCACCATCACCTTCCGCATGCGCCACGCGGACGGGCGCCACCTCTGGCTGGAGGTGGTGTGCCACCCGCTGCGCGACGACCGGGGCCGACTGGTGGAGTCGCACGTGTCGGCGCGCGACGTCACCGACCGGCGGCTGGCGGAGGAGCAGAGCCGGCGGATGGCCGAGGAGCTGGGCTTCGTGGCCCGGCACGCCGGCGACATGATCTCCGTGCACGACCCGGACGGCGCCTACCGCGAGGTGTCCGAGGCATCCTGGGGGCTCCTGGAGCGCTCCCCGGGCAGCCTGCTGGGGCTCGACCCACTGGACGTGATCCACCCGGACGACCGCCTCGCCGTCGCCGCCAACATGGAGCGCATGCGCGCCGGCGAGGGCTACTCGGAGGCGATGACCTACCGGGCGATGCGCCCCGACGGCTCGTCGGTGTGGGTCGACTCCAACCTGCGCGCGGTCTACGACGACGCGGGCCTGCTGCAGCGCGTCATCGCGATCACGCGCGACGCCACCGCGCGGGTGGCGGCCGAGCGCGAGGCGAGCGCCCGCGCCGACCGCTCCGACCGCGAGGCCGCCGAGCAGGCGGCGCTGCGCTGCGTGGCGATGACCGTGGCCACCGAGAACGACGCCGGGGCGGCCTTCGCGATGATCGCCGAGGAGGTGCCGCGGCTGCTGGACGCCGACGTCGGCCACGTCCTGCGCGCGGGCGCGGACGGCACGCTGACCGTGGTCGCCGCCGGCGGCGCCGCGGTGCTGCAGTCCGGCGACGTCATCGCCCCGGCGCCCGACTCCGCCCTGGCGCGCATGCTCGACACCGGCCGCACCGCGCGCGCGGCCGACCCCTCCCTGGGCGAGGCCCACGACGCGGGCGCCCCGGCCAGCACCGTCGCCGCGCCCGTGCGCCTGGAGGGCCGCATCTGGGGCGCGGTGGTCGCGCTCGGGCGGCGCGGGCGCGTGGTGCCCCCGGGCGCCGAGGCCCGCCTGGAGCGGTTCGCCGAGCTCGTCTCCGTGGCCATCGCCGCCGCCGAGGCGCGCGCGGCGCTCGCCGCGCAGGCGCTCACCGACCCGCTCACCGGCCTCGCCAACCACCGCGCCTTCCACGAGCGGCTGCGCGAGGAGGTGTCCCGCGCGCGCCGCTACGAGCGGCCCCTGTCGCTGGCGGTGATCGACATCGACCACTTCAAGCGCCTCAACGACCTACACGGGCACCAGGCCGGGGACGAGGTGCTGGCCGCGATCGCCGCGCGCCTGTCCAGCACCGCCCGCACGGCCGAGCTGGTGGCGCGGGTGGGGGGCGAGGAGTTCGCCTGGATCCTGCCCGAGTGCGACGCCGACGCCGCCGCTCTGGCGGTGGAGCGGGCGCGCACGGCCGTGGGGGCCGAGCCGCTCTGCGCCGGCGAGCGGGTGACCGTGTCCGCGGGCGTGTGCAGCCTCACCGTCGCGCGCGACGCGGGCGAGCTCTATCGGCTGGCCGACAGCGCCCTCTACTGGGCCAAGGGCAACGGGCGCGACCAGGTGTGCGTCTACAGCCCGGAGATGGACGAGGCCCTGTCGGTGGTCGAGCGCGCCCAGCGGATGGAGCGGACGCAGGCCCTCGGCGCCCTGCGCTCGCTGGCCCGCGCGGTGGACGCCAAGGACGCGTCGACCAAGGCCCATTCCGACCGGGTGGCCGCCTTCTCGCACGCGGTGGCGCTCGCCCTGGGGTGGCCCCCCGAGCGCGCCACGGCCCTGCGCGAGGCCGCCCTGCTGCACGACGTGGGCAAGATCGGCGTGCCCGACGCGATCCTGTTCAAGCCCGGTGCGCTCGACGAGGGCGAGTACGAGATCGTGCGGCGCCACGCGGAGCTCGGGGCGGAGATCACGTCCGACGCGCTCTCCGCGGAGCAGTGCCGCTGGATCCGCCACCACCACGAGCACTGGGACGGCCGTGGCTACCCCGACGGCCTCGCCGGCGAGGACATCCCCGAGGGCGCGCGCATCATCGCCGTCGCCGATGCGTGGGACGCGATGACCCGGGCGCGGCACTACGGCGCGCCGCGCAGCGCGGCCGAGGCGATCGCCGAACTGGAGCGGGCCGCCGGCCTCCAGTTCTGGCCGAGCGCGGCCGAGGCCATGGCCCGCCTCGCGCGGGGGCCGCGCACGCTCTGGGCCGCCTAGGCGCGTGCGCCGCCGCGGCCGCCTGGCGGCGCTGGGCGCGCTCGCGGTGGCGGTGCTCGTCGCGGTGGTGATCGCCGCCGCGCTGCGCGACGACGGCGGCGACGCGACCACGCCGGTGGCGCCGCCGCCCGCGGCGGTGCCGCCCACACCCGGGTGGGGCGGGTTCCCGGGCGCCCCGCCGCCGCTGCGCGTGCCGGCGGACGGGGACACCGCCCGGCGCACCGAGGACGGGCTGGACGAGGTCACCCTCCGGCGTCCCGACGGCACCGTCTACGCGACGGCCGAGGTGAGTCCCGCCGGCGAGGTGCTGGAGGCCCGCTTCCACGACGCCCGCGGGCGGGTGCGGGTGGTGGTGTCCCGCGTGGCCGACCCGCCCGCGGGCGTGGGCGCACAGCGCCCCGGCGCCGCGCGGCGGGCGTTCCGCTGCGTGGACGCGCGCCGGCTGACCCCCTGGCGCGTGCGCGGGGTGTTCGGCTGGCGCCTGGGGCTGGCGAGCACGCCGTCCTACCTGTCGCGCCCCGCGGCGCTGGCGCAGGTGCGGGCGGGCCGCGCGGTGTGGGTGGGCAACCGG